>Ga0118677_10000352_pt1 | contig 101021 bp, 96 predicted proteins | sample AliMusrvi5mmetaG_FD_86154 | JGI IMG/M metagenome (GOLD analysis project Ga0118677, IMG submission 86154) | reverse complement strand
AAAAAGGGGATGAAATTATTGTTCCTGCAAATACCTATATTGCTTCAATTTTAGCTATTACTGAAAATGAATTAACACCAGTTTTAATTGAACCAAACATTGAAACTTTTCAAATTGATGATAGTAAAATAGAAGCTGCAATAACATCTAAAACAAAAGGAATATTAATCGTTCATCTTTACGGACAATGTGCATATACTGATAATATTGGTGAAATCTGCAAGAAGCATAATTTAAAATTGATTGAAGACAATGCTCAAGCACATGGTTGTTTGTATAAAGGGCAGAAAACAGGCTCGTTGGGCGAAGTTGCAGGGCATAGTTTTTATCCAGGGAAAAATTTAGGAGCATTTGGTGATGCGGGCGCTGTAACAACAAATAATGATGATTTGGCAAATGTTGTTCGTGCAATTGCTAATTATGGTTCTTCAAAAAAATATGTATGTCAGTACAAAGGACGCAATAGTCGTTTGGATGAAATTCAAGCAGCTATTCTTAATGTAAAATTACAACATCTTGATGAAGACATTCAATTACGTAAGGATGTAGCTAAGTATTATATTAAAAATATTAAAAATCCGAACATAATACTTCCTAAAATAAATGATTGGAATGCACATGTATTTCATATTTTTCCGATTTGTTGCAATGAACGTGATGTGCTTCAAAAATATTTAACAGATGCGGGAGTTCAAACAATTATTCATTATCCTATTCCTCCTCATAAACAAGAGTGTTACAAAGAATGGAATTCTTTATCATTTCCGATTACTGAAAAAATTCATAATACCGAATTGAGTTTACCGATTAGTCCTGTATTAGAAATGACAGATGTTGAACAAGTAGTAAGCATTTTAAATAAGTTTTAAGAAAGTGGAGAAAACGCCTATCATCTCTGTAGTAATGGCTGTTTATAATACAGAAAAATTTTTAAAAAAAAGTGTTCAGTCTGTTATTGACCAAACCTTTTCTGAATGGGAATTGATTTGTGTGAATGATGGATCAACAGATAATAGTTTAACGATCTTAAATGAATTTTCTAAAACAGATAATCGTATTCGTATTTATTCTCAGGAAAATTCAGGCCGTCATGCAGTTCCTTTGAATAGGGCGGTATCATTATCAACAGGGAAATATGTCTTTTCTTTAGACAGTGATGATTATATTTCCAATGATTTGTTGGAAAAAACATATAATAGAATTATTGAAACCGGAGCAGATCTTTGTTTGCCTGATTTATATTTTATCAATGAACAAGGGGATGTTCAACAAAGTATTATTGGTCTTAATAATGATAGGAGCAAGGTGCTTTCAAATAAACAGGCTGTAGCATTAAGTTTAGATTGGACTATACATGCTGTTGGACTATGGAATAGTAGTATTTTAAAAAAAAATAAATTTGATGAAGATGGATTTTCTGTTGAATATTCTGCTCGAGTCAGATTATTGAATTGTATTTCAGTCGTTTTTTCTGAAGGTGCATATTTTTATATTCAGCATAATAAAGCGACAACCAAAAAATTTGGCATGAGGCAATTTTATTATGTTGAATTGGATTATAAAGTTAAAAAATTGCTCAAAGAAAATCATTTTGAAAATAACGTAATTGAAAAATTTGAATGGCAACGGGTTCAAAGACTTGTTTCAGTGAGCAGATTGTATTTTTGTTCATTAAATTTATTATCTAAAGAAGAAAGAGAAAAAATAAAAGAAATTATCAGAAAATCTTTTTTTGATATTAATATTCAACTTTGTCGAAATGAATTGAATTTATTATCTGCCAAAAAAAGATTTAGATATTTATTGAATTTTTCGAATTTTTATTTATTTAGAATTTATTGCTTTTTAAAAAAATAATAACTGATTGATTGAGAATACTAATTCTATGATTGAAAATAAAAATGAATTGGTTAGTGTTGTTATTGTTACATACAATTCAGCAAAATATGTTCTTGAAACCCTTGATAGTATTAGGACTCAAACATATGATAATATTGAATTAATTATTACAGATGATTGTTCTACTGATAATACAATTTATGTTTGTGAAGAATGGTTGAAAGAAAATAAAAATCATTTTGAAAGAACACTGGTTTTATTAGCTGAAAAAAATCAAGGAATTGCAGCTAATTGTAACAAAGGAATAAAACAGGCGCAAGGAAAATATTTAAAAATGATTTCAGGAGATGATTATATATCACCTGATTATTTAGAAAAATGCGTCCCGGCATTTTTACTTGAAACTGATTGTGGAATGGTTTACACAAATTCATTTATTTTAAATGAAAAAACACATCAAATAATTAATGAAGATTCAACAAAATATAAAAGCGGTAAGATTTTTAAAGAATTTTTTTTTCTGGATTTTTGGCCAAAAGGATCATGTACATTATACAAAACAGATATTATTTTTGAAATGAATTTATATGATGAATCTATTTGGGTAGAAGATTATTTATTAGTTTTAAAGATTGCTGAAAAGTATAGTATTGCTCATGTTGATGAATATTTGTCCTATTATAGATTGCATGATTCAAATGCCGGAAGGGATTCAATAAGACTTTTTGAATCGCAACTTCAAACAATAGAAAGATTTAAAAATTATTTATATTTTGAAAAACGTAAAAAAATTATTCTAAAAAATTTAGCACAAACAGCTTCTCGTGAAAATGTGAATTATTTAATTAAATTATTTTTTAGAGAAAAGCAGATTTATTTTATTACAATGTTTTTCAAAACGATTATAAAAAAGAATATTAAAAATGTTGCGAAAGCTTTCTATAATCACCATTAATTTCAATAATCAAATTGGTCTTAAAAATACCATTGAGAGTGTTGTTTCGCAAACATTTACTGATTACGAATATATTGTTATTGATGGAGGAAGTACTGATAAAAGTGTTGATATTATAAAGCAATATAGTGATAAAATTTCTTATTGGGTAAGTGAACAAGATGCAGGCATTTATAATGCCATGAATAAAGGAATAAAAAAAGCAACTGGTGAATATTGCTTATTTCTAAATTCAGGTGATTGTTTGTTTGATAAAACATCGTTAAATCAAGCTTTTTCATTGAATCCTGTTTCAGATATTGTTTGTTTTGATGCAATGTTTGTGAAAGATGAAATTGAAGAAATACATACTTATCCTGATGAAATAAGTTTTTATTATTTTTATCAAGGTTCTTTATGTCACCAATCCCTTTTTTATAAACGAGTTCTTTTTGAAAAGCATGGCTTTTACAATGAAGACTTTAAAGTAGTTTCAGATTGGGCGTTTAATATTCAAAGTTTAATAATTAATAATTGCAGTTATCATCATTATCCACTAACTTTTGTTAAATATAATTTTGAAGGATTATGTGTTTCAGAAGATGGACTAAAAATTAATCATAAAGAGCGTGAACAAGTTCTTTCATCTTTATTTCAGAAAAGAATTTTAAATGATTATGAAAATTTTAAAATTTTTAAAGAGAATAAGGTAATATTGAAATTGACTTCTATAAAATCTGACTTTCTTAAAAGCTTATTATTTCAGATATTACGTGTAATCAAAAAAATAGATTCTATAATTTGATTATATATAAAAACTATGAACAATATACTTTACCACACTCTCTATACTGATAATCCTTGGGGACACGGAGGTGAAAAGCGTACAGCCCAATTGGCAGAGCTTTGCGAAGAGTGTGAAGTGAATAGGATTGTTTTTAATAATGAAATATCAAAAACAAATATCTCAATATTATCTGTATTCAAATCTATTGGAATTATATTTTCAGTTTTTCGTTTGAGTCAGTTCAAATCTTTTATTTTTTTTCTTAAGTTTTGGAAGAATTTAACTATACAATATCCATCATTAATTTATTTTTTTGAACAGCAGGAAAAATTATTTGTTTGGGAAAGCACTAAAGATATATATTATTATTTACCATATTTAGCTAAAAAAAATAAAAAAAAAGTGATAGCTGTTCCACATAATTTAGAATCACTAGTATCTTCTCAAAAATCTTTTTTGTCTGGAAAAATTTCACCTTTTGGTTTTCAGGCTGAAATAGATGTATTGAAACAATGTGATGCTGTGTTTGCAATATCTCGCGAAGAGACACTAATGTTGAAATTGTTTGATGTAAATGCTTATTATTTGCCTTATTACCCGACAAAGGAGGTTGAATGTTATTTATTATCCATTAGGGAAAAGCGAAAAAATAGAATTGATAATGAAAAAAGACAAATTTTGTTGTTGGGATCAGCTATAAATCCTCCTACACGTTTGGGAATGGAAGATAGAATTTATTTCTTTGAACAAAATATGATTGAAAATATAGAATTACGAATAGCAGGTTATAATACTGAACAGTTATCTTCAATTATAACCAATACAAAAAATATTTCATTGTTAGGAGAACTTACAGTTGAAAAATTAGAACAAGAGTTATTACAAACAGATGCCTTATTAATAAATCAACCTGCAACTTCAGGTGCTTTAACTCGAATCATTGAATTTTTGATAGCTGGAATTCCAGTTTTAGTGAATGAAGATAGTGCTCGAAGTTATTTTGGCATGGATGGTGTTTGGATATATGAAAGTAACGAACAACTTATTGATTTTTTGCAACAAGATTTTTTAAGTATGCCTACAATGCCTTTAAAACCTAAATTCCAGCTTAATCAATTTAAAAATAAATTATTAGAATATTCAAATTAAGATATAAATAAATTGATCAAACTTTCTATCATAACTATAAATTACAACAATGCCAGCGGTTTAAAAAAAACGCTGGAAAGTATCGCTTGTCAACGATTTTCTGATTATGAGCAGATTATTATAGATGGTGGTAGTACTGACGAAAGTGTGAAAATTATTCAAAATTATAGCCAAACAACCAAGCAACAACTAATATGGGTTAGTGAATTGGATAATGGAGTATACAATGCTCAAAATAAAGGAATACAAAGAGCTTCAGGTGAATATTGTTTGTTTTTAAATTCTGAAGATTATTTAATAAATGAGCAAGTATTGGATCTGGTATTTGAAAAAGAAATTACAGAAGACATAATTTACGGCAATTTGGTAGTTATCTCAAAAAATACAAAAATTGGGACGTGTAAAGGGAAAAACCATATTACTTTTTTAGATATTTATTCAAGTCTTATCAAGCATCAAGCATCGTTTATTAAACGAGATTTATTTATCAAATATGGATTCTATGATGAAAATTTAAAAATTGTAGCTGATTGGGCATTTTTTTTTAAGGTAATAGGATTTCATAATATTTCTTTAAAATATGTTGATATAGACATTGCTTGTTTTGATAATAATGGAATTAGTAATAATAATCCGGAACTTTGCAAGAAAGAGCGACAATTGATATTGGATCAATATTTACCTGCCATTATGCAAGAAGATTTTATTTTGTTGCAAAAATATAAAGGAGTGAGATTGATAGATCAATCGAGATGGGGGAAGTTTCTATTTCGTGTTTTGGCTAAAATTTTAAAAATTTTACATTAAAAACACATTGAATAAATCAGGATGATACCTAAAAAAATACATTATTGTTGGTTTGGGCCAAAACCATTTCCTAAGTTAGTTAAGGAGTGTTTAGCAACATGGAAAGAACATTTTCCTGATTATGAATTTTATTTATGGAATGAAACTAATTCACCCATGGATGTTGCTTTTGTTAAGGAAGCATACTCTGCTAAAAAATATGCTTTTGTAAGCGATTATGTTAGATTCTGGGCATTATATAAAGAAGGGGGGATTTATTTGGATACGGATATGTTTGTTATTCGTTCGATGGATAAATTGCTTGATAATTATTGTTTCTTTGCTTATGAATTTCCTGATAATAGTGTAATTGGTTGTTGCGTAATTGGATGTGAGGGAAAAAATAAATTTATTTCTCAAATTTTAGATACTTATCATAATACACATTTCAGATTAGACAATATAACAAAATTGGTAATCCCTAGATTGATTACACCAATATACGAAAAGTTTAGTGACAAAAATAATATTTTAATTTTTTCATATGATTATTTTTACCCATTTCCATATGAAGAAAGAGCAAAAGTGATGTTGTTTCGTAAATATGCTACAAATAATACTTATGCTATACATTTATGGAATTTAAGTTGGGTTTCATCATTCGATAAATTATCTTCAAAAGCAGTAAAATTTTTCAAACGATATATTAAATAATTTATGTCATTACCATACGGATTAGCCTCTTTTTTTCAACTTTGTATTTTTTATTCAATAGTGTTTGTAACTCTAGTTTATTTGCTTAAGAAGTATTATTATTCAAAATTTTATATTTTAATTGTTTTTTTATTTTATCCTGCATTTTTTGAGTTTTTTGGAATGAATGTTGGAAATGCATATAAAGTATTTGTTTTGATATTTACACTTTGGATTAGTTTTCGAAAAAATATATATTTATCATTCAATTCAGGAGATAAATTAATTACATTTTTTTTTGTTGTATTTTCTTTTTTCTTTTTTGTTTCAACATCTAAGAATGATGATGATTTGACGACTATTTTGAGTCAATTCTCTCGATATGTTATTGCATATTATTTGTGGTTTTTAGTTCGTAAAGAGATATATTATAATCAAGCAAAAATAGAAGATTTTAAACGATTTATCTATGATGTTATTTTTATGCAGATTATTATAAATATAGGAAAATTAATAATTTTTAGTGGAAAACAGATTGAACATATTGTAGGATCACTTACCCTTATTGGAGGTGGACATGCTACTATTATTACAATTTTTGGATTTATATTTCTATGGTTATATAGAAGAGGAAATTTTAAATTTAAAGATTTTTTATATATTTTCGGATTAATATTAATAGGCTTTTTAGCTGGGAAACGTGCTATTTGGTATATGATGCCAATAGTGATTTTTTTATTTATGGTATATATACCTAATAAAAAAATAAATTCAACAATATTTTTCACTATTTTGTTAATGCCTATTGTATTTTATTTTGGTATTCGTCTTACGCCTACATTAAATCCTGACAATAAAATATGGGGGAGATTTAGTATTGATCACATAATGGAATATGGCAATAAATATCAATTTGGTGATAATACTAAAGAGAATAAACTCGTTGCCCAAGGACGTGGTGGAGCTACTCTATCTTTATTTAATAAATTATATTCAGATGTAGTTTTAAATGACAAAGATTGGTTTGGGTTAGGACTCACAATTATGTATAATACATCTTATGAAGAATTTCAAAATTTCAAAACAGGATTAAATATGAAAGGTTCTGCTTCAGGAATTTATCAAACATATATTACTACAGGATACATGGGTGTTTTAAGTACGATATTTTTATTTTCCCCAATGCTTTTAAATATCAAAATTAGAAGAATTAGGTTAGTTTTGACATTAATTGTGTGTTGGGAATATTTTATGTATATTGGGTTGATATTTCGTGTACCTGCATTTATGTTTCTTTTAGTTTTTTTTATTCATTATTTTAATTATTCTTTAATTAAAATTAAAAAAATTGAAGTTGTTCATTCCTAAAATTAATAATGAAGAAGAAAATTCTTTTTAGTCTTACTTCGCAATTTGGGTATCATACCGATACTTATATGTATTGCAAATATTTGGATAAAACTAAATACGAGGTGCATTATGTTGGGTTTGATAGTGGTTATATTCGTCGGGATATTGAAGGAGTTCATGTGCATTATATATCACTCAATGATAATAAAATTAAACGATATTGGATTTATTTGACACAAATTAATAAACTAATTAGAAAAGAAAATTTTGATGTCGTTTTTCAGGTTGATCATAAATTAACATTATTAGTTCGTCTATGTAATTTGCAACGTAGATTTATTCTTGATATTCGTACAGGAAATTTAAATAAGAATAGATTGATACGGCTATATTATAATTTATATATTTATTTTACCTCTTTATTTTATAAACGTGTTACAGTGATTTCTGAAAGTTTACTGAAATTATTAAAACTTTCAAAACAGAAAACAACACTTATACCTTTAGGAGCAGAAAGCAAGAACTATGATGATAAATCATGGGAGAATTTGTACTTATTTTATATTGGAACGCTGGATTTACGAAGAATATATGAAACTATAACAGGAGTGTCAATTTTTTCAAAAAGACATCCTGAAATTAATATTAGTTATGATATTATTGGTACAGGGAAGGATTCTGAAGTAAAAAAAATAAAGCAGACTATCGTTAAATATAGTTTAGAAAAAAATGTTATTCTTCATGGACGAAAAAATCATGATGAAATTATATCAATATGGGAGCATGCAAATATTGGAGTTGTTTATATTCCAATAACACCATATTATAATTGCCAACCTTCAACAAAACTGTATGAGTGCCTATTAGCAGGAATGCCGGTAATTGCTACAAATACATTTGAAAATAGAAGGGAAATAGGCTTTTCAGAAGGAGTACTAATTCAGGATAATGATCAAAGTTTTGCAGATGGGCTTGAAGAAATAATGAAAAATAAAGACATATATAATTCAACTTTAATAAAAGAGAAATTTAAAAGTTCAACCTGGCAACATATTGTGATATTCAAATTACAACCTTTGTTAGATGTTCTTTTGAAGCAATGATTAAATCTAATTCAATTATTTTTATTTAATTAAAAGATATAATGAAAAATATTTTAATTACTGGAGCTGGTGGTTTTATCGGTTCTCATCTTACAGAATTACTTGTTCAAAGAGGTTATAATGTTAAAGCATTCGTGCATTATAATTCGTTAAATCGTTGGGGATGGCTTGAAAATTCAGCAATTAAAAATGATATACAAGTAATTACAGGAGATATTCGTGATTTTGATTCTGTTTATTCAGCTATGAAAAACTGTGATTCTGTTTTTCATTTAGCAGCATTAATTGGAATTCCTTATTCCTATGTTTCACCACAAGCATATATAAAAACTAATATTGAAGGGACATATAATATTCTTCAGTCTTCAAAAGAATTAGGGTTATCTAATATTATGATTACTTCTACTAGTGAAACATACGGTACAGCACAATATGTTCCTATTGATGAAATTCATCCAATGATTGGACAATCTCCTTATTCTGCAACAAAAATTGGAGCAGATCATCTCGCGTTGAGTTATTTTCGTTCGTTTGATTTACCTGTGAAAATTGTTCGTCCATTTAATACGTATGGTCCTCGTCAATCAGCACGGGCTATTATTCCTACTGTAATTTCTCAAATATTGTCTGGGAAAAAACAGCTAAATTTGGGTAATCTTACTCCTACAAGAGATTTAACTTATGTTGAAGATACTGCAAATGGGTTTCTTGAAATTGCAAAATCAGATCAGCTTTTTGGTGAAATTACCAACATTGGCATGAGTAATGAAATATCAGTTGGCGATTTAGTAAAAAAAATAAGTATATTAATTGGAATAGAAGTTGAAATTAATTCTGATGAACAACGTGTACGTCCTGGCAAAAGCGAAGTTGAACGTTTATTTTGCGATAATTCAAAAATAAAATCAAAGACAAATTGGGTGCCAAAATATGATTTGGATTCGGGATTAAAAGAAACAATTAAATGGATTAAAAATAATTTAATATATTTTAAAACTGATTTATATAATGTCTAAGCGTGCAGTCATATTAGCAGGAGGTAAAGGAACCCGATTAAAGCCTTATACAATAAGTCTTCCAAAGCCATTGGTGCCTGTTGGTTCAATGCCAATTATTGAAATAATTATCAGACAATTAGCTAAAAGTGGGTTTAATCATATCACAATCACCATTAATCATATGGCTGAAATTATTAAAGCGTTTTGCGGAAATGGTGAAAAATGGAATTTGAAAATTGATTATTCTTTAGAAGACAAACCTCTCAGTACAATGGGCCCTTTGAAGTTAATTGAAGATTTACCGGATGATTTTTTAGTTATGAATGGCGATGTGCTTACAGATTTAGATTTTTCAAGTTTTTATAATTTTCATGTAGAGAATAAAAATTTATTTACAATATCTTCATTTAAAAGAGAACATAAAGTGGATTATGGTGTATTAGAAATTGATCAACAAAATAAATTGATTGATTTTAAAGAAAAACCTTCTTTGTTTTATAATGTAAGTATGGGCGTATATATGGTAAATAGTAAAATCTTAAATTATATACCAAAAGATATTGAATATGGGTTTGATAAATTAATGATTGAACTTATTCATGCTAATAATCCTGCAAATGTTAAGATATTTAATGGTTATTGGTTAGATATTGGTCGACCTGATGATTATGAGAAAGCATGTTCTGATTATGAAAATAAGCTCTTCCAAGTATGAAAATTGCTATAACAGGGAGTGAAGGTTTTATTGGGAAATATTTGGTTAAAGAATTAAGTAAAACTAAACATGAATTAGTGTTGATTGATTTATCAAATGGAATAGATGTTTGTAATTGGCGCCAATTACAAAATATATCAAATGTCGATGTATTCATTCATTTAGCCAATAAATCATTTGTACCAGATTCTTATAAAAATCCAAAATCTTTTTATGAAACAAATTTTAATAGTACTTTAAATATATTGGAGCTTTGTAGAAAGAATAATTCTAAATTAATTTTTTTAAGTTCATATGTTTATGGACATCCAGATTACCAACCGATTGATGAAAAACATCCTGTTAGAGCATTTAATCCTTATGCTCAAAGTAAGATTATTTGTGAAAGTTTATGTGAAGGATATAGTAGGGATTTTAAAATTCCGATAATTATTTTTCGTCCTTTTAATATTTACGGAATTGGTCAAAATGAAAGTTTTTTAATTCCTACAATTATTAAACTAGCAAAAGCTGGAAAAATTGTTATAAAAGATGATAGACCTAAACGTGATTATATCTATATTGAAGATGTAGTCAGTGCAATATGTAAAGCGATTGAATATAATCCTGAAGATGGATTTGATGTATTTAATTTAGGGTCAGGTAAAAGTTATTCGGTTAAAGAAGTTATAGAATATGTAATTGAATTTTTTTCAAAAAAGATTGAATATATATGCACGAATGAAATTCGTCCAAATGAAATACTTGATACAGTTGCTGATAATAAAAAAGTAAAAACATTATTGTCTTGGACTTCACAAAAAAGTCTAAAAGAGGGATTGCAATTAATTATACAAGAGTGTAAAGGATGAGAATATTATATGTTTGCAAATCGTTGAAAGGTTATATTAAAGGGTATCATGGTAATATGGCTCCTTTTAATATGGAAAGGGTTTTGTTACTGAGAAGTAAAGGCATTATAGTAGATGTTTTTTTAATTAAAGAATCAGGTATAAAAGGTTATCTTAAAAGTATATTAAAGTTAAATAAAAGACTTAAGAATAAAAAATATGATATTGTACAAGCTACTTATGCTTTATCTGGCATGGTAATATCATTTCAATCTAATACACCTATTGTTATTTCCTATATCGGTTCAGATGTAAATATTAAATGGATAAGAATAATTTCTAAATTGTTTTTAATTAAAAGAGCAAAGGCTAACATTTTTGTTTCTGAAAAACTATATAAATTAGCAGGTAGCCCTAAAAATGGTTATGTAATTCCATTTGGAATTAATGTTGAGAAATTTTATCCTATGGATCAAAAAGACGCAAGAATTTTTTTTAATATGGATTTGAATAAAAAGTACGTGTTGTTTTCGTCTCGTTTTGATCGAAAAGAAAAGAATGCAGATTTAGCTTTATCTGCAATTAACCTTTTACAAGATATAAATATTGAATTAATTGAATTGAAAGATATACCTGATGAAAATATTAATATTTTATTTAATGCATGTGATTTAGGATTACTTACTTCAATAATGGAAGGATCTCCACAATTTATTAAGGAAGCAATGGCTTGTAATCTTCCAATAGTTTCAACAAATGTAGGAGATGTAAAAGATGTATTTAATGATACAGAAGGATGTTTTATTTCTTCATTTAATCCAGAAGATGTAGCAGAAAAAATTAAAATGGCATTAGATTTTGGCAAAAGAACCAATGGAAGAAATAAAATAACGAATTATAATAATCATATCATTGCTTCAAAAGTAATTTCTATTTATCAGAAAATAGCAGGTTAATAATATAGACTTGAATTTTTATAAAATTAATTTTTGAAATGAATATTACAAAATTTATATCTGATATCATTGTAAAAAATGTTGTTAGAAGATACAAGAGAAAAGGAGTGATTATTGGAGAAAATACTTTTATTTCCAGAAAAGTATTTATTGATACTCATTCAGGAGCAAGTGTTACCATTGGAAATAATTGTTATATAACAAGAAATACAATTATTTTAAATCATACAGATACACATGTCGGCGGACCATTAGGATTATATAGAAAATATGGTTCAGATAGAATAAGTAAAAATGTTGTTATTGGCAATAATGTGTTTGTTGGTGTTGGTTCTGTAATTATGCCTGGAATAAAGATTGGTGATAATGCTATAGTCGGTGCAATGTCATTAGTAAATAAAGATGTGCCTAAAAATACTGTCTATGCTGGTGTTCCTGCAAAATATATCTGTGATGTTAATGAAATGTTAAAAAAAGATTTTAATAATTTTGATATCCATTCATGGAATAAGGAAATAGGGGGCATTTGATAAAACAGATAAGAAAAATATATTTATTTCCTAATTTTTTATTACAATATTATTATGAAAACAAATACCTTTTTAAATTGAAAAGTTCGTTTTTGAAAAATATTTTATAACTTATTTTTAATGAAAATTCTTATTGAAATTTGCCATCCAGCTCACGTACATTACTTCAGAAATATGATTCGTATTCTTAAGTCAGAAGGGCATGACATTTTAATCGCTGCACAGGATAGGGGAATAATAAAGGAATTACTTACTCATTATAAACTTGAATTCTTTTTGTTTAAAAATTCATCTAAAAATATTTTTGGTAAATTTTTACATATTATCAATTCTGATATGGTGATATATAAGCATGCGCGAAAATTTAAACCAGATATTCTAATTGGATTTGCAGGAACCTATATTTCACACGTTGGATGGATTATCAATAAACCGAGAATTGTTGTTGACGATACTGAACATGCTAATCTTACTCATTTTACATATAAATATTTTGCCAGTAATATATTAACTCCAAGTTGCTTTCATAAGAACTTTGGGAGGAAACAAATAAGATTCAACAGTTATATAGAATTAGCATATTTATATCCAAAATATTTTAAACCAGATTTTAATATTTTGAATGAGCTGAATATAGATAAAACAAAAAAAAATATTTTGATTCGATTTGTTTCTTGGCGAGCAAGTCATGATATTGGACAATCTGGTTTATCCTTTGAAGCTAAAATTAAATTGGTTGAAACATTGTCTACGCATGCAAATATTATAATTTCTTCTGAAGAGAAGCTTCCTGTTGAGTTGATAAAATTTCAATATAGATTTAAACCTGAACGCATGCATGATATTCTAGCTAGTGTAGATCTGTTTATTGGCGAAGGAGCGACAATGGCTTCAGAATGTGCTATTTTAGGAACTCCAGCTATTTATATTAATAGTCTAGAATTAGGATATACAACGGAGCAGGAAGAAAAATATGGGCTTGTTTATAATTTTAGAAATGCTGATGGTGTACTGCAAAAAGCATTGTCATTGATCAAAATTCCTAATCTTAAAAATAATTATTTGGAAGGGAAAACTAAATTACTTCAAGATAAAATTGATATAACCACATTTTTAGTTTGGTTTCTTAAAAATTATCCTGAAAGTTCTACTATTATGGAGAAGAATCCTGAATCTCAAGATGTATTTAAATAAATACAATATATGCTTTCTTGTTAATATATCCTTGAACTATTTGCAAATTGAAAATAGTAGTTAAGTTGCTAATATTTTTCAAACTTGTGTGAAAATAATATAAAAAAATAAAATAGTAAATTGTTATTATGAGTATTGATATATCTATAAAAAATGAATTAGATAATCAGGATGTATTTAACTGGAATCAATTCATTTTTGAAAATACTACTGAAGAAAATATAAAATATAATATTGGCAATAATCCTGTATTAGCAAAGATACTCTCTGATATTTTTATGTCAAAGCCAATTTTTGTTTTTATTCGAGAAGATGATAAACTTGTAGGAGTAATGCAGGGATGTTTAAAAAAAAATCAATTTTACTCACTTCCAGTTTTTAGTACTTCCGGTATTTTTACTATAAATGATGATAAAAGAAAAGATTATTATAATGAATTTGTTAAGATTTACAAAAAATATCAAATTCGTGATTTTATTCCCTTTTCACAATACAATAATTCTCATAAACTAGCATCTTATTTAAAATTAAAAGATTCAATAGAAGCACAATTGGCATTTTATAAGTCAAAATTAAGAAGTCAAATTATTAAATCGCAAAAAAATGATTTAAAGATAATTATCACAGATAAAAGTAATCTTGATGTTTTTTTTAATATATATTCGCGTAATATGCATAGAAAAGGCGTTCCAGTTATGAGTAAAAGTTTTTTTAGGACGTTATTAAATGATTATCAAAATGGATTAATAAATATTTTTTTAGTCGAATACAAAGGGATAGTGGTTGCAACTAGTTTAACATTAAGTTATAGTGAATTTTTTGAAGTTGGATGGGCATCTACTTTACATCAATATAATCATTTAGGTACAAATATGTTTATGTATAATGAAATGATAAATTATGCAGTGGCAAATAAAATGAAAGTCTTTTCTTTTGGTAGATGTACTGAGAATGGTTCAACATATGAATTTAAGAAACAATGGCAGGGAGAATTTAAAAATATATATTATAATTATCATTTGCAAACTAACAATAAACAAAAAGAATATAGCATTTTTAGAAAAATATATACAAAAATTCCTTATAAAATAATTCATCCAATAAGTTCAAAATTAAGAAGTAAATTCATTAAATATACATAGATTATAGATTTAAAATATTTATAACAATAAATTTGAAAATTATAATTATTCAATAGATTAGTTTTTTGCTAGGAGAAATTAAATGAACACGAAATATTGTTTTTTTACAAATGATGTTGAAACTACTTCCTTGTGGAATCATAAATTAAGTGATAAAACAGGAGAAGTTGTTCTTAAGGAAGGAATGCCTCGATTGCTTGAATTGTATGAAAAGTATCAAATTAAATCAACTTTTTATTTTACTGGTTATATTGCAAAAAAATTTCCGGATATTGTAAAAATGATTTTACCTTTTGGGCACGAAGTGGCATGTCATGGATTAACCCATAACTCTGAAAAAGCTTTTGACATTTTATCGTATAATGATCAAGTAATTCATCTTAGAACTTCAAAAGAAATTCTTGAAAATATATGCAATTATAAAATTATTTCGTTTCGTGCCCCAGCATTAAGAGTAAATGAAAATACTCCCAAGGCGTTAGAAAAAGCAGGTTTTCTTACTGATAGTTCAATCTCTCCTCAACGTATGGATATGTTTCTTTCATTTGGATCGCTAAAAAAACTTAATTGGCTTACAGCTCCACGTCATCCTTATTTCACTAAACCAAATGATTTATCGAAAAAAGGGAATGGTTCAATTTTAGAAATTCCAGTATCTGCTTTGTTATTGCCTTATAATGGAACTATGATGCGTTTATCTCCAATGTTAACAAAAATTACTCGTTCTTTTTTAAATATTGAAACAAATTTCACCAGCCATCCTATAAGTTTTTTAATTCATCCAAATGAACTTATTGATGAAGAAATAGAAATTGAAAAAATTGAGCGTCGATCAAAAAACTATGTTTCATATTTATTGGGAGATAAATTAAGATATAAATTAAAACTTAAAAATCTTGGTGAAAAAGCAGTCCCTTTGTTAGAAGACCAATTGAAATATTTAAAATCTAAAAATTTTTCTTTTCTTACAGTAAAAGAATATTATGAATTAAATAGCAAAAAATAAATAATCTAAAATAGATGTTTTTTATGTTTATCGAGAATTATTCTAATAGCTTTAAAATAATGAAGAGAGTATACAACTTTAAACAAAATAGTTTGTAAATAATAATTAAGTTTTTTATGAAAGTATTAATAACTGGAGGGGCTGGGTTTATTGGAAGTCACTTAACAAAATCATTAGTTGAGAAAGGACACGATGTTGTTGTTATGGATATATTACTCAGAGGGAATAAGCTGGGAAAAGATATTATAAATGCTGTACAGTTTGTCACAGAAGATGTTCGTGATGCTGATGCAGTGGTTAAATATTCAAAAGGATGTGATCAAATATTTCATTTTGCAGCTATACTTGGTGTTGATATTGTTGCTGATAAGCCAATAGAAACAATGGAAACAGAGTTTCTAGGTATGAAAAACATAACTCATGCGGCATTAATAAATAAAGTTGAAAAGATTATTTATGCTTCAACAAGCGGTGTTTATGGGCATTCAGCTATTGAACGAAGTGTGACAGAAAATATTCAGATGGATCCAAGAACAAGTTATGCAATTGCCAAACGGTTTAACGAAATCTATCTTGCAGCCATGTATGATGAAAAAGGATTGCAATCAGTTTCTTTAAGATTATTTAATGTTTATGGTGTAAAGCAGGATAATCGAATGGTTATTCCTCGTTTTTTTGAACAAGCGATAAATAATAATCCGATTTCTATTTTTGGTTCTGGTCAGCAAACAAGGGATTTTACATATGTTGAAGATACTGTATTTGCAAGTATTCAATTGGCACAGGAAATCAAAGGTTGTGAAATATTTAATATTGCAAATGAAAGTGAAGTTACAATTCATGATCTTGCTTTTATGATAAAAGAAATTACGTCATCAAAATCACCAATTATCAATATTGATGCACCAAAGAAAAGATATGATTTTGAAGTGGAAAGAAGATATGGAAGTTCGCAGAAACTTTATAATTCGATTGGATATAAGCCAAATACTAAATTAAAGGATGGATTGTTAAAAATTTATCAGAGTGAATTTTTTCAGAAAAATATTTAATTAAAAATATTTATTTAAACAAATTTTCGTTTGATTAAACGTGTCATTATATTAGGAAATCATATTCAAGCATTGGGAATCAGCCGAATTGTCAAGAAGATTGGTTGTGAGGTTGTTTTATGTAGTAATTATAAAATATCTGTTTCACGTTTTTCTAATTCAGTAGACAAGTTTTTGTTTTTTAGAAATTATAATGAAATATTAAATAAAATATTTTTTTATAAGAATGATGAAAATGATACTCTGTTGATTCCTACAAATGATCGCATGGTTGAATTCATTAGAGATAATTATAAATATCTAAATACTCATTTTTATTTGTCAGTTCCAACTCCTGAAATAATTTCGCTCTGTTATAACAAGAAAAATACATATTTAAAAGCAAAAGAATTGAATATTTCAATACCAAATTCTCTTTATCCAGCCAATGAAGATGATTTGAGAGGCATGAAGCATTTAATAAAATTTCCTGTAATTATTAAACCAGCTGTCATGTATAAATTATATAAAGAAACTGGAAGGAAAAATTTAAAATGTGCCAATGAAAAAGAATTGTTTGAGAATTATAAAAAAGTATTAAAATATATTCCAGCTGATGAAGTGATAGTTCAAGAAATTATTGAAGGTGGAGCAACAGTTCTTTTTTCATATGGTTCTTTTTTTGCAAATAATATTTCTTTCGGAAGTTTTATTGCTCATCGTATTCGGCAGAAACCAATGGATTTCGGTATATCTACAACATTTGCCAAAACAGTTGTTAATAAAGACATTCAAATGCTTGCTGAGAAATTTTTGAAAGGAATAAATTATTTTGGACTTTCAGAAATTGAATTTATGTATGATAAAAAAAGCAATGAATATAAACTTATTGAGATAAATCCGCGTTCTTGGAAATGGCACAGTATTGCAAATAAATTGAACATTAATTTATTTCAAATGCTGATTAATTCATTAGAAGGGAAAGAAAATAAAATTGTTGTTAATGATATTGAAAATATTGGTTGGATTGAACATCTTACAGATTCTTATGTTGTTATCAATGAAATATTAAAAGGTAAGTTGACTTTTAAAGAATATTTAAAAACAATGAAATGCTGCAAAGAATATGCTTGTTGGTCTTGGCATGATCCGCTTCCTGGAATAATATATTTTCTACTTTTGCCTTATCTTTATTTTAAAAGATATTAAAAATTGAAATTTTTTTTATTGATTTCTTTGGAGAATATTTTAATCAGTTCAACGCTGTATTTGTTTTTGCATTTTAAAACTCATATCAGGTTGAAATTTTTATTGATAGATAACTTTGCAGTGATAGTTTTAAATACAATCACTGCATTTTTGTTTTTTAAAGTATTAGAAAATTTAGGAATAGTTATATTTTTGAACCTTTTTTTTGTTTTATTTTTTGCTTTTGTTTTCACGATGATTCGTTTCTGGCACACTCCGAAAAGGCAATGTCGCTGCAATTCAAATGAAATAATATCACCAGCCGACGGACGAATTATTTATATAAAAAAAATTGAAAGTGAAAATATTCCGATATCAATAAAAAAAAATAGAGCTACCAAATTAATCGAACTAACAAAAACAGATTTACTGAAAAGCTCTTGTTGGTTGATTGGAATAAATATGACACTTTTTGATGTTCATAAAAATGCAGCGCCAATCAGTGGAAAAGTATTGTTAAATAAGCATTTTGATGGAAGCTTTTTTTCATTAAAACAATTTGAATCAATTACTGAAAATGAAAGAAATACAATTGTTTTGCAAAATGAATCAGCTACAATTGGTATTGTACAAACTGCTTCAAGACTGGTTAAAAGAATTGATACGTATGTGAAAGAAGGCGAAAATATTAATCAGGGAGAATGGCTGGGAATGATACGTTTCGGTTCGCAAGTTGATTTAATAATTCCTGCGAATGCTGAAATCAAAGTAAAAGAAGGTGATCAGGTATTTGCTGTTCAAACGATAATTGCTACTATAAAAAATTAATATGAAATTTTGGTTTGATTTTACAAGTCCTCCGCAAGTTCATTTTTTTAGTCCTTTAATTGAACACTACCAAAATAAAGGAATTGAAATCATTTGTTCTGCACGAGAATTTGGTGAAACCACCGGTTTACTTGACCAGAAAAAAATAAAATATCATTTAATTGGAAAACATGCCGGTGGAAATTATTCCAAGAAAGTTTTTTCATTATTAAAAAGAAATGTTCAGCTATATCAACAAATTTCAGGGTTTGATGTTAGCTTTTCAAATAATTTTGAAGCTCCTTTTATTACTTGGTTAAAAGGGAAGAAGGCAATTGTCTGTGATGACAATGATATTGCGCCTAATTGGCTTTACAGTCGTTTTGTTCAATATGTTTTTTGTCCTAAATCTATTGATGTTGCCCGAATGTCGAAAATGGGAATTAATAAAAATAAAATTATTATATATGATGGATTCAAGGAAGATATTTATTTAGCAGATTATAACCCTGATCTATTGTTTTTAGAAAAATTACCTTTTAAAAAATATATAGTTGTTCGCCCTGAAAACCTTCTTGCAGCTTATGTTCCGCATAATGTAAAAAGTATTGTTCCTAATTTAATAGATAAATTGACGGAAAATAATTTTAATATTCTTTATTTACCAAGATATAAAATGGATTATGATTATGTGAAACCAAGTGATAACATTTTTATTCCGAACGAAACATTGAATGGATTGGATGTTTGTTATTATGCTGATGCAGTATTAACCGGTGCTGGATCATTTTCACGTGAAGCTGCATTGATGGGCATTCCGGCGGTTTCATTTTTTGCTGGAAATAATTTTTTGTCAGTAGATAAAAATATGTTTCAGTCAGATAAAGTTTTTTTTTCAAGAAACGTTGATGAAATTTTTAACTATATAAAGAATCGTAAAAAGAAAAATATTGACTTTGAACAAAGTAAAAAGGTTCAGAAAGAATTTTTTCAGAAATTGGATAATTTAATAGGAGTATAGAATCTTTAAATAAATGGATTTCTACTTATTTAATTGGGGAAATAATTAAAAAAGATGAGATTGAAATTGTTAAGTTTATTATTTTGTTTGAGTATCTTTTTTATTTCTTATTCTCAAGAAATCCCTTATCATATCAGTAATGTGACAGTTTATGAATTTATAGATGAGCTTGCAAATTTGAAAATTATTGAAATTAATTCTTGTATAAAACCTTATTCACGAAAGTTTATAGCCGATAAACTTCTGGAAGCACAAGGAAAAAGTAATCAATTAAATAAACGCCAAAAGAAAGAATTGGATTTTTATTTAAAAGATTTTGGTAAAGAATTAAATGGAATGCAAACTATGGATTTTTATTTTAAAAAATATTTGAGTGAGAAAGATACGCATATTTCAAAGCGTCCAGACCTTTTTTACTATAAAGATTCATTATTCACTGTAACAATTAATCCAATCCTTGGCGGAAATTATTTTATAAAAAAATCACAATCTATTTACCAAAGGTGGAATGGCGCAGAAGTGTTTGCTACTATTGGAAAGCATTGGGGAATCTATGCAAATCTTCGTGATGATTATGAATCAGAACCATTAGAGAAAAATACATATTTTACGCAAAGAACAGGTGTCAGATATAAATCTACAAACTCAGGTGATTATGATTATGGTGCCTATAGCGAGATGCGAGGAGGTATTACATATTCGTGGAACTGGGGTTCATTTGGAATAATGAAAGATCATTTTGAGTGGGGTGATAATTATAATGGCGCAAATATTTTTTCAGGCAGAACGCCATCATTTGCTTTTATTAAATTAAGTTTAAAACCTGTCAAATGGTTTGAATTTAACTATATTCATGGCTGGCTTTTTTCAGATGTTATTGATAGTAGTAGAAGCTATCATTATGGGAATCAAAATAGAAATGTTTTTGTCGGCAAATGGTTAACTGCAAATATGCTGACCATCATACCTTTTGAAAAATTAAATATTTCTTTAGGAAATTCAATCATATATAGCGATGTTAATCAAACTTCATATTTAATTCCTGTTTTGTTTTATAAATCAGTAGATCATTCACTAAACACAAATAATCAGAACGGGCAGAATTCACAAATGTTTTTTAATATTAGTTCAAGAAATATAAAATATTTACATTTATATTTTTCTTGTTTCATTGATGAATTAAGTCTTAAAAGAGCATTTGTTAAAGATAAAGAATCTAGCTTTTTAAGTAATAAAGTTGGGTTTAACTTAAGTAATTTTCCACTTCAAAATATAAACTTAATTGCAGAATTTACTCGAACCAATCCTTTAACATATCAACATTTTATTCCAACAACAACCTTTGCAAGTTATAGTGTTAATATGGGATCTTATCTAAGAGATAATTCTCAAGAAATTTATTTTGCATTAGGATATAAACCAATTAGCAAACTTCATTTGAATGTTTCATATACATATGCAAAACATGGTGAAAATTTTATTTATGGTTATGATACTATAAATATTAATGGACCTAAAATTCATTATGCTATAGGGGGGGTGCCTTTCATGAGGAATGTTACATGGGAAAGTAAAATAATATCATTCAAAGTCCAATATGAATTATTTCATGATGCTTATTTTTTTATTGAGTTGATTAGAAATGAAACACCTGATCTTGGGTACACAATGAATTATTTAGACCCTCAAACAGGTGCTTTAGCAATCGATAGCAAAACCAAAAAACCAGCTGTAATGAAAGTCATAGATTATTATACGCCTCCTTTTTTTCAAGGGAAAAATAATATTATTTCATGTGGACTAAATTTGGGATTTTGATGAATAGTTTTATTAATTTCACTTTCGGATTTGACTATAGAAATTATATGCTGAATTTTTATAGATAAAAATGATTAATTTTAAAAAATGAGAGATTTTACATTAAATATTTATCGCCAATTATTACTGAATTTACTTGAAAATAAATATTCTTTTTTAACATTTGAAGAATTTATTTTAAATAAAAAAGAACTTGAGAAAATAATTGTTTTACGTCATGATGTGGATAAACTCCCTTTGAATTCATTGCAAACAGCATTAATTGAGCATGAACTAAAAATTAAAGGAACGTATTATTTTCGTATCGGAAAGGAAAGTAATGATCCAGATGTGATTAAACAGATTGCTGCAATGGGACATGAAATTGGATATCATTATGAAAACATTGATTTTTGTAATGGGAATAAAGAAAATGCTTATTGGGATTTTTGTAAAAATCTAGAATATTTTAGAAGTTTTTATCCAGTGAAAACGATTTGTATGCATGGCAGACCGCTATCAAAATTTGATAACAGAAAATTATGGGAAACCTATAATTATCATGATTTAGGAATTATTGCTGAACCATATTTTGATGTTGATTTTAATAAAATTCTCTATGTTACTGAAACTGGTAGACGATGGAATGGTGATGAATATAGTGTAATTGATAAAGTTGTTTCAAATTATAATTATAATTTCAGATCCACTTTTGATATATTTAAAAATTTACATATATTGCCAAGCCAAATTATGATTACCGTTCATCCGCAGCGGTGGAATGATAATTACTTAAAATGGGCGAAAGAATTAATATTGCAGAACATTAAAAATGTAATAAAAAAATATTTTTTTGTAAAATAGTTTAAGAAGATTATCTCTGAAATTTTATTAATTAATCTATTTTAGTGTGTCATATAAGATTCTCGATAATATTAGTGGGGCAGAATGGAATGAGTTTTTAATTGATAAAAAAGATGTTCGACTTTTTCATTCGTCTGTATTTTATAATATTTATACATCTGTTAAATTACTTTCGCCTTTATTCATAGCTGTTGTAGATGTTAAAGATAAAATAGTTGGTATTGCTTTAGGTGAAATTTCAAATGAGTTATTTGATGGATATGGTTTGACAAGACATACTACTTTTTACGCAGAACCTTTATATAATGGGGATTTGGAGGTTTTAAAACTAATTTTGGAAACTATAAAAAAAAAATCAAAAGGACTTTGTATTGAAATCAGACCTTTAAGACTGTTTAATGATGATGAAAAGAAAATATATCAATCACAAGGATTTCATTTTAATGAACATCTTAATTCATTGTTGCCATTGACTTCTGAAGAAGAAGTTTGGAATAATCTTTCTAAAGACAAGCAGGATAGAATTTCGAAAAATCAGAATAATATTATTATTAAAGAAAAAAATGACATTGAAGGTGTTGAGATATTTTATTCATTATTGAAAAATCTTTTTATTCGGAAAAGACACTTTATTAAATCCAAAGATTTTTTTATAAAATTACTTGAATATCCTAACTTTCATTATTTGATTGCTTATGAAAATGATATTCCAGTGGCAACGCAACTCTATTATATTTATAATAAGACAATAACTGCATATTACACAGCAACAGATCAAAAATATTTATCAAAACATCCCGGTGATATTTTAATATGGCATTTAATTCAGACAGGTTTAAAAGAGAAATGTATTTTGTTTGATTTTGGAGGTGGCGGAGATCCTAATAAATACAATGGAATCAGAGAATATAAAAAAAGATTTGGAACACAATTTGAAAATGTTGGAAGATATACTTATAACCGGTCAATTGTATTTCCTGCATTGAAAAATTTATATTCATTAATTCTAAAACAATAACTTAAGTATTTAGTTTTTTTTAAATTTTTTTAATGATGCAATTAAAAAAAATAATCTCTGTAGTCGGTGCTCGCCCTAATTTTATTAAGGTTGCGCCGATTCATAAAGCATTTTTGAAATATAAAAATCAAGTCAATCATTTGATTTGTCATACTGGTCAGCATTTTGATGAAAAGATGTCTAAAGTTTTTTTTGAAGAATTGGAACTTCCCAAACCAGATTTTTATTTAGGTGTTGGAGGTGGTTCTCATGCAGATCAGACAGCACGAATAATGATTGAATTTGAACAAATTCTTTTGAATGAAAAACCTGATTTGATAATGGTGTACGGTGATGTTAATTCAACGTTGGCGTGCAGTGTAACAGCTTCAAAATTAAATATTCCGATTGCTCATGTTGAATCAGGATTGCGTAGCTTTGATCGAGCGATGCCTGAAGAAGTAAACCGCATTGTTACTGATGTATTGGCAGATTATTTATTTGTAACTGAAAAAAGTGGCTTGATAAATCTCAAACATGAAGGAATTGATGATACAAAAGTTTTTTTTACAGGCAATGTTATGATTGATAGTCTTGTTTATTATTTATCGAAAATTAATGATGCATCGGTTTTTAATAATTTAAAAATTGATAAGAAAAAATATATTTTAGTTACCTTTCATCGCCCGTCAAATGTGGATAATGAAGATAATCTGAAAAGTCTAGTTGCGTTTTTAAATAATTTAGCAGAAAAATTAACTGTTGTTTTGCCGATTCATCCACGCACACGAAATAATCTTGGGAAATTTGGATTGTTAAAATCATTTCATGAAAATTTAATTCTGACTGATCCTATAGGATATATTGATTTTCTTGCATTAATAAAAAATACACTATTGATAGTAACTGATAGTGGCGGCATACAGGAAGAAAGCACATATCTTGGTATTCCTTGCATAACGGTTAGAGATAATACCGAACGTCCTGTTACAGTTGAAGTGGGAACAAATCAATTAATTGGAACCGATTTAAATAATGTTTTAAAGGCTTCAATGGAAGTGTTAAGTGGGATTACTAAAAATGGTGCTATTCCTGAATTGTGGGATGGAAAAGCAGCTGAACGTATATCTGAAAAAATAGTTGAGTTGTTAAATAAATAATTTTTTTATAAAAATAAATATTAAAAATTGGTCTGAAATGTAAATTGATTTTTTACAAGAAAAATTAAGGTTGTTTATATATTTGATAAATTTATGAAAAAATTTATTAATTTGAAACAACCTTTTTTGTTTTTATAAGTCACAATAATTAATAGTTATAATTATAAAAAAATTCACTTATGAAATCAAATAATACAAAACTACAGTTAACGTTTATTTTAAATCCAATTTTTTTAGTTGTATTTTTTTTATTATCGAATCAATTGTATCCTCAAATATCTATTGATAAAACGGATATGCCTGTACCCAATGATACTTTTAGAGTGAGCTTGACAACTATTACATCTAACGATCCATCGTTAACTGGTGAAGATTATATTTGGGATTTTTCAAACCTTGTTTTCAAAAGCCAAACTGTGGATACATTTGTAAACGTTTCAAAAACAAGCTTTCTATATCAACTTGCTTTTAATAATAGTTTTTTTGATGCTGTGCATCAGGCTACAGTTGCATCTTTCACTGGAGCATCAACAAATTTAGGACCTATTCAATTAAAAAACAGTTATAGTTTTTATAAAAATACAAATACATCTTTTGCAAAAGTTGGTATTGGCTCTGAAATAAGCGGAGTACCTGCATCTGCAATATACAATGCGCCGGAATTGCTGTATTCATTTCCTTTGCTTTATGGCAATCAAGATTCATCAATTTCAAAATGGAGTGTATCCGTTCCAATGCTTGGTTATTTGGGTGAAACTATCAATAGAAAAAATTTTGTTGATGGTTGGGGAACTTTAAAAACTCCATTTGGAACTTTTGATGTAATGCGAATGAAATCCATTGTTGTGTATAATGATTCTGTTTATTCAGATTCATTGCTTAAAGGTGGAATGGCGCTTCCTGAACGCATACAAACAGAATATAAATGGATTGGTAAAGGACATGGAATTCCATTGTTGCAAATAATTAAAAGCGGTGTTACAGCAACTGTAACTTATCAGGATTCTGTAAGAAAATCATCGACTGCTGCTATCAATGAAAAAAAAATTAATAATTTAAACTTATCTCTTTCACCAAATCCGACAAATGATAATTTTAAAATAAGATATAATTTGAATACTGAAACCCGCATGAACGTTGAGTTATTTGATATAACTTTTAAAAAGAGTAACATTTTAATTGATGAAATTCAATCTACCGGTCAACATTCATTTTTATTTAATGTTCATGATTTGGGCTTAAATACTGGTGTTTATATATTGAAAACACAAGTTGGAAACTCAGTTTTAAGTAGTAAGTTGATTATTTATTAAAATTATATTTGAATTATAAAATAGTATAATGAAACAATTTTTTTTTATAATATTTTTTTTCAGCTTTTTTTTGAAAATTAGTTTTTCACAATTTATGTTTGTGAATAGTATTGATTCTACTGATGTTGCTTATAAAACAGTTGACATTAAAACAATTAAATTTAATGGCAATACGATGAATGTTAGTTTAGTAAATAAATCTGTGGATGCTTTAACTATTAATAAAATTCATAAAATTTCTTTTTTTGGCGTTGTTTTACAATCTCCATCTTTGTTTTTTTTAAATGAAAATTTTCAGTTGAAAATATATCCGAATCCTGTAAATGACAAGGTAAACATAGAATATAATTTAAATTTTTCAAGTGATATTGAAATATGTATTTATAATATTTCTGGAATGCTCGTTCATTGTTATAAAAATGAAAAAATTTTGTTAGGTAATTATACTTATTCTTGGAATCTTACTGATCTTTCGCAAAAAAGAGTACAGACAGGTTTTTATATTTGCCGAATGAAAATAGCTGATAGAGTTTTAACAAGTAAATTAATAATTTTTTAAAAAATAAATTTATGCAATTCGTAAGATTATTAATTGTTGTTTTAATTTTTTGTAGTACTGTAAAAGCACAAGAAATGCTCATTCAGATGAAAGATGGATCATTAATAAAATTTGTAATTGCAAATATTGATAGTATATATTTTCAAAATTTATATCAACCAACAGATACTTCCATTAAAGTTACAAATACACAATTTATCGGGCATAAAGGTGGTGGAGCTACAGGTTATTTAGGCTTTTATATTGAAAATACAATGCCTTCCATACTGTATGGACTTAAAACAATGAATGGAGTTGAAGTTGATATTCAGATGAGTTTGGATGGAACTCCTTGGATATTTCACAATGCAGATATTGCTGATAAATCATGCGATACCAGTTTTCATCATTCTATTACTCTTTTGCATGATTCGGTGATTTCAAAAATAAAGCAGTGTGATTGCTGTGGACTTACTGATAGATTATATAAATTGTCTGAATTGATTGATTATTGGAATGCATCGCCAAATGGTTTTTTCATTTCTTTGCATCTGAAACAATCCGGTGATATTCCTCCAGATACACTTGCCTTGATTGGTGGGGAAGAAGCCTATTTTATGAAATTAGCTGACAATCTAGCAACGGTTTTAAAAACGTTTAATCACCAGGGACAGATTGGGCTTGAGTTTGAGGATGATGCTTTTTGTACAAAAATAAAAACACTCGTTTCAGGAATAAAATGTTTTTTATTAGCATATTCAGATTTTCCTAGTGAAATTAATGAAGCACTTGCAGGAGGATATTTTGGAATTAGTCATATTTTCTCGAATGCAACTGCGACTTTGGCAAATGTACTATCTGCACAATCAAAGGGATTGCAGGTTGCCATGTGGACGCCTTACTATATTCCTGATTTGCAAACGGCATTGAATAAACATCCTGATTATATTCAAACTGACAGGATGAGTGCAATAAAAGATTTAAAACTTGTTGTTGTAAAACCTAGTGCTAAATAGAATATGTTTTTTTATCAATTATTGCTTTTAAATTAGGTAGTTTAATTTTTACAAAATTCTTTCTCCCAAGTATTGAATAGCTGTTCACAAGATTTAAATGCAGCAAAGATGGCGCCAGCCCAAAAATTTCTAAATCCAATGCCGACAGCCTTACCGGAAATTTTTTTTGATACAAGAACCTGTTTGGTAGCAAGATCAATAAAGGTGATAAAGAAATGTCCTGTTTCTTCAACTTTATTATAACTATCAACTATAAGAAGAACACCAATGCCAGATTTTTTATCAAAAGTATATTGATTAACAATTTTTTTTATATCTGCATCTTTCAATTCAATTGATTCACTGGAATTGAGAATAACCATTTTATTTTCATCCACTTTATTATTTATTTCTGTAACAGGATTTAAATTATATTTAATATTCGAATGATGCAGGAATTTATTTAAGTTAAATTTTTTTGATTCTGTTAAAATTAAATTATTCCAAGAAGGTATCCATGTTGCTTTTATAGAAGAAATAGAATTGAAACCAGGACCAACCAATTTTGCCATACTGAAATCAATTCCATACCAAATCATTTCATTGTCTTTAAATACATCACAAGGATTTTGTGAAAAACTAATTTGTTGCATTGACACAACGAACATTAATATTAAAAGGATTTTTTTCATAATATTTATTTAGATTTAGATGATTTCTGTTTAATTACAGGGTTTCTATAAATGTCTAACATTATTTTTTTTAAAACTTTTTTATCACCGGTTAACGTATTTAATTGTTGATTTAAATAAGTTGAAAATATTTCTTTTTCGTCATTAGTGTAGTATTCACTGTGTTTTGAATTATTCTCATATAAATCGAAAGCAATATAATTGTTTGGCCAAAGTTTGTATTTCTGATAAATTTGCGTGTCAATCCGGCTTGCAAGTGCGTTTATTTTTTCATTAGATCCATGAATTTTATTTATTTCATCAAGAAATAAATTAACAGGTTCGCCTAATGATATATTGATTCTACCTTTAGGTTCTGTGATGCCGCTGATTATACTTTGTAAATCTTCGTTTGGCTGCTTAATATATTTAGAACTAAGCAAAGTGTATAATTCATTCGCTTTTGAAGAAATACAAGGTTCGTATTCGTATGAAACAGACATAGGAACAATGTTCAAGGAAGAAAAATTATGAATGAAATCATTTTTGTTTCCACTCATATTCAACATTTTTAAAAGAGCAGGTTCGGTTTTATCATGACCGTCTTTAGTTCTTCCATTACGTTGAGCAATCCATACGGAATGTTTTTGTTCAACAATAGTATGCCTGATATATGAAGATAATAACATTGAATTATTTAGAAAATCTTTTTTATTTCCACCTCTATAAACTGTAAACATTCTGTTAATTTTCCCAATATCCGTAACAAGCTGGTCTGACATTAAATTGTCACCAAACGTGATTTCAGAAGTTGGAAAATGATTGTCAACCAACAGTACCTGTAATATTGCTGAATCCAACATAATATCTCTATGATTGGATATGAATAAATAAGGCGTTTTCGGATCAAGGTTTCTAAAGCCATCATGTGTCAATCCATCAGAGGTTTTATGAATGATTGAATAAACGACATGGTACATAAAGTGAGCCTGAAAATCAGCAATAGAATAAATATTATTTAATTGATTTATGGTGTCATCTGGTGATTTTTCAGGGAAAAGAAATCCTAGAATATATTTAAAAGCCGGAGCAGAAGTAATCCTCCTTAAAGCAGGATTTATTTCTTCATCAAAGTAAGGACGAATCTCATTAAAATCTTTATGACTCTTAATCATTTCTAATAATTAAAAAAACAAAGTTAATTTTTCTTAAAGAAAATAAAAAATTATCATATTAAAATAGTTTTTTATTGGTTTGGTTTTAATTGAAGATGAATTTAAAAAAAAATTATTCATCTCTGATGAGCAGCAAAATTGAGCTGTGCGAAACAATGACGTATTTTTCTTTATTGAATTCAATTTCATAAGCGCTGTTTTGAAGATAAACGGCTAAATCACCTTCTTTTGCTTGCAATGGTATATATTTTACATCATCTGATTTATTTCTCCAAGGTTCATCAATTTCTTGTATTGATGGAATCGGATAACCTGGACCAGTTTTAATAATATAACCACTTTGTATCTTTTCTTTTTCTTGAACTCCAGGTGGAAGAAATAAACCTGAACCTGTTTTTTCAAGTGGTGATTTTGGTTTAATCAAAACTCGTTCTCCAATTACAATAAATTTGCTGATGTCTTGCTTTCCGCTAATAGCTGCCATTTTTAATTATTTTTTAAAGAATCAATTTCTTTTGTATTTTCTTTTTTCTTTTTTTTCTCAAATAGTTCTTTGGTTTTATCAAAATCTTTTCGATAAAAAACACCTAATCCTTGCGTGTAAGGAGAATAAATTTCTTTCAATAAATCATCATGATTTGATTTGTTAAAAGCTTTAATTCTGAATTTACCTTCCGGAGTTATTTTATATTCAATATTAACATCTCCTACGATGTTGCTACTGTTTTTATTTTGGTTTGTTTCAATTGGAGAACCGATATTTCCGTCAATTAAAATCCGGTCATTATAAAATTGTTTTGAAAGTGCAATTTCTACTTCTTGAGAAGTAAGTTTGGTGCCGGGTCTGTAATTTACGCCAATGTCCAAATTGCCAGATATTTTTGATAACCAGTTGCTGAGTTGATTAAATAAAAGTTCGCTGGAGGTTGTTGTTCCTGCATTTTCATAACCGAATGATGAAAGATTATCTCTTTGCATTTGTTCGGGTTGCATAAATTGATTTAAAACTAAAAGAGACAAAAGTTGTTTATTCATTTCCTGCTGATTTTCTACATTGATGTATTTTTCAACATAACGTTTTGTTTGTTCATCAATGTTTGGAAGGTTTATTTCAACTGTAATATCCGGTTTAAATAATTTATTTTGTAAACCTAAAACGCATTCAACCTGATAACGTTTTTTATATTTTGCAATTGAGCTGGAATCTTCAATAAGTCCTGAAATCAAGTTATACAGAGAAGCGCGTAATTTATATTTAGCTTTCATGTCAACATAAGCATCATATGGATCGCCATTCCAAACAATTGTGCCTCCTTGTTCAATCTCGAATTTTTTGTTGATGAGATTTTTCAACGTAAAAAGATAATCTCCCTTTTGAATATCATATTCGCCGAACATGTTAAATTCGTTTAATGCATTGAGTTTAAACTCAAGATTTGCTGTGCCATGTCCTTTTATTATATCTCCGATCTTTTCATCAAAAATTATTTGAACTTCCGCATCAGGTGTAGCTTCAAGGATGCAATGCATTTCAATTCCTGATGAATTTGTGTGCATTACATTCGTTGTTGATTTAATTGTATCTTTTGTTTTAAAAGTAATAAAGTTATTTTCTGATAGATCACTTGTTGTACCATAAGGTATGGCAACTACTGTTCCTTTTTCAGTTCGAGCATTGATTTCAATAAAGATTTTATTTGCGGGTCCGAAAATCCTTGTTTTTCCTGACGCAAAACCCTTGCCATAAAACATATTATTTAAGTTTATATTCGTGTTAAGACAATATATGTTTTTGGATTCTGCTGTAAAATCAATTCCCCATTTGTAAAAATTATGATGAGTTACCTTTCCCGTTACATTTGCTTTATTGCCATATTCATCATTTAAAATAATATTATTAAATTCAAAAGAATTTTTAGTAATATCAACATCTCCTGTGAAAGAGTAAACAATATTTAAATAATCTATTTTGAAATTTTTTGCAATGGTTTTAACATGTCCACTAAGTTCTGGATGTGTGGTGCTTCCGCTGAGTTTCAGTTTACCATTGGCAAAGCCAGTCAATTGAGAGGAGAATGAAGAGAAATATCTTTCAAGAGATTTCAGTTTGAGATTTTCAACTAAAATATCAATATCAAAATTATTAGTTGTTCTTTCAGGATAAAAATATCCAGATGCTTTTAATGGCTGATTCATGCCAATATTTCCGGTGTAATTGATTTCCATATTAACGGCTATGGCTTTCAATGTCTGATCCCATGAAGTACTGAGAACAGCGTCACCAAGATAACCTTGATTAAATGCAAAATCTTTTATAGTTAGATTAGATATAAATCCTGGAGAATGGTATAAGTCCATTAATTCAATCTCTCCATTTATTTTCCCGTCAAAATCAATCTGACGATTATTTGTCAATTGATCAAAGTTAGAAAGATCAAATTGTTTGAAAGCAATATGAAATTTATCTTCTTTTCTGTCTGAAATTATTCCACTCAATAATATCTGCTGATAATTTGTTTTGAAAATTAGATTTGAAATATTTGTAGAATTGGAATCAATAATTACAAGGTTTTTGTTGTCAATAGTCCAAATGGAATCATTAAGAATCATATTTGAATTTTGAAAGGTTAATTCCAATTTGTTGTTATTGTCAAAATGAATAAAAGACTGGATATTTCCACTGTTTTTGCCCTTTGTTTTTTTATTGTCCCAGTCAATCAACGTATTTATACTATCATTTTTAAGTATTGTTACTGTGTTAAATTTTTCAAGCAGCATACTGTCAGCAAGTTCAATAAAATCGCATGAACTGGTCGCTGTTAATGTGTTTTCTTTTGAAGAAGTATTGAATGAATAATTTTTCACCATTATATTCCCAATATAAATTTGAGGCGATTCGGCATGAAGCTTTAATTTATTGTTTGATGAGTTGAAACTACCGTCCAACTTTGAATTAGCTGCAATTTTTATATTTGGATAAAACAGATCGCATATTAATTGAGGATTATATAGTTTCAACGAGTAAGTCAAATCAGCAACATTGTTTGTGAGATTTAATTTTGTAGACTTATTTGCTAATGACGGTAGAAAATTTTTAAAATAATTTTCAAAAATATTTTTCAATGTGCTAAATTGAAAAACACCTTTAATATCAGCATCAGCAAGGTCGGAACGCAAACTTATATTTCTAATTCCCTCATCATTTTTAGAAAAAAGGATATTAAAATTTTTAATAGAATATTTTTTTTGATTGTCAAGAATATGTGTGTCGAAAATACTTATATCTCCAACCATCTCGTCAATTTTTTGTCCTGTAAAATTGAAGTTCAGATTGGTTGAAAATTCTTGTAATGAATCATGTTTGAGCAAATTCAATTTGTAAAGATTTACATTTTTTAATTCTGTAAAAAAATTAAATATTGGGTTTTCCCCACTATAATCAACGATTCCCAAGAAATTCATATCTATGTTTTTATCGTTAATTTGTACTTTTCCATTAAATTTTCTTTTTGCTAATTCGCCATTCATTAAAATATTTTTATAGATATATCCTTTAACATCAATAGAATCAATAGTTCCTTCAATATGAGCTGTTGTACTTTTCAATGGGAAAAATCCTGAACCGGTTAAATTCACGTGAAAGCTGGATTTGCCTAATGTTTGATCTGCATTTGCAATCTTTCCAATATCAAAATTTTGAGCTATCAATTTTCCGGTTCCTTCAAGAATTTTTTTATTGTTTCTTTTAAAAGAAATGTCTGTTGACAGCTCTCCCAAAGCGGTTGAAAAATTTGCATAAGATACAAAGTCATACCAGAATCCGGTAAATAGTCCTTTAATACGAACGTCTCCAAGCTGAAGTAGATTGTCTGGAATATCCAAACGACCTGTTTCATTAATAGCTACAGGTACTTTAATTTGTTGAAAATCTTTAAAGTTAAATGTAAGATTTTTAATTTTTGAGTGGATAAAAGTTTCATCAATGTCTGGAAGCCCGTTGATCGTAAAGTCACCTAAAAGATGAGTGTATTTTCCATAGTTCAGTTCTATATTTTTTATTTTAAAATTATCTAATGAACCCTTTATTTCGCCTGAAATTTCAATGTTTTCATTCATTCCTGCCATATCAGGTTGAAAAAAAGAAATGTCTTTCATGCTGATTTTTGAAGGTAAAATAGATGTTTGAATTTTTGTGTTTTTAATCAAATCATTTAAATCTCTAGAATTATCAATGAATGTAAGATTCATGTTCATTGCCAATTCGGAATTTGGTGTTTTTAGAAATAAATTTTCGAAATTAAATTCCTTATTAGAAAATGACAATTCTGTTTGCAAATTGATGATAGAAAAATTACATTTTTCTTTGCAGGAAAAATGCTGAATAGTAGCATGAATAGTGTCATTTGTCGTTTTAATGTTTTTAATCGATAGATTCAGATTTTGAACTTGAAAATTATTTATATCAAAACATTTATTATTTGATAAAGTTGTTTTGTTTTCATCTGAATAATTAAACCCAGAATTTTTTATTTCGAAAGATTGACAATGAATTTTCCATGGTTGGTTCTTTTGGTTTTTTTTAGTAGGAGAGAAGTAATCCGATAAAAATTGGATGTTCAGATTTTTTTCATCTTTATATTTTTTTAGAGAAACGGTTGTTCCAATCAAATCAGTTTTTTTAATGAAAAGAATTTTTTTGCCAAAATTTATTTTTCTTATATTTAATTTTAGTTTTTCAATATCAATCATTTGTTGATGATGAAGATCTTTTATAGAAACTTTTTCAAGAACAATATTCATAAAGAATGTAACATCCACACCACCAATTTCAATTTCTGTTTTTAGTTCTTTGGAAAAATAACCTGCAATTTTTTTTGCAAGATATGTCTGAACACTGCTATTGCGTAAGACAGAATAAGATATTAAAGGCAAAGCAATAATTACCGAAAGGAAGTAAATTAATATTTTTCGAGTTTTTTTAATACTTTTGGCTTTTAAATTATACTATGAGCATTTATATTCTAGGTATTGAATCGTCTTGTGATGATACATCTGCTGCAATACTTAAAGATAACAAAATTCTTGCCAACATAATTGCCGGACAAAAAGTACATGAAAATTACGGAGGCGTTGTTCCAGAGCTGGCTTCCCGCGCTCATCAACAAAATATTGTTCCTGTAATTCATCAGGCACTTCAAATAGCAAATATAAATAAAAACCAATTACACGCAGTCGCTTTTACACGTGGTCCTGGACTACTTGGTTCGTTGCTTGTTGGTTCTTCTTTTGCCAAAGCATTTGCTTTAGGTCTTGATATTCCGTTGATTGAAGTGGATCACATGCAAGGTCATATTCTGGCGCATTTCATCAAAGAAAATGAAGATACAGAAGTTCCAAAATTTCCATTTTTATGTCTGACTGTTTCCGGTGGACATACACAGATTACTATGGTTAAAGATTATTTTGACATGGAAATTATTGGTCAAACAATTGATGATGCTGCCGGAGAAGCGTTCGATAAATCTGCGAAAATATTGGGATTGCCATATCCAGGTGGTCCATTAATTGATAAATATGCAAAACTTGGAAATCCTGATGCATTTAAATTTGCGATTCCTCAAATACCAAATCTTGATTTTAGTTTCAGTGGACTAAAAACTTCTTTCTTATATTTTTTAAGAGATCAATTAAAAAATGATAAAGATTTTATTGAAAAAAACATGAATGATTTGTGCGCTTCAATCCAGAAAATTATCGTACAAATACTTATTCAAAAATTGAAGTTAGCCGCATTGCAAACAGGAGTTAAAGAAATAGCTGTTGCTGGCGGCGTTTCCGCAAATTCCGAATTGAGAAAAGTGTTGCAACAAACAGGTATTGAAAATAATTGGAACGTATTTATTCCTCGTTTTGAATATTGCACAGATAATGCTGCAATGATTGCAATTATTGGTTATTTGAAGTATATGAAAAAAGAATTTATCGGTCAGGATGCAACTCCTTACACTCGATTTTTAGAAAAATTTTGATGGGATTATTTTTGTTCGTTTAGCATATTTCTTAATGCTTTTCTGTCAACTTTTCCATTCACATTTAAGGGGAAGGTTTTAATAACTGTAACTCCTGTAGGAATCATATAATCTGGTAATTTGGTTTTCAAATAATCAAATAATTTTAAAGTATCATCTTTATAATTTTGTATAAACATCCAGATTAAAGTATTTCCTAAACTGTTCTGAAAAGGAATAGCAGCAACGTTTTCAATATCTGTGAAATGTTCTAGAATCAAATGTTCAATTTCATTTAACTCAACTCTGAAACCATGAATTTTTACTTGCTGATCTGCTCGTCCGCAAAACATTAAATCTCCGTCATCATCAGTAAATGCAATGTCTCCGGTTCGGTAATGTTGAATATTATTTTTTATAAAAAATGATTTTTTATTTAATTGTTCATCTTTGTAATAGGCAGATGTCAGCAATTCTCCAGCCAGACACAATTCTCCTTTTTCATTATCAGACAAAATATTTTTATTTTCATCAATGATAGTTGTGATAACGTGTTTCATTGGTTTACCAATAGACACAATGCCATTGTAAGATTTAATATTGCTAAAATCTAATTTGTATGAAGTGCAAAAGATAGTATTTTCAGTAGGTCCGTAAACATTGAAAATTTCAGAATTAGGAATACAGTTTTTCCATTCAATGACAATATCAAGTTGTAGCGCTTCACCACAAAACAAACAATATTTAAGTTCAGTAAGTTTAATATCATGAAAATAGGAGCGGAGAAATGAAAGAATTGACGGAACCATTAATGCGACAGTGATTTTATGTTTATCGAGCAATTGATAAACAGCCATATATTTTATTGCAGATGAACTAACCGTGAACACACAAGCACCGGAACAAAGCGGAATCAGATATGAAAACACCGATAAATCAAATGTAAGATCAAACATTTGCAGGAAACCATCGTTTTCATTAATTGTAATTTTTAAATCAAAAAATGAATCAACAAATGACTTCAAATTTTTAAAGCTTATTGGAACACCTTTGGGAATACCTGTACTACCTGATGTGTAGAATAAATAGGCTATTTTATATTCATTGAAAGGTGGTGTAAATAATTCAAATTTATCTAATGTTTCTGAAGTTGTCAGGAAAAATTGCGTGGAAATTTTATTTGAAAAAATGTCAATCTCATCATTTTTTTGTGATGATAAAATACTTTTTATTTCAGATTGATTGAAGATTAAAACATTTCGTTCAACAGGATTTGATGGATTGAGTGGAATGAAACCACATCCTGAAAACCAAACAGCAACAATGGATGCGTAAGTTTCAATATCGTTTTGAATAATAATTCCAATGAGCTTTTCATCATTAATTTTATTAGTTTTTATTAAATGACAAATCTGAAAAACTAACTTGTAAAATTGTTCGTAGGTATAATATTTTTCATCTATGCAAAAAGAATTTCTTAATTTATGTACTAGAAAAGAGTTGATCAGTTTATTGAACATATTTAGTTTGTTAACTATTTATTTTTTGATTTTTCAAACATAAGATTTTTTTTAATGTTATTTAAAAACGAATACAAACTTAAATTTTATTATTTTTAACTTATCGTTTTACAATTATGAAAAAATATAAAATTATTATAGGAATCACCGGTGCCAGCGGTTCAATTTATGCAAAAATATTGATAGACAAGCTGATTTTACTGAAAAATCAGGTTAGTGATTGTGGTATTGTGATTTCGGATAGTGGTAAAAAAGTTTGGGAATACGAGCTTGGGAATAATGATTATTTAAATTTCCCATTTAAAATTTATGATAAAAAAGATTTTTTTGCACCTTTTGCTTCTGGTAGTTCTGAATTTGATGTTATGTTTGTTTGCCCTTGTTCTATGGGTACTTTGGGGCGAATAGCTTCCGGCGTTTCAGATGATTTGTTGACTCGTGCTGCTGATGTAATGCTGAAAGAAAGAAAAAAATTAATTCTTGTGGTTCGTGAAATGCCTTATAATTTGATTCACATCAACAATATGAAAATTGTTACAGAAGCTGGAGGCGTAATCTGTCCTGCTTCTCCTTCTTTTTACAGTCATCCTGAAAATATATCTTCAGCTGTTGAAACAGTCATTGATAAAATTTTGAAGTTATCAGGTTTTGAATTTGATTCATTTTCTTGGAATAAATTTTAAAATAAATATTCCTTCAGTTTGTAACAAATGTTACAGAAAGCTTACTATTAAAGCTATACCTTTGATTTTAAATTAATCAAAATAATTATGGAATCAAACGAATTCAAAAAAGCAGAAGCTTTTAATTTTAATCATGAAGTTGATTATGCAAATGGATCAATTGTTAGTAAATTGATTTTAAAGAAAACAAGCGGCAATGTAACTTTATTTTCATTTGATAAAGGACAATCGTTGAGTGAACATACTGCACCGTTTGATGCGTTAATTCAGGTGATTGAAGGAAATGCAGAAATATTGATTGACCAAAAATCATATTTTTTGAAAACCGACGAATCGATTATAATGCCTGCAAATATTCCTCATGCAGTGAAAGCGCCTGAAAAATTTAAGATGATTTTGATAATGATAAAAAGCAATTAATATATTTATTTAGTTGCAAGTGGTTCTGCTGAAATATTTTTTAGAATATTTTCGCTGTTAATTAAATAAGTACCTGATATAACTGCTACTTCATTTTCAGCAAGACCGGATGTAATTTCAATTTTGCTCGCTGTTTGAATTCCGGTGGTAACCTCACGAGATTCAAAAGAGCCATCATGATTTTGAATCCAAATTATTTTTTCATTGGCATTCTGAATCACTGCATCAACAGGCAGTGTGATTGCTTTTTTCTCATGAATTTTAATGCGAATTTCAGCAAACATTCCGGGAAGAAATTCATTATTTGGATTATCTAATTCAGAACGAAAAACTGTCGCCACAGAATTTTCTTTTTTTTCAGGATTTATGAAATTAATTTTACTTTTAAATATTTTTGAAGGATATGCATCAAACGCAATTTCAATATTATTTTTTTGAACTAAATATGCAGCTTCCTCAGGAAATGCAAGTCCTTCAATCCATACAGACTTTCCAGAATTCAAATTAAATATTGGTGTACCTTCCGAAACATAATCTCCTTCTTTGACCAAAACATCACTTAACAAAGTTGTTTCATTACAATAAATTTTAATTGGATTTTCAATTTGTTTGGAATTTTGAATAGTAGAAATTTGTTTTTTGTTTAAACCAAACAGGAATAGCCTGTTTTCTGTGGCTTTAAGCATTACTGAATAATCAGAAGAATGTTCGTTTTTATTAATTTGTTGAACAAGATTTAGATATTCTTGTTGAGCTGACAATAATTCTTCGCTGTAAATTTCATATAGCACTTCACCAGATTTTATAAGGCTTCCAGTCGTTTTAACCTGTAGATTTACAATTCTGCCGGACACTTTTGAAGAAAGAACTTTATTCAAATTTTCATTTAAAATAATTTTACCATTAAAATTCACTTCTTCTGAAATGGATGAACGCTTCACAGAATCCGTATGTATATTAGCTAATAGCATTTGAGAATGGCTGAATCGTAGATTTACCTTTGCATTCGAATTAGAAATATTAGAATTCGTTTCATCTTTTTTTGTTTTACAAGAAAAAATAAATCCTAAAATAAGTAAATAAAAAAAGAATTTTTTTAAAAAATAATTATTCGTTTTCATTGTCTAAATTTTTAATAAACTCGTCGCTATCATTTAATAACAGTGCGTTTTCAGCGATAATATCTTTTTGATTTAAACCGGAAATTACTTCTGTCATGTTATTTGAAACAAATCCAGGTTTAATTGTTTTTGCTTCAAACATGTTTTTATTTTTAATAAATACGATATGTTTTGAACCTTGATCAAAAACTGCGGAAGATGGAATCCACAGACCATTTACGTTTCCTGCATTTACAGTAGTGCTGATTAATTGTCCAACTTTAATGTTATTCTTGTCATTATTTATTTTTATTCGAGCCACATAAGTGTTTTTTTCATTGACGTTCAACGGTTCAATAAAATCAATAGTTGCAGAAATATTTTTATTGAATTTATCAGGGAAATATATTTCAACTGGTTGATGAATTTTTATATAGTTTAAATTTTTTGAAGCTATATAAATAACAGCCCAGAGCTTATTATTATTATTGGCTATTCGAAAAAGTTTTTCTCCTTTCTCAATATAAACACCTTCTTTGAGAATCTGTTCCTTTGATGTTTCTTCTAATTTTGGTTTTGCATTCATATTATTTTTATTCTGCAAATTCATATTCTTTTGAGTTTGTTCATCGACTTTAATAATATATCCGTCAGCAGAACTAAAAACACTCAATAAATGGAAAGAATTTTTTGTCTGAACGATTTGTTGCAGTTGGGTTTCAGTCAGTCCGAGAAATTTTAATTTTTGTTTTGATGCTTCAATCAGTGAAATATTTTGATTGTCGTTTTTTAATAAATAAATTAAATTTTCTTGTTCTGAAATCAGATCAGGACTATAAATATCAAAAAGTATTTGTCCTTTTTTTACTTGCTGTCCGATGAATTTTATATAAAGTTTTTCTATTCTTCCTGAATAACGTGAATTTATATCAATAATATTTTCTTGACTATAAGTGATATATCCATCTGATTTTATTGAAATATTAATTGCTTTCTGAATAGGAGAAACTGTTTTTACATCTGCAATATTTCCATCTGTATTTTTTTTAGAATCTGTCTGAAAAGAGCTGGAATCAGTGTTGTTGAATCCTTTTTTCTCAACTAAAATCATTCCGCAAATTGGACAATTTCCTGGTTCATATCTTATGATTTGCGGATGCATTGAACAAGTATAGACTTTTTTTTCTAATATTTCTTTTCCTTTGTTATTGTTATTATGACAAGAAGAAATCACAAAAACAAAAAATATTATTAGTGTTGAAATTAATATTTTGAATATTCTTTTCATTGTCGGATAATTATTTTTTTTCAATTTTATTTTCAAATTCAACTTGCAATAATAAAAGGTCTTTCAGTTGATTCATATATTCAAGTTGCGCCATTTGCAATGATTGCCAAGCATCGAGCACCATAAATAATTCTTCAGTATTTTGTTCGTATGCCAATAAAGTCGTTTTGTAATTATTATTAAGCGCAGAAATAATATTATCCTGATATAATTTTACTTGTTTCTTTTTAGATTTTATTTGTTGCTGAAGCGATTGAATCATGCCGTTAGCTTCGTTTAGTGCTGATTCCCTTTGTTTTTCAATTGCCTGAACTTCAAAAATTAATCCTTTAATATTCGCTTTGAACATCTTTGCAGACCATGGAACTATTGGAATTGAGATCATTCCCATGACAGAAAATTGATTAGGTTGCGAGCCAAATGCTGTTGCATGGTCATAACGTATGCCGAAATCAGGTTTTCGTTTACTTTCTTCAAATTTTTGTTTAAGTAAAGAAACTTGTATCGACTGGTTGAATTGCTTGATATCACTGCGCTGATGAGAAAGTGTTGTCGTATCAACCAACTCATTTTCATAATTCTGAATAATAAAATTTGTATCAATTTCGAACAGCTGATTTTTATCTCTGTTCATCAACGTGTTTAAAGAAATCCTTTTTTGTAAAATATCATTTTCAATCATTAACTGCATATTGTTTAGCTCGGCTAATGCAGCTTTTGCTTTATAAATGCTATTTAATTTTTCTTTTTCATAAGCGTATCGTGCTTCAGAAACCTTGATAATAAAGGCAAGTAAGTCTTCATTATTTTTAAGTATTAGTTGTTTTTGTTTCAGAACAAGCCATTCGAAATAATTCATTTTTGCTTGCGATAACAATTGATTTTCTTCATAATTTTTAGTTTGTTGTTCAACTGAAGACATACTTTGCATATAATTTTGATTTGCCTTTAGTTTCGCAGGATTAGGAATCATTTGTTGAATGGTGAACATCCATGAACCCATGTTTGGTGCGAGATTGTAAGGTGTCATATATAGTCCGGTTCCTATTTGTGGTGCATCCCAACTTTTTGCGCCTGCTGCATACGAATTTAAAGCTTTCATTTGCAAATCATACATCTGCAAATCAGGATGTGATTTTTTGATAGTATTTGTAATGCTATCTAATGTCAATACTTGCGAATATAGCATTGTCGGTGGTAATCCGATGACAATAAAAAATATATATTTAAGTAGTTTCATATTTAAAAATTAATGTCCATTTACTTCGATAATATCTATTTTCCCATGTTTGCGCAATTCATATTCTTTTGTCATTTCAAAAACAACAGGTGTAACAAACAATACATGAATGGTTGAAGAAATCATTCCACCAATCAAAGGCAAAACGATTGGAAGCATTACGTCGCTACCAACACCGGTAGCCCAAAGCACGGGGATAAGTCCAAACATAGCAACAGAAACTGTCATCAATTTTGGTCGCAAACGTTTAGTTGCTCCATAAATAACATATTCACGAATATCAGCATTTGTAATTGTTTCGCTTGAATTACCTTTTTGTTTAACCAGCATTTGCATGGCTTCCATCAGATAAATAACCATTAACATTGCTGTTTCAACAACAATACCAAATAACGCAATAAAGCCAACGGCAACAGCTACAGACATATTCACTCCATAAAAATAAACCATATACACACCGCCCACTAAACCAAAAGGCACAATGATCATCATGGTTAGCGCTTCTTTTATTGACTTGTAAGTGAAATAAAGAATAAGAAAAATTATTAAAATGACAATTGGCAAAATGAACTTTAACGTTTTGTTTGCTCTAATCTGATTTTCATATTGACCACTCCATTCAAGGAAATAACCTTTCGGTAATTTAGTGATTAAATTTTCTAATTTTTGTTTGCATTCATTGACGGTACTACCCAAATCACGATCTCTAACATTAAATAAAACCGTTCCTCGCAACATGGCATTTTCAGAATTAATCATTGGCGGACCTTCGCTAATCATAATATCTGCAACGGCTGATAATGGAACTACTCCAAAACTTGGCGTTGAAACAGGAATACGTTTTATTTTATCAATACTATTTCTATAATCTTGTGCCAATCGTGCATTCACATTAAAACGTTGACGACCTTCAATTGTAGTGGTCAGATTCATTCCCCCTAAAGCCGATTCAATAATCATATTTACATCATCAACATTGAGTCCATAGCGACCGATTTCTTCTTTTTTTATTGTAATATCAATGTATTTCCCTCCGGTAATCGGTTCCACATAAAGGTCTTTAACTCCCTGAACTCCTTCCAGTTTCTTTTTAAGTTTTTGTGCCAATACGTAAATGGAATCAATATTTTGTCCATACACCTTCAACCCAACATCCGTGCGGATTCCGGTTGAAAGCATATTGATTCGATTGATGATAGGTTGCGTCCAGCCATTTATAACACCGGGTATTTGAAGTTTGGCATTAAGTTCGTTTACAATATCTTCTTTCGTTAAATTTTTTCGCCATTCTGATTTTGGTTTAAGAAGAATAATTGTTTCAATCATGCTGATTGGCGAGTTGTCCGTTGCAGTGCTTGCTCTGCCTGCCTTTCCTAAAACATTTTGAACTTCAGGCACTGATTTTATCAGTTTATCCTGAACTTGTAAAATGCGTTTAACTTCTGAATTTGATACATCCGGTAATGTTACCGGCATGAATAGGATAGAACCTTCATCTAATGGTGGCATAAATTCAGTGCCAAGTTGTAAAATCATCGGAACACTTACAAGCAACATCACAACATTAATTGCAATGGTGGTTTTTCGCCACTTCAAACATAGGCTGAGAACAGGAGTATAAAGCTTTTCAAGAAATCGTGTGATTGGATTTTGATTCTCCGGCTTTAGTTTTCCTTTTAAAAAAAATGAAATTAAAACAGGTGCAAGTGTAATTGCCAAAACTGCATCAACAAGCAGAATAAACGTTTTTGTCCAAGCCAAAGGATGAAAAAGTTTTCCTTCCATGCCTGTTAAAAGAAATACAGGCAAAAAAGAAATTACAATAATTATAGTTGAAAAGAAAACGCCTTTTCCCACCTGATGCGAAGCTTTTTCAATAATCCGAATTCGTTCTTCTTTATTCATTATAAAATAATATTTTACTTATTTTTTTTCTAATGTCATACCGCACTTTGGACAACTGCCTGGTTTGTCGGCTTTGATTTCAGGATGCATCGGACAAGTATAATAAATTGCTTTTTCAGTTTTTTTTGAATTTTCAATTTTTTCCAGATTCATCCCGCATTTTGAGCATTTTCCGGGTTTATCAGATGTAATCTCTTTGTGCATTGGACATTGATAGTTTGCAGTTTTAGTATCCATTTTTTTAATACTATCATTTATTGAAATTGAATCTTTTTTATGATTGCAAGTTGGCGTTTTGTGACATGCTTGCGCGTTTATTTTTCCAATGCATGCTATTGTTAAAACCATTACGAATACTGATGCTAATGTTGTTGTTTTCATATTTTTATTTTAAATATTTAGATTAATTAAATTTTTTCTTCTTGTTGTTTTTCTGATAAATGTCTGTACGAATTTTCTACCATGACAATTCCATCATCAACGATAACGCCTATGGCTAAAGCAATTCCCGTAAGTGACATGATATTTGATGAAATACCAAATGCGTTGAGCAAAATAAAAGCTGTAGCAATTGCAATTGGCATTTGGATTAAAATAATTAAAGCGCTTCTCCAGTTCAATAAGAAAATAATGACTATAATTGATACGACTATCATTTCTTCAAACAGCGTGTGTTTCACGGATTTTATAGCTTCTTCAATCAGTCCACTGCGGTCGTATGCAGTTTTGATGGTAACGCCTTCAGGTAATCCTTTTCGAACATCTTTCATTTTTTCTTTGATCGCACGAATCACCTGATCAGCATTTTCTCCGTAACGCATGACAACAATGCCACCCACTTTTTCTCCTTCACCGTTTTCGTCAAATATTCCCAATCGTGATTCGCCGCCAACCTTCACTGAAGCAATATCTTTTATTCTGATTGGAATGGTATTATTATTTCCAACAGAAATATTTTCTATATCTTCAATGTTTTTAATATAGCCCAATCCACGAATGATGTAGCCCATATTACTCATTTCAAATTTTCGACCGCCAACATCATTATTATTTGATTTTACGGATTTCAAAACTTCCATCATAGATAAATTATAATTTACCATTTTATTTGGATCAATAATAATTTGATATTGTTTCTGAAACCCGCCAAACGAAGCCACTTCACTGACACCAGGCACTGTTTGCAAGGCGAATTTTATATACCAATCCTGCAATGCGCGTAATTCGCCTAAATCAAAACCTTTGGCATCCAATGTGTACCAGAACACATGCCCAACACCAGTGCCATCTGGTCCTAATGTTGGCGTTATGCCTTGTGGTAATAATCTTTGCGCATAATTCAGACGTTCAAGCACACGAGTTCTTGCCCAGTAAATATCTACATTATCTTCAAAAATCACATACACAAAGCTCATCCCAAACATTGATGAGCCTCTTATGTTTTTAACTTTAGGAATGCCTTGCAAGTTTGAAACCAGCGGATAGGTGATTTGATCTTCTATCACCTGCGGACTTCGTCCCATCCATTCAGTAAAAACGATGACCTGATTTTCTGATAAATCCGGTATTGCATCAATCGGATTCTTTTGAATAGATAAAATTCCCCAAACAAAAAGCACTGCAGCAATAATCAATACTGCAAAACGATTTTTTAATGATATTGAAATTAGTTTTTCAATCATGATGATTTATTCTTAAAAGGCAGGGCTGAAAATATTTCCCTGCCTTATTATTCTTATGGTTTCCCATCATTTATTTTTTCATGGTGTCTTTAGAAACTGCATGAACAGTATCTTTTTTCTCTTCTAAAGTCATTCCACATTTCGTACACTGACCTGGTTTATCGCTTGTCACTTCCGGATGCATAGGACAAGTGTAAATCTTTCCGATTGTCTGAGTTGAAGTATCTTTATTCGTTGTAGAACTGTTGCAAGCATTGAAAATCAAGCTGAACATAGCTGCAAAAACTGAAATTAAAATTATTTTTTTCATAATTGTAAAATGTTTAAATTGATAAATAAATATGTAGAAAATTAAAAATCTATATTTCTGTAAATAGGAACAGAAACAATAAATATAAGCTATTTTCAACTAAAAAAGTTAAAATAGATTTTCAGAAAAATAATGTAGAATTATAAGCGGAATACTTCTAATAAAGAAAGAGATTTGTTGGAAATGCCTGGCGGAGAATGAACGGCAACGATTTTATTAGAAGCTAAAGGAAATGATATCGTAAAAAGTTTTGGCGCAAACAAAACTAAAATTGTATTATTTGCTTTTTCTAAAATTGTTTTATTTAAAAGAAATGAATCAGTGATTTTGTATGATTGCGTTTTTTCATGACAGCCAGGGCAGTGACATTTGCAATTAGCAGCCTTTTTGAAAAGTGAAACCGAAACAATATGATTACCGCAATAATGTGAATTTATTACATATCCGATTGTAGCAATTAGAAAAAGAATAACAATTATATGACTGAATATTTTCTTAATCATTTTTTTAAATTCAGGTACAAAGTTAATTTTTTTATATCTTGTTGTCAATTATTTGGAAATGATATTTGTCATGTAATAAAGAAGTGTTGCATCTGATTTTTTTTAAAACATTTGGAATAATGCTCAATGTAGCTCTTTTTCCGGATCCCAGAAATGTTTTTCAAAATGAATGATTTTATCATCTTTAATTTTTAATCCTTCATTTTCTAATAATTCTTGCATTACAGTGCTTCCACCAAAATGATGTTTCCCTGTCAACATACCATTCCTGTTGACAACTCTATGTGCAGGCACAGGATTTGAAATTGAATGTGCATGATTCATTGCCCATCCAACCATGCGCGCAGAGCCTCTGATAGAGAGATATTCAGCAATTGCGCCATACGAAGTTACTCTTCCATAAGGTATTTGTCTTACTACTTCAAACACTTTTTCAAAAAATGAAATATCTTTATTATCTGCGGAATTTGTATTTATTGAAAAACTTAGATAATGAATTTCTTTATTTTGAGCAATGAACATTTTTTCATAAAATGTCTGAATGCCTGTAATATCGTCATCGGCAGAGGACTGATAAATATTATTAATTTTTTTTATTAATTGAAATTTATATTGGTCAACAATTGAAAGTGTGTAATTAAACAGCTCAATGCTATCGGTTTTCAGATGAATGATTCCATTTGGTTTAAGTATATTTAAATATCTTTTTATAAAAAAAGGAGAAGTTAATTTCTTTCTATCTTTAGTTAACTGTGGGTCAGCAAAGGTGATCCAGATTTCACTTATTTCATTTTTATCAAATATTTTTTCAATCATATCAATTTTAGTTCTGACAAAAAAAATATTTTCAAGATTCTTTTCCAACGCAGTTTTTGCGCCTCTCCAGATTCGAGCGCCTTTAAAATCAATACCAATAAAATTTTTAGTGGGATTTTTTTCTGCAAGTCCAATGGCATATTCCCCTTTTCCACAGCCCAATTCAAGAATAATTGGATGATTATTTTTGAAGATTACTTTTTCCCAGTTTCCTTTTTCTGAAAGATCCTTTTGTAATAAATCTTTTAATTCCGGTTGCAATAAATTTGAAAAAGTAAGATTTTCGGCAAACCTTTTTAATTTGTTCTTTGCCATTTCAATTTGTAATAAAAAGAAGAATGATTTTAATTAACCAAAATCCAAGCAGAATAACCTTCATCGCGAATATTCTGAAGTTGTTTACTTGCATCTGCCTGATCAGCGCCAACAGCAATTGCTACACGGTAATTGCCGGATTTGGTTTGATCTATTATTTGAGCATGATATCCCTTTTGATTCATGTTGCTGATAAAATTCTCAGCATTGCTTTTTTCACTGAAAACACCACCAATAACATAAAAATGTTTTTCGTTTTTAATAATTGTAGTGTTATCAGTCGTAATTGGTTTTTCTTTTTCTTTTACAATTATTTTGCTTGAAACAGTATCTGTTATTGGTTTAGCAGGAGTGGATGATAATTTATTTTTAATAGATATTGATTTTTTAGACTCAACTTTTTTAGCAGGAGAAAGTTTTTTGGAATAATCATATGCTTGATTTTTAATCTGTGTGGTGAGTTGATTTGCTTCTGAAATAAAGGAAGAAACAACATCAGAATAATTGACATAAATATTATTCATCACCCGATGATTAAATGTTCCCCAAATCATCAACAGGAGCAATGGAAGTGTTATCCATGTTGCTCTTTTAATGGATAAAGGAATTTTTTTAGTATTTTCTTCTTTGATAATTTTCCTGTCAATATGAGTTTTAGTTATTTGTTTTATAACTGTTTCACGTTTTACAGGCAAACTAACAAATGAAGTAAATCCAAAAGAATCTGTAAGAAAATTAACTTTATTATCAGGAGAAAATTGAATACTTCCTTCTGAATTTAAAGAAAACTCGCCAATATTCAACCATTCAAAATGCTTGTCATTGTTGAGATCAGAAAGACATTTGGTTGAAAAGTTTTTAATCAGTTCATTTGCTTCATTGAATGAAACAAAAGTTTTTTCAGAAATATAATGTGCCAACAAACCATCATTTTTAATAATGTTTGCATTAAATGCGATTTTTTTTGAAGGTGGGAAAAAGAGATGGTGTGTTATATTAATTTTTGCATTCTCGTAATCGGCAATGAAAGCGCCAAAGCCAGGAATGATAACACAATCGTGATTAAAAAGTAGTTCGTTTATGTATTTAATAATATTTTTATCGTTCATAGAAAGTCAAAAATAAAAAGCTAATTTAAAACAAAAAAAGTTAAATTGTTTTTAAAGTTAATCGAATGTTAATAAATCTTCTTTCGTATCAACTGCAATACTTTCAAATTCAGTTATTTCAGTTTGAATGGAAAAAGCATTTTCAATCCATCGGAGTTGTTCAAGTGATTCAGCCGTTTCGCAAGGAGTTTGCTTCAGAGAAATAAGCTTTGCAAGAATATCTTCGCGATAAGCATACATGCCAATATGTTTGTAATAATCATGAAGTTTTAAAGCGTCATCATTTTTTTTATCTCTATAAAATGGTATTGGAAAACGACTGAAATAAATTGCTTCTTTGTCTTTATTGACAACCACTTTAACAATATTTGAATTTGTCAATTCTTCAGTAGTTGAAATTTTTTTTATCAACGTTGCAATGCCAACATGCTTGTTTTTAAAGAGTGAAGCGACTTTTTCAATCTGTTCAGGATGAATGAAAGGTTCATCTCCCTGAATGTTGATAACTACAACATCCTCTTTTTTTTTGTTTATTTTTTTTAATGCTTCAAAACATCTTTCCGTGCCATTCCTGCATTCAGCGGGCGTCATGACCACATTTCCACCAAATGATTTAACATGTTCTTCAATGCGTACATCATCAGTAGCAACATATAATTCAGAAAGAATGCTGGCTTTTTTCGATTGCTCGTAAACGCGCTGTATCATTGACTTTCCTTTAATGTCAGCCAAAGGTTTTCCGGGAAACCGTGTTGACGCGTATCTTGCAGGTATGATTCCGATGAAGTACATTTGTGTTAAAACAATCCGTTAATTTCTGCGTTAATTCTGTCAATCACAATACCGAGATGTTCAGGATTATCAGGGAATTTGATTTCATCAACATCAACAATAAGAAGCTTATTTGTGTATGTTGAAATCCAAGCTTCATAGCGTTCATTCAGGCAAGTCAGATAATCCAGACGAATAGCATTTTCATATTCTCTGTTTCTTTTTTGAATTTGCTGAACAAGCGTAGGAACGCTGGCACGAAGATAAATGAGAAGATCCAATGGTTTTAGGAGCGAATTAATTTGTTCAAATAATTCTTTATAGTTCTCAAAGTCGCGTGTAGTCATCAATCCCATGGAATGAAGATTGGGTGCAAAAATATATGCATCTTCAAAAATGGTTCTGTCTTGAATTACAGTTTTTTTATTGCTTTGAATTTCGATAATTTGCTTTAAACGACTACTCAAAAAGTATATCTGAAGATTAAAAGACCAACGCTGCATGTCATTGTAGAAACTATGCATGTATGGATTGTTTTCAATGTTTTCATAAAAAGCTTTCCACTTGAATTGTTTTGCAAGCAAATTAGTCAATGTGGTTTTACCTGAACCAATATTTCCTGCAACGGCTATATGCATAAGATCAATGTTTAAAAATTAAGAAAAGCTAAAATAAAAAAAAAATCAATCAATCAATTAAAAAACTTAATGCAACTTAAAATTTTATATGAAATTAAAACAGAAGTTATGTTTAAAATTTTTTGAGTAGCTTCTTTCAGATTATTCCACCATTCGTGTGGCTCTTGTTCTGCCCATCCTGATTTTATAGCTTTTATAGGCATTTCAGCTTTTGGATAAAATGCACTTAATACATTGCCCATTGGTAGCATCAATCAGACTGGCTTTGACAGATGAACTGCCGATATCATAACCTAATAAATATATGTTATTTTTTATATTTTATTTAATATTAAATTGAAAAGAATTGATTTCCTTCGTTTATTTTATTGTATAATTTTTGATCGTAATAATAGAGTGTTGCAGGCTTATGATTAACCAGTTGTTCCTTTTCTTCCAAAGGAATAATATATTTTTGTTTTAACAGTTTTTTTCTGAAATTTCTGTTGTCTAAATTTATTCCTAAAATCACTTCATATAAATTTTGTAGTTGTCGAATAGTGAATTTTTTTGGTAAAAGTTCAAATCCGACAGGCTTTGTACGTAACTCATTTCGAAGGGCAACCAACGCTTTGTCCAAAATTTCATTATGGTCAAAAATCATTTTTGGAATATTATTTATATTCACCCAATGAGCTTTTGTTTTTAATGAATTTTCATAAGGACTTGCTTCATCTAGTTTTACAAGCGAATAATATGCTACTGAAATAATATGTTCAATCTCGATACCTGTATGTTCGTGCAACCATTGAATATCCGCGGCATTGTGGATGCGTTTTGGATTACTGAAAACATCAAATTGTTTAAGATAAATATTTTTTAATCCTGTAAACTCCTGTAAAACTCTGGATGCCGCATGATCCAGTTCTTCTCTTTTTCTTATAAGACTACCAGGAAGTTTAAGGTCTTTTTTTATCAGTTTATTTTTCTTTTTATCCCAAACTTCACGTTCAACTAGCAATACTTTTAGTTCTTTATAATCGAATCCGAAAACTACACAGTCAATGGAAATATGCGGATTATAACTGATGCTCATTTTATTATAAAAAATAAATTTAATTATGCAAATATAAAAAATATAGCTTAGCGTACATAATACATTAACTTTTTTTATTAAAAGAATTCAGATATGAAATTTTTCATTTATATTTAACTTTTTAAAAATTTAATTGTGATGAAAAAAATATTTTTTGTTTTGTTTTTTTACTTGTTAATTTTTGTTTCAGGTTATACTCAAACAAGCGAATTAACTAATGAAGACATTTGGAAGAGCAGTAAGTTTCATCCTGATTATTTTCCTGAAATTGTTTCTTTGAAAAATACAGATCAGTATTGTATTATGGAAGCTGATGAAAATAATTTGCTGATTAATAAATATGATTTTGCAACAGGAAATAAGATTGAAACTATATTCAATTCAAAATTTATTAATAAAAATGATTCCATTCAGGTGGATGCAATCAGTGATTTTTCCTTGTCTGATGATGCTTCCAAAATATTGTTTTCTTTATCTACTGAAAGTATTTATCGTCATTCATCAACTTCTGATTTTTATGTTTGGGATATTAAAAAACAAAAATTAAAATCTTTAACTATTGATGGGAAGCAGCAACTTGCAGAGTTTTCACCGGATGGAACAAAGATTTGTTTTGTGAAAGAAAATAATATTTTTATCAAAGATTTAACAAATGATAAAATAACGCAAGTTACAAATGACGGCAAGTTTAACTATATTATCAATGGAGCAACTGATTGGGTTTATGAAGAAGAATTCAGCGCTGCCAAAGGTTTTTTCTGGTCGTCGGATGGCGCTGAAATTGCATATTATAAGTTTGATGAAAGCCTCGTTAAAGAATATACATTGACATTTTATGATAGTTTATACCCTTCGCAATATCATTACAAATACCCAAAAGCAGGTGAAGATGGCTCAAAAGTTTCTGTTTGGATTTATAATTTAAAAACACAAACTTCGCAAAAAATAGAAATAAAAGATGATGAAGATTATTACATTCCACGCATCAGATGGAGCAATGATCCTGATAAACTTGCTATTTTTAAAATGAATCGTTTGCAAAATAAATTTGATATTTTAATGTATGATATTACAAATAAAAATTTAAAACCAAATTATCAGGAAAGAAATAAAAAATATATTGGCATCATTCATGATTTCAATGGGAAATACTCGGATGTGCTGACTTTTCTAAAAAATAATGATTTTATTATTACCAGTGAAAAAGATGGGTTTAATCATATTTATCTTTACAAAAATGATGGAACATTAAAGAAGCAATTAACCAAAGGGAATTGGGATGTAATTGAAGTGGAAGGCATTGATGAAGAAAAAGGTATAGTCTATTTTATTTCATCAGAAGTTTCACCAATGGACAGATCGCTTTATTCTGTTAGGCTTGATGGCAGTGATAAGAAGAAAATTTCTTTAACTGTAGGATGTAATAATGTTGTGTTTTCCGGTAAATATAATTATTTTTCAAATACGTGGTCAGATGCAAATACGCCAACGATTTCAAGTATTCATCGTTCAGATGGTGTTAAAATAAAGTTGTTGAATGATAATATCAGATTAAATAAATTGTTGAATAGTTATCATTTGCCGGTGCAAGAATTTTTTACTTTCAAAACATCACAAGGTGTTTTTCTGAATGGATGGATGATAAAACCTTTGAATATGGATAAAAATAAAAAATATCCGGTGTTGATGTATGTTTATGGTGGTCCGGGCATTCAGACTGTGGTTAATGAATGGGGTTTTAAATATTCTCTGTGGTTTCGTTTGTTAGCACAAAAAGGATATATCGTGGTTTCCATTGATAATCGTGGGACAGGAGCAAGAGGTGAAGAATTTAAAAAATGTACTTATAGTCATCTTGGCAATATTGAAGTTGAAGATCAAATAGAAGTTGCAAAATATTTGAGCAAATTGCCTTATGTTGATGCTATGCGAATAGGCATTTTCGGTTGGAGTTATGGTGGTTACCTTACTGCATTGTGCATGACCAAAGGTGCTGATTATTTTAAAACGGGTGTTTCAGTTGCTCCTGTGACTGACTGGCGATTTTATGATAATATTTATACCGAACGATATATGGGTTTGCCAAAAGAAAATTCTTCAAATTACAAAGAATCTTCTGTCTTAACTTACGCTAATCTTGTGAAAGGAAATCTGTTGCTCATTCAGGGTATGGCTGATGATAATGTGCATCTTCAGAATTCTGCTGCATTCATCAATGAATTAATTAATAATAACAAGTCATTTGAAAGCCAGTTCTATCCTGACAGAAATCATAATATTTACGGGGGAAATTCTCGATTGCATCTCTTTAATCGAATAACAGAATATATTTTAAAAAATTTATAATTTATACCTCTGCTTATTAAAAAAACATGCCTAATTTTGTATCTTGAAAAGCAAGAATAATTTTCCTTATTTGATAAAATATTTATCGGTGAAAAAATTGCATATTTATTTACTGAAATCTTACTTAAGTCCTTTCATTGCAACCTTTTTTATTGCATTGTTTGTTCTATTAATGCAATTTATCTGGAAGTATATTGACGACCTTGTTGGCAAAGGGCTTGAATGGACTGTAATCATGCAATTGTTGTTTTTTGCATCTGCTACATTTGTGCCTCTTGCATTACCGCTTGCTGTGCTGCTTTCATCTTTAATGACCATGGGAAATCTTGGAGAACGATATGAATTAGCTGCAATGAAAGCTGCCGGCATTTCTCTTGGAAAAGTTATGATGCCTCTTGTTTATTCTTCAATTTTAATTTGTGTTGCTGCATTTTATTTTTCAAATAATATTTTACCGGTAGCAAATCTTAAAATGTCATCTTTGCTTTATGATGTCAGAGAACAAAAACCGGCATTGAATATCAAGGAAGGCATTTATTACAAAGGGATTGAGGATTTTGTTATTAAGGTGAACAAGAAAGATGATGATGGAAAAACAATTCATAAAGTAATGATATATGACCATCGTGACCGTTTAGGAAATACGAATCTAACAATTGCTGACTGGGGAAAAATGGAAGTTACTTTGGATAAAAAATATTTAGTTTTTTCATTATATGATGGATCAAACTATTATGAAGACTCTGATGATAAAAGGAATAGAAGCGTTAAACAATCATTTAGAAGAACGAAATTTAAAGAAGAAATCATTCGATTTGATTTGTCTGGATTTAAGATGAAACGAACAAATGAAGAATTTTTCAAAGATCATTATCAGATGTTAAATTTGCATCAGTTGGATATAATGATTGACTCAATGAATAAGCAATTAGATAAGAAAAAAAGTGAATTTTATATAAGTACAATTCAGCATTTACACTATCTTCCCTCAATGAAAAATGTTGCTATTCCTGATTCGCTGTCAGCTATGAAAAAAAATCTTTTGGCTCATGTTAAGAAAGAAGAACAGCCAAGAGTAATTGAGCTTGCATTGAATCAAGCAAGAAGTTTGCAAAATGAATTGGAAATAAATCAGGAATCATTAAAATCTGATCAAACATTAATCAATAAATATCAGATAGAATGGCACAGTAAACTTACTTTGTCGTTTGCTTGTTTGATTCTGTTTTTTATCGGTGCGCCTTTGGGATCTATCATTCGTAAAGGGGGCTTAGGTTGGCCTCTGGTGATTTCTGTTCTTTTTTTCTTGGGTTTTCATGTGCTAAATACAATTGGTAGAAAATTTGCAAAGGAAGGAGTTATCACACCTTTAGAAGGTATTTGGCTTTCATCATTTGTATTATTTCCTTTAGGAATTTTTATAACATATAAAGCAATTCACGATTCTCCATTACTTGATTCAGAAGTATGGTCAAAAATAACAAACAGATTTTTTAAAAAGAAAAAAATATAACGATTATGCGTATACTTCAAATTTGTAATAAATCGCCTTATCCTCCGTTAGAAGGAGGACCAATTGCAATGAATAACATTACCGAAGGTTTGCTTCAGGAAGGACATTCGGTTACAATTCTTGCAATAAATACGCCTAAATATCATGTGGATGTTAAAACGATTCCTGCTGAATATAAGGAGAAAACATCTTTTGAAGCGGTTTATATTAATACGCGGATTAAAACAATACCTGCACTGCAAAATATTTTATCAGGAAAATCTTATCATATCCAACGGTTTATTTCTAAAAAATTTGAAAATAAGTTAGTTGAAATATTGAAGAAAAATACATTTGATATTATCCATCTTGAATCATTGTACGTAACTCCTTACATTCATGCTATTCGTGAACATTCTAAAGCGCCTATTATTCTTCGCACACACAATATTGAACATCTTATTTGGTCAAGAGTTGCTTCAGGATGTAAAAATCCAATTAAGCGATCAGTACTTCTGACTTTCGCTGAACAGCTTGAAAAATATGAATTGTCAGTACTTAAACAATGCGATGGCATTGCTTCGATCACATTAAAAGATAGTTTGTTTTTTAAACAAATTTGTGACAGAGTCCCTGTGATTGATATTCCTTTTGGAATCAATATGAATAATTACACAATGAGCGAACAACCTGAAGACAATGATTTTCCGTCTTTGTTTTATATTGGGTCATTGGACTGGTTGCCTAACATTGAAGGCTTAGAATGGTTTTTGGATGAGGTTTGGCCTGCTATTAATCAACGTCATCCTGATTTGAAATTTTATGTTGCCGGCAGAAATATGCCTGACAGAATAAAAAATACAATAGCTCCAAATGTGATTGCATTAGGCGAAGTTGCAGATGCAGTAGAATTCATGCGTTCCAAATCAATTATGTTGGTGCCATTGTTTTCAGGTAGTGGCATACGCATTAAAATCATTGAAGGAATGGCAATGCAGAAAACAATTATTTCTACAAAGATTGGCGCTGAAGGAATTCATTATACCAATCGTAAAAATATTATGATTGCCAACACTCCGGATGAATTTTTAAGTGCAATTTCCGAATGTGTGAAAGATAAAACGCTTTGTAAAAACATTGGTGAGAATGCCAGAAACCTTGTCATTCGCGAAAATAATATTGAAGTACAAATCAAACGACTCGTAGAATTCTACACGATGGTCAAAGATATGAAGTAAAATGAAATTGCTGATTTTGCTGTCAAGAGTTCCTTATCCATTGGAAAAAGGCGATAAACTTCGTGCTTTTAATCATATTCGTTATTTGTCGAAACATTACGAAATTACGCTTGTTGCATTGAATGATGAAAAGCTGCATCCAGCAGCTATCTCAACATTGGGAAAATTTTGCAAAGAAATTCATATTATTCATTTATCAAAATTCACGATATTTTTAAATTTGATAAAAGCTGTATTTACTCGCAATCCCTTTAGTGTAGCTTATTTCTACAGTTGGCGAATTAAAAATAAAATAATTCAAATCATTGAAAATACTTCGCCTGACCATATTTTTTGCCAGCTTATTCGTATGAGTGAATATGTAAAATACGTGAACATCCCTAAAACATTGGATTATCAGGATGTATTTTCAAAAGGAATGGACCGACGTTTGAATGCTTCGCCTTGGTTTCTGAAGCCATTGTTCAGAGTGGAATACAAACGATTGTTGAATTATGAAAGATATATTTTTGATTATTTTGATAATAAAATTATCATCAGCGAAGCAGACAAAAAATTTATAGATCATCCGTTTAAAAATCAAATTCATGTGGTGTCAAATGGCGTGGATACTAAGTATTTTCAGCAGTTTGATGAAGAAAAAGAATTTGATCTTTTGTTTACTGGCAATATGAATTATCCGCCAAATATTAATTGCGTGAGTTTTTTAGTAAAAGATATTCTGCCGGAGATTCTAAAAGTCAAGCCAAATGTGCGTTTACTGATAGCCGGCACAAATCCGAGCAGTCAGGTCTTATCTTTACAATCTGCGAATGTAGAGGTTTCCGGATGGGTTGAAGATATGCGCCGGTGTTATGCCAAATCACGGATTTTTATTGCGCCTATGCTCATCGGCACCGGTTTGCAGAACAAACTGCTTGAAGCAATGGCCATGCAGCTTCCATGTGTTACTTCGTCATTGGCAAACAGTTCGCTCCATGCAGAAGAGAACAAAGAAATTCTTGTTGGAATACAAATCAGCGATTATGTAAATCATGTGTTGCATCTTTTGAATAATCCAGCCAAAGCCAATGAAATCGCTATGAATGGATTAAAATTCATTGAACGAAATTACAATTGGGAAAAACATACCGACAAAATCTATCAATTAATTAAACATAAATAATATCGAATGAAAGAGAAACTGAATACCATTGAAGAAGCCATTGAGGAAATTAAAAAAGGCAAAATCATTATTGTGGTGGATGATGAAAACAGAGAGAATGAAGGCGATTTCATTACAGCAGCTGACACCATTACGCATGAAACAACCAATTTTATTGCTAAACACGGCAGAGGTTTGTTTTGCGTTGCATTGACAGAAGAACGTTGTGATAAACTTGAGCTCGATATGATGGTTGCAAAAAATACATCTTCGCACGAAACAGCATTTACCATTTCTGTTGATTTACTTGGAAACGGCTGCACCACGGGCATTTCTGCACACGATAGAGCAAAGACAATTAAAGCATTGGCTGATCCAGCAACAAAACCGGAAGATTTGGCACGACCCGGACATATTTTTCCGCTCAGAGCAAAGAATTCAGGTGTGTTGAAACGTGCCGGACACACAGAAGCAACTGTTGATATTATTCGTTTGGCTGGATTGAATCCTGCCGGTTTGTTGGTCGAAATCATGAATGATGACGGCTCAATGGCGCGACTTCCAGAACTGTATAAGATTGCAGAAAAATTTGATTTAAAGATTATTTCTATTCAGGATTTGATTGCATACCGCATAAAAAATGAAAGCCTTGTTAAACGAGAAGTAACCGTTAATTTGCCTACAGAATGGGGCGATTTCCAAATGATTGCATTTACACAAATTACGACCAAACAGTCGCATCTAGCACTCACAAAAGGAACGTGGGAAAAAGATGAACCCATTCTGGTTCGTGTGCATTCATCATGCGTAACGGGCGACATATTCGGTTCATGCAAGTGCGATTGCGGCGCGCAGCTTGTAAAGTCAATGCAGATGATAGAAAAAGAAGGCAAGGGCATTCTGTTGTATATGTTCCAAGAGGGCAGAGGCATTGGGCTTGTCAATAAACTGAAAGCATATCATTTGCAGGAAAAAGGATTTGATACTATACAAGCCAACATAGAACTCGGTTTCAAACCGGATGAACGCGATTACGGCATTGGTGCGCAGATTCTTAGGGAACTGGGCGCTTCAAAGATTCGGTTGATTACCAACAACCCCACCAAACGTGCAGGTTTAGCCGGCTATGGCATTGAGATTATTGAAAATGTTCCGATTATTATTGAACCCAATAAACACAATAAATTCTATTTGGAAACAAAGCAAACAAAGATGGGACATGATTTGAATCTGTAAGGGTTTAAAGCTTTTTAATTATTAATAAAGGTTGAAATTTATTTTTTCAACCTTTATTTTTTACTCAATATAATATTAAAAATTTTATGTAGATTTGGGTGTGAAAATTTGTAACATTGATTTCATAAAATCTTGATGTATAATGGCAAAGAAAAATATAGCAGAAGAATTAGAAAAGTTTAAAGAATATTTACATAAGGAAAATAACGAAGATGCAAAACGTCCTTTGCTCTATCCCTTATTTCAAAAACTCTATGGAGATAAATTTAAAATAGAAAGCGATGCGCATAAAGCAGATGTTTATATCGAAGGTCAGTTAATTATTGAATGCAAAAGTGACTATTCACAATGGCTCGAAGGTTTTTTTCAGGCATTACATTATCATAGAAAATTCGGACTTGCTTACAACACTGTAATGGTTTTAGCACATAATTTTGTTGGTATTTGGAAAGTGAATCAGTTACCAGAAACAGCCGTTATTTATGAAAGAACAGCTGATATCAAAAAAGCTCCAAATGACATTGGAAAAGAAAATGCAAAGAAAACGCAACAATCATTAAAGGTTGAAATAAAAAACTCTGCTTTTTATTGGCTTGATCACAAAGATTTGAAAGGTGATATTTTTTCTGGAGCAAAAGATTTAACTACTGAATCTTTTGAAATTTTAAAAATACTTAGAAATCTTGATAGTGATAGGTTGCAGATAAATACGCATAACTTTATTGTTGCTATTGAGCGAATGAAGCCTTTTTTTGAACATCCAATTGAAGCAGTTCACGCATTTTATTCAATTGTTGCATACTGGCAGGATATTTCATCTATTGTTGTTATTGATGATGCAACAAATGAAGTGAGAGTTGTTGGGTTTAAAGGACATAAATTAAGTCCGCCTGTTAAGGTTCCGCCAAGATTATTAAATGATTTTAAAAAATTTATAGAAACACAATATGTTTTTACAAATGAAGGTAGTGGATTGACAGTGGACTATTATTTCAGTCGTTTTGATGAAGTGCTTGCGAAGATTGATCCCGAATATGTAAAGCAACATGGAATATTTTTTACAAATAATAATTTAAGCAAGTTCGCTTTGTGGATGGTAAAAGAAAATTTTTCTGACTCACTAAATGAAAATTATATTGTTTTTGATCCTGCGGGTGGTTCAGGAAATTTAATAAGCAGTTGGAAAGGAAAACTTAAACACAAAATTATTTCCGAACTACAGCCCGACTTGCTTAAAATCATTGAAAAGCGTATGCAGGTTGACCCCTGGCATATTGAAACAGGATTTACAGTTGTTCCTAAAACAGTTGATAGCAAAGGATTGAATTTTATTGACCGCTCTGCTGATGATTATTTGAACGAATTAAAAAAAGCGGTTAAAGAATCTACAAATCTTTCGATTGATAAACCGATTGCTTTTCTTTTGAATCCACCTTATAAAAATACGGATGAAAATGTTAGCGTGAGAGTCAAAACAGAATCTCATTATGAAATACATCCTTCAATTATTGAAATAACTGGTGAAGACGCAGGAAAAGAAAGATATCTTGCTTTTCTCGGACAAATATTAAATATTTCAAAAAAACAAGCGGAAGAAAACGAAAATCTTCATCCTGTTGTAATGATTTTCACCCCTACATCATGGCTTATTCCTAGACCAACGTATGTTCCGTTTCGAAAAGTTTGGGACAAATATTTTAATTTCCATAGTGGATTTATAGTTACAAGCAATGAATGGTTTAAAATGGAAGGCAAATGGCCTCTTTCGTTTACTATATGGACATACAATTACGATGAAGAAGGCAACAAAAACAAAATATCTTTACTTGACCTTACAAAATTAGAAAAGAAAGATTTGAACATTGTTTGTGGTTGGAATGCCAACGATGATAAAATAAAAAATGAAATAAAAAAGGTTTTGCATGGTACTAAAAAAATTACTTTAGATAATTCAAGAGGTGATATCAGAGATACTTTGCCAAAAATAAAAAGAAATGAAAGTTTGGTTAAGCAACCTCGTTATGATTACAGTCATGCAAAAAAACAAGAAGATTATGGAAAAGTGGTCAGCGGATTTCCTTTGAAAGATGAAGAAAGACATTTTACTTTAAAAAGAAAATGTGGTGAAACCAATGGAGGATTTGTTGGGTTTTATGATGACCTTACTCCAGTGCGAATTAAACAAGATACTTGCAATAGAATGTCTAATAAACCGGATAGAGTGTGGTTTAGATTAGATAATGTTTTTATTAATATTAATCAAACGAAAACATTCAATGGAGCACCTGATAAATATGGATTTTGCTCGTATGATTTACTTTCAGCCAAATCTACATTTAGTTGGTTTGCCATCACTAAAGTAATGAACGGAGTTTATCCTGTATGGGCAAATCAATATGATATTTGGGCGCCAAGAATTAAAAAAGAAAAAGAGAAATATTATTACTCACTTTGCTTTGCTTTTGTATTAGCGGAAAATCGTTGTATTGTAACAAAATTTGAAAAAGATAATCCTGTAAAAGGCGCTCCAGAAATATTTGTTGATAATCCGCTTTGCCCTGCAAACAAAGAAAGTTTTTGGAGTAATGTTTTAGATAAAGAAATTGTGAACGAACCATTGCTTGCAAAAACACTGGTTGATAAAATAAAAGAACTCTATACAACTTGGAATTTCAACTATTGCAAAGGACAAATCATTAAAAATGTTGGATTGCAGGATGAATCCTATTTTAAATATTTTGACTATCCTGATTTTCTAACGCCTCACAGCGGTCTAATTCAAATACGAAAATTTGCAGAGCAAGAAGGGAATGAAGATTTACTGAATATTTTCAAGGAAATTTCAGAACTCACAAAAAAAGTACGTGAAGAAATTTATAATTTATTGGTAAATGAATTTAAGTATTTCGAATAAAAAACAAATTGTAAATGAACAAAGATTTAAAACTTAAAATTATTTCAAATATGAATACAAGGAAATACACTCAATTCGGCACGTTAATGGTAATCATCTTTGTGCCAATCATTATTTTTTCTATAATAATGATTTTTACAGAAGGTTTGCAAGACACTTCAGCTTTGGTAGCTTACAGTATTGTTTCATTATCCATGATAGCTGCACTGCTGTTCTTTTACAAGCTAACCATCGAAATTGATGATGCTTTTATTTCCTTTAAGCTGGGCATTGGTTGGTTCGGTAGAAAATACAGAATTGATAATTTGATAAGTTGCAAATCCGTGAAAAACTCAATATGGTATGGCATGGGAGCAAGGTTGCTGCCGAATGGTTGGCTGTTCAATGTGTCAGGATTAAAAGCCATTGAACTATCATTTAAAAATAAAAAATCAATTATCAGAATAGGAACGAACAAACCCGAAGAAATTGCTGAGATTGTTACAACGCTTATCAATAAATTATGATTATGTCTTTCTCTTATACACAAACCCCTCTGCATTTTCTAAATCATTTATATTTTAGAAAGGGGCAATCATGTTCTAACAGCATTGAGTCACGTCTTAACATCTCCGAGATACATTCTACAGTTCCCGAGAGACGTCCTAACTCCTCCGAGACATATACTACAGCTTCCGAGTTATATTTCAACATCTCCGAGTTGCATTCAACAGCTTCCGAGTTATGTTCTAACATATCCAAGATATATTCTACATCTCCCGAGAGATGTCCTAACTCCTCCGAGACATGTGCTATAGCTTCCGAGTTATGTCCTAACGTCTCCAAGAGACATTCTACAGCTTCCGAGAGACGTCCTAACTTCTCCGAAACATGTGCTAGAGCTTCCAAGTTATGTTCTAGCGTCTCCAAGACATATTTTACATTTCCAGAGAAATATCCTAACTCTTCTGAAAAGCATTTTATCTTTTCCGAGATGCGTTCTAATAGTCTTAATCCCTATTTTAGGAAAGTAAAGAGAAATGCTTTTTCGAGTTATTCATTTCTATGGTTGATTATGCTGAATGCTAAAGTTACCATGATTGATATTAACTAATCGAAAAATAAATCCATTGTAAATAAATGAATAAAATATTTAAACTAGAAACTAAAATAATAAAATGAATCAGCAAATAAAGTATGTCCACACCAACCTGATAGCAAACGATTGGAAGAAGTTAGCCGAATTTTATATTCATGTTTTCGGATGCAAACCTGTTTATCCTGAAAGACATTTATCCGGCGAATGGATTGAGAATTTGACAAAAATAAATGATGTTGAAATGAATGGCATTCATCTTCAATTGCCCGGATATACTGACAATGGACCAACTTTAGAAATTTTCGAATACAATAAAAAAAGTAATATTCAAATACATCAGATAAATAATTTTGGATTTAGTCACATTGCGTTTCATGTGGATAATGTGGAAGAGATGGTCGCAACCGTCATTGAAAACGGTGGACAAAAATATGGTGAATTGGTGAAGACTGAAATCGCAGGCGTTGGAACGCTTACTGCCATTTATGTTCAGGATATTGAAGGAAATATTGTTGAATTGCAAAATTGGGAGAAATAGAAAATGGATAAAACATACGTTGAAGAACAAGATTTTTTGAAAATTGATTTTTCAAGACAAGCCCTGACTGTGGGCGAATACGATCATTGCACGTTTGTTAATTGTACATTTAATAATTGCGATTTGTCGAATATTATTTTTGCTGATTGCCAATTTGAAGATTGCGATTTAAGTCTTGCAAAGGTTAGTAATACAGTGTTTAGAGATGTTAAATTTAAACAATGTAAATTGTTAGGTTTGCATTTTGAAAACTGCAATGAGTTTTTGTTTTCTGTTGATTTTGAAGGTTGTCAGTTGAATTTGTCTTCATTTTACAAACGTGCATTAAAGAAGACAAATTTTAAAGACTGTAGCTTGAAAGAGGTTGATTTTGCTGAAACAAACTTGATCAATTCAACATTTGATAATTGTGATTTATTAGGAGCAATCTTTGACAATACGATTTTGTTGAAATGCGATTTCCGCACATCCTTTAATTTTATTATTGATCCGGAAAAAAATCAAATCAGTAAAGCAAAATTTTCATTGCAAGGAATTGCTGGTTTACTGACCAAATACAACATTATCATTGAATGATTTTGTAAACGAAAAAGGAAAAGTTAAAATAAAGTGTAAAGAAAAATAATGCAGAAGATTTTAAAATAAATTAAGATTGTTTGTTGTAATTGTTTTCAATCCAATGCGAAAATAATTTTCCGACAACAATATAAAAGACAAAAGCAATAATTCCGAAAAGAAGTTTTATACACGAAATTACTACTACAGCAATTAATCCAAGCAAATAGAACATAATAACTAAACATCCTGAATTTCCAATATTTTTTTCAGACATATTCTTTTAATGTATATTCATAAACAAATATAATGCTTATTTAATTTAAAATCAAAAAACTACAGATTTTTTTATCAAATTGAAAAATTATAAGATAAAACAATCATTTATTCAAATTAAAAAATCAAATTCAATACATTTGCATAAATAAAATAAATTCAATTATTCAATCTTTATTTGACATACTAAAAAATTGGGATAAAGAATTATTTCTTTTGATAAATGGGTTTCATAGCTCATTAACAGACTTTATAATGTTTTGGATAAGTAACAAATTAATTTGGATTCCATTTTATTGCTGGTTATTATATTTGATAATTAAAGTTTACAAAAAAGAATCTTTCTTTATTATTATTTTAGCAATCATTTTAATTTGCATTACAGATCAGGTTTCGACAAATGTATTTAAAGTGTTTTTTCACAGATTGCGTCCCTGTCATGCCTTGGGTGATATAGTTCATCTGGTAAATGGATATTGCGGTGGACAGTATGGATTTATTTCTTCTCATGCGTCAAATAGTTTTGGAATCACTGTATTTATTATTTATTTATTAGGAAAAAGATATAAATACCTGTTTTTTATCCTGTTATTTTGGGCAGGAATAATTTCTTACAGCAGAATTTATTTGGGTGCACACTATCCATTAGATGTCTTATGTGGCGGAGTATTTGGCAGTTTTATCGGATGGATTATTTCTAAAATTCATTCACAATTTAGAAGTAAATTTACTTTTTCTAAAAATTAATTATTGAGTAATTTATTTTTTATTTATATTTGCACTCCTTAATAAAATAAAGGGAGCTTAGCTCAGTTGGTTCAGAGCACCTGCCTTACAAGCAGGGGGTCGAAGGTTCGAATCCTTCAGTTCCCACTTAGATAGACAAGGATTTTAGGCTTAAACAAGTTTGAAGTCCTTTTTTATTTGCATACAATTTGCATACAATACACCGCAAAACACAATAACTAACTTTTTACTCTCAATACCGGAATCAGTTTGTATTTACCGAAGATTTTTTCTTTTTTGAATTATTTATTGCAAAATGATTATAATTTAAAAAAAATATTATATTTGTCAGTATTAACATAAAAAAGGTTCTTTGCTTAGAAATTAAAATAAAGCGTTAGCTTTTATTTTTGCCTTAGAAAACTGGTAATTTTCTATCACAGCAAAATAATAAGTGAGCCGCGCCGATAGGCGTGGACTGTCTTATTTGCTGTGATAGGTATACCAGTACCTCTAAGGCGAATAAAGTTACAGTTCCACGCTTTTTTATTTAATACCTCTTTTTTGGAACTGGCAGGGTAATTAAAATCACTAAACTAATATGAAGAAATTATTTATACTATTAGCATTGCTGCCAATGATGTCATTGGCTCAAACTGATTTCAGAAATGTAAATTGGGGAATGTCAAAAGAACAAGTTCAAAAACTTGAAACTGCTGAATTAATCAAAGATAGTCCTAATCTTTATTATAAAACTCGTGTTAATGGACTTGAATGTTATTTAGTTTTTTATTTCACTAATGGGGAATTGTCTGGTGCATCATATTCTTTTTTACAGGAACATTCAAATAAAAATGATTTCATTGATGATTATAAAAGTATAAAATCAATTTTAACAGATAAATATGGATCAGGTTTGGAAGATATTGATTGGAAAAATGATTTATTTAAAAATGATGAACAACATTATGGTCTTGCAATTTCAACAGGAGATTTAAAATATACTACACATTGGAAAGATGAAAAAGTTAAAATTTTATTATCTTTAGAAGGAGAAAATTATAAAATTAGTTTATCAGTAGATTATTTTGTTATTGCATATTTAAATACGTCCGTGAAAGAAATAAAAGATAAAGCAAAAAAAGATTTTTAACTTTTTTCTTGACTTTTCTAAACGAATATTTATTCTAACCTTTAAAACAAAAAAACCATGAAAAAAACAATTTTATTTTTAATTGCAATCCTTCCATTGATAGGATTTGCACAATCTATTAAAGTTGACAAAATAGATGAATTTACAAAGCATCATGTTATAGAGTCATCATGGTTTACAATCAAAAGTAATTTTGGAAAGGAATATAAATGTAAATTATCAAAAATTGATTCTGATAAAATAACCTTAGTATTAAAAATGGTGACAACCGGAAGCATGGTTTATTCAATAAACGCCGGTGATGAGTTAATGCTTAAACTGGATAACGATTCTATTGTAACATTGCATTGCCTTGAATACGTCATATCTTCGATGAGTCATTCAGGTTCGATTACTTCTACCTTCTCTCAACAAAGATATAGTTTATATTACAATGATATAAAACAAATACTGGAACACAAAGTATTTAAATTTAGGGTTTATACAAGTGAGGGGTATATTGAAATTGATATATTGAATGAAGATAATCAAATAAAATTAAGTAATGCTATTAAACTTTTTAGTTTAAATGATTATAATAATTAATTTTTTTCTTTTCTCTCAAATCAAACATTTATCCTCTTAATGTTTTGGATCACTCCCCTTCACTATTTCTTCAATTTTGCGTTTTGCAGTTTCCGGCAAACCGTTAATTGTAAACTCATCAATTCTTGTATTGTTTATCTGAATGTAGTTTGTTTGCTTCTTTATCATTGCCGAATTACTAACAAAATCTAAATACACTTTCCACGCCCCTACATTGCCCCTTAAACCAATTTTAAAGAGTTTTGCAAGTACGGTGCTTATCATATAGCGGTGTTTGTCCATTTCTGCCTCATAAAGTTCGCTTGTAAAAGTTTTTAGGTGCTTTGTTACTGTTTGCCTACTAAGGTCAACCCCACTGGCTATCTGTTCACAAGTTGGCATAAGGTAATTTTCACTAATATAGTTATCAATAAAAAGACTTATCCGATAATGATTAACCCGCCATAAAAAATTTTTAATTTTATTATTGTAGAAATCAGGAAATAGATTTTTTAATAATTCCACTACATTATCAAGTTTAGCAATATCTTTTCCTCCTTTTTTTTCATTGAAGTTATTATTTAATTCATCAACTAAATATTGTAAAAATTTTGATTTTTTTTCTTTATCCAATAAAGTTAGATCATCTTTAGTTTGAATTTTACTAAATTCTGTAAACTTTTGTAAACTTTTTTTATCCTTCATTATTAAAGTATTTTGTTGTTATTTCAGATTGGATTTGAGGTATGAATGTGTTTAATATCGAATGTAGGATTAACATTAAAATTTTCTATAAATATTCTGTTCATAATCTCAATGGTTTTTTCCTGGTGCTCTGCTTTAACAATTACAGAATCATGCACAGTTAAAGGTACAATTCCGGCGTTTACAAGTTCTTTTGCTATGCAATCAATAAAGATGTAGCTTTCTATCTTTTGAAGGAATACAGGCAATAAAACATTGTCTTTAAATTTGAGTATTTTAATTGATTCGTAAATGAAAGGATAAACAGATGAAAATATTTTTTTATCCTTTTCATAGGGAATAATTTTTTTGTAGTTAATAAAAAATTCATTTTTAGAAAATAATACTTCAAACATAATTTCTTTTACGTCATCACGTGTGATGTTTTCAGAATAACTTTTAATAAAGTCATCGTATAAAGTACCACAAATTACAGAATCATTGAAGTTTTTTAAATTCACCAAAAATGATTTTTTTTGATTCTGGTGAATTTTTGAAACAGCTTGAATCCTTTTAATTCCAAAGGTTTTAATGATATTGTTATAAGATAATTGATAACATAAAGGTATTGTATTGTAATTATTGTAATCTTGTATCTTGTTATCTTGTTTTATAACAGTATTTAATAGCATACTTAAAAAAAAAGGCTGTGAATTTTTTAAATCAATAATTACATAATTTCCGATAATAAAATTTTTCAGTTCTCTTTTCAGATTCGTTAAATTAGTGTCCAGTCTATTATTAGTTTTATTCCGGTCAAAATATCTGAATCTTTTATCTTTTAATAAACCCAATGAAATCATATAGAAATTTCTTTTTATTTCATCAGGTTGTTTCAGAATCCATTTTTCAGCATTATAGTAATCTATATCAACATTCATAAATTCATCTCTCATTTGCTTTAAAAATGGCTCTAATCTATTAATGTGCGCCGTCTTTTTTCTTTGGTCTTTTATAATTTTATTAAATAGTTTACTATCTGTTTTTATTTCAACAGTATCAATCCCTTTTAAATATTGCGGATTGATGCGGTATCCTGTTGATTTTTCACCAATAATATAATGATTATCTGAAATTATAAATTCACCATTTTTCAATATTTTAATATAATCGTTTATATTACTTACTGTTACAGATATAAGAAATTTTTTATTTATAGATATGTATTGAAAATACTCATTTTTATACTCATTTTTATTCTTGTTTTTAATCTTCATTTGTTGAGTTAATATGTAATGAACAACGCAATAGAAGTAAACAATATCATACTTAAAGTTTGGTTGATTCTCTTTAAGATATTTATTTAATTCCTGAATAAATACAGCCGGAATATACAGCAAAATTGGCTTATTTGCTTTCATGTTAAAACAAATCTAATTGATTCGTTTTTGTAAACTTCGCCTGATCAGTTGTAAGAAATTCAGCCTGTTTGCCTGATATTCTACATTTATCTTTTCTTATAACTACAATCGAATTGTTATTAAAAAGCGTTTCTACGTGCCTGCAAACATTTTGAATAGGTATTCCGGTATTAATTGCAACCATAAAGCGTGAGGCTTCATTTGTTCTTAAATATTCTTTTACAACTTTTAATTGAGTAATATATTTATTATCTTTGTCGCACCTACTCAACAAAGCATTACTGGAGGTATTAGAGTTATTCATGACTTTTTACCTCCTTTTATTTTTAAATATTGACCTGCCTCCGCTTCAATTTCTGAAACTGTCTGTACCCTTCCGGTTTTCAAGAAATCAAAAATTTGAATCTTTGAAAAATACACCCTCTTTGATTTTTCTTTTTTCATAAAGGGTAATTCATTACGGCTAATTTTACCGTAAATCGTGGCAATGGATAAGTTAAGAAATTTTGCTGTTTCCTGAACTGTTAAAAGTTCATCTGCTTCGGGTTGATGTTGGTTGTTCTTTTCAAGTAAAAGATTTTCGATGTTTTCCAGTTTATCGTATAACTGGCTTACTGCTGAAGGCAGATTGTCGTGAGTGATTTTTTCCATATTAGAGGTATTAAATTTTTGGTAAAAATAATACTTAATATGTGTTATCTTATTGATATTGTGCTTGTTATACTTGTCAACAAGAATAACAAGTTCAGCAAGTTATTTATTAATTAATTTTAATATTTTTATTATTTTGATTTCACTTTCTTTTATATCGTTTTGGTGGTTGCCTGTAGGTACATTTGCAGTTTTTTTTATGCTTAAAATTGTACTATCTATATTTGAATTTGTACCAATATCAGTTGAAAAAAGTTTACGAATACTATTATAAATTGGTTTTCTTCCTCTGTTTGGTAATTTAATATACCCATCTTTATTTAGAACATAAATCAATACTGCCACTGGCTTTTTTCCAATTCCTGCAAACTTTTCTTTTAGTAGTTGTACAAATAATTGTTTTTTAGAGTCATCAATATTTTCAATATAATCAATAAATAGTTTTGGCTTTATTTCTGATTTCGGTTGATTGTCTTTTGATTCTTTTTGTTTGATGTTATTGGAATTATATTTTTTTTCAAATTTTTCAAGAACTGACAAAATATATGTTTGAAGTTTATTTGAGTAAATGAGATGATTATACAGCAAACTTTTAGGATAATCCCCTTTTGAGTACGGTTCTACATATTCAGATAATTCAAAGCTAAATTTATTTCTCAAATCCGTTAAATAGATAACCCTATTTTCGTAGGTTCCTGCTTCAATTAAATTGTCCAGTACTTCATTTTCAAAAGACATTATCGGTAAATGATTTAATTGTTTAATCATAATTCCGCATAAATCACTTATTGAAGGAATAAAGAAATCTAAAACAATATTCTTATCAGGATTTTTTAAATAATCAATAGCACCATTGCATAACTCCAACTCCCTAAAAAGTAATATTTCATATTTTCTTTTCATTTCTTTTTTTTCTTTTTAAAGTATTATTAAAACTTCATTAATTTATTCATGATTTCTTTTTTCTGATCACTTTCAAATCCCGCAAAATAATTTTGTGTAGTCTTTAAATTATTATGACTTAATGCTTCGCTGACAAACTCCATACTTGCACCGCTACGAATAGCATTTGTTGCAAATGAATGTCTTGCCCAGTAGGTTGAAATATCGCCTGTCATACCTTCTTTAATAGCTAATTTTTTAAGGTTTTGATTGATAAATTTAGTAAAGTTTTTAATCTTGCTATGTTTTATAACTTCGTTATCACTATCGGAAATTATAGAGAAAATGTATTCATTTTTATTTGTGTTCTTATTTCCGTATTTTTTTATTATAGATTTTGAAAACTTATTTAGATAAACGGTTACTGGTCGTAAATCTGTCTTAGATGTATTTATTGTTTTTGCTCTGTAAAATTCTATTGTTTCACCTTTAATATTTTCATGTTTGAGTAATGCAATATCTTTTATATTCATTCCATTACAAGCATAACTAAAAAACCAAAAATTCTTTGCTTTTTCTTGTTCCGGTGTTTGCGGTACTGCATTAAATAATTGTTTTAACTGTACTTTGGTGAATGCCTTTTTAACATTACTAACACTTGGCACCTGGTATTTGTCTTTTCCAAATGGGTAAATATCGGGATTAATTTCTTTGTCATTTATTGCATTATTAAAAGCGGTTCTCAATGTCCTTACATAGAATGAAACGGTTGTACGGCTTTTATGTAAATCATTAATCATGTAGTTTTCATATTTCTGCAACCATTCGGGCGTAATATCAGTAAAATTTAATTTTGCCGGTTCTTTTCCTTGTTTTTTGTTCACAAAATTGGTGATAGACTTTAACCCCAATTCATAATTACTTACGGTGTTTATCCTATCATTAGATTTTAGCCTGCTAATAATTTGATTATATTGACACATTACATTGTTGCCTGTCCCTGTATTACGCAAATATTTTTTTTCAAATTCAGTAAACGAAAAAACCGTTAAAGATTGAGCAACATTTTCGGCACGTTTTTCAACTTCCCTAAGTTTATCTCTTTGATTTTTATATTCACCTTGTGTTTTTATGGTTTCCCAAATACTTTTAAACTCTTTCTTTGAAAACTCAAAAATAGTGCTATAAAGTTTTTGTTTTCGAGGATTTGGTGTAAATATCCTCAGCTTAACCGGATACTTGCCATTTACTTTTGGTCTTCTCTTATCTAAGTAGATTGAAATAAAATATTGTTTTTCCATGATGCAAATATAATCATTTGCATACAATTTGCATACAAAAACAATTAACAAACAAATAACAAACAAATAACAAAAAGATTACTTTATTAGTAAAATGGTTATCTTTGCAGAGGTTTGAGATAATAAATGATAAATAAAAAGTATGTGTATATTATGCCTTACAAGCAGGGGGTCGAAGGTTCGAATCCTTCAGTTCCCACTAAGAAAGACAAGGGTTTTAGAGAATATCTGAAACCCTTTTTTATTTCTGGTTTATTCTATAATTAAAACAATAATATTGCTTATTGCCGAAAAAAATGATAATTTTATCTGACTAAATAGAATTTTTTTTATAAAATTAAAATTGATATTCAAAATCTAAATAGTTTATTGGCAAGAAAAATAAAATAAGTATGAAAGAAATTAATGATATAAATAGCGTAGTTGAAGCGTATTTTAAGAAAAATCCAACTGTAAAAATAATTCCGGTTAAAGAATTGATGCCAGAGTTTATTGATGCTGGTATTTTCAAAAAAGATGTTAAAAATGGGAAGCCTATTCGAGATATTTTAAGAACATTGTACAAAACAGATCAAATGCAATTGGTTCCATTTCTTCACACAGAACATAAAGACGAAAATATTTATTGGTATTTTATTCCTAAAGATGCTCCTAAACCCACTATATTTTATAAACAAGAATCAATCTCTGCTAAAAAGGAAGAAGCAATAAAATTGCGTTTATTGAGCGATGAAACGTATGTGATCGATTTATGTGATACTGCTTTAGGATTAAAAGCAGAGCGGCAAAAACGATTTGATTTTCTTTTAGGTGATTTGCATAAAGATGGTATAACAAAAACAAAATTGCCGGTAGATGCATATTACGAAAGTTTGAATTTAGTTATTGAATATAAGGAATTTCAACATACTGAAAAAAGTGAGCCATATATTAGAACGATTAGTGGCGTTAGCAGAGATGTGCAGCGTCAAATATATGACCAACGTAGAGCCGATGAATTGCCTAAATTTGGAATAACATTAATCGAAATATCTTATGATATCTTCAATTGTGATAGTCAGAATAAAATGATCAGAAATCCGGAACAAGATTTAAATAAGATAAAGGGGATTTTAAACAAGGATCATTCCGAAATAGAGGATTAGTAAGGAATTTAAATAAATTAAACGAATTCATAATGTTGGACAAATTGTTTTAATTTATTTTTTTTCAAGAACAATTAGATTTCTCGTTGCAAATAGTATTGGAAAATAATCTGTGAAAAATTCGATTTTTTTTAAAAAAGGATACCAATTGTTTGGATATAATTGTTTCTTACTATATCCACCGGAGGCAGCGTAGGTGAGTGCTGAGAGTTTTTTAAAATAAATTACATTGAATTTCTTTTCATATAAAATCTTGTATTTTTTACCGAAAAAAATTCTTGATGAATTTCCTTGTGCTGAATAATAAGGTAGTTGAGAAATTTCAATATTCTTGTTGCGAAAATTTTTAATTTTTGAAAAAAGACTTAATGGTTCATGATGAAAAACTCCATATACAAAACATCCAAGTAAACTAACTGCAGGTTCAAAGATAATGCAACGTCCGTTAGGTTTTAGTACTCTTTGCAGTTCTAAAAATAGATCACCTGAATATTCAATATGATGGAAAACATCAAAAAGAATAATGTTTGAAACGGAATTGTCAGAGAAAGAAAGTTGATAAGCGTTCTCAACCTGATCAATCCATGGATTTGGAAACATATCTGTACAAATTGCATTTGGAATAACAGATTTTATATTTCCTATTCCCGAGCCAAGTTCAACTGTTAAACCATCTTTAGAATCAATAAGATTGGCAGAAATAAGATTGTAAAATTCAGTATATATTTTTTTTAAAATTGGTTTTTTCTCCCAAAATTCAAGGTTTTTTTTTATTTCTTCATTATGAAAATTATTATGAATCATAAGGTGAATTTAAATAAACCGAATCTTCTTAGCCGCGAAAGCGCTCATTTTTATCAACAACCATCCATGTTTGAAGCGACTGATCTGTGTAGAGCCGTATTCGCGGTCTTTGTATCTCACTATTATTTCAGTGATTTTTAAGTTTAGTTTTGCCGCGCCAAATAAAAGATCAAAATCTCCAAAAGGATCAAAATCCCCAAAGTATTTTCGATTAGCAACAATTTTCAGATAATTATCTTTTGTTAAAACCTTAGTGCCGCATAATGTGTCTTTCAATCGTTGCCCAAGAAGATATGTGAAATATACACCAAAGAATTTGTTAGCAATCAAATTCAATGTGCGCATTGCTTGTTTTTCCATTGGATATACCAATCGACAGCCATTGATGAATTCTCCGTGATTGTTGCGAATGGCAAAATAAAATTTTGGTAAATCTTCCGGAGGAGTTGTTAAATCAGCATCCAAAATCATGAGAATATCTCCGGTGGCAACATCAAATCCTTCTCTCACCGCATTGCCTTTTCCTTTGCCGCTTTGCTTGATAACTTTAATGTTTTTGTCAGCATATTTATTTCTAATAGCAATCATTTCATCATACGTTTGGTCTGAAGAATTGCCTTCTACAAAAATTATTTCCTGTGATAAACCAAAGGCAGGAAGGCGTTTCACTGCATTTTCAATATTCCCTTTTTCATTTCTTGCAGGAATGATAATAGATACAGAATAATCTTTTGGAGGATTTGAAACAGTTCGTGCAACAACAAAATTAATCAAACAAAGTTTGTTGATATAAGGTAAATTGCCCAGAATTTTATTGAAAATAAAATTTACTATTGGAATGAATTTAGGAAATAATAATTTTTTTTCTGTTTTAATAATTTGAAAGCCTTCCAGTTCTAAGAGATTTTCAATATCACTTAATGAAAGCCAGTTTTGAATAGGTTGTTTTTTCTTTAATCCAAGCGATTCACCGAATTTCAAAACAGGTTCCCACAAATAATTATAAAATGAAATAATGATTCTGGTTTTGTTTGTTGTAACTTGTTTTAAATTTTGAATAACCTTTTGAATATCCCATAAATTACTGACTAAATCAGATAAAATAATATAATCAAATGTTTGATTAATTTTTAATTTTTCCATATCTCCGTGAATAAATTGCAAATTTGGAAATTGATTTTTTGCAATATTAATCATGCGTTCGGAAAAATCTACACCAACACCAATGGATGGGTTAACAGCATGTAATAATTCGCCTGTACCACAGCCAATCTCAAGTACAGATGAGTTTTGAGGAATAATATATGAATAATAAAATTCAAGGTATTTATGATAAAATGAATTTCGTTTTTTCCATTTTAATCGAGTATCAGCAATAGAATTGAAATATTGTATAGAATCATTTTTAGATTGATTCATACGTTATGATTTTAAAAGTTTATTGATCGTAAAAGAAAGATCAGTAAAAAGTATTTTAGGATTTGCATTTCGTTCGATGTGATACATTGCTTTGTTTAATTCATCATAAATCAATGGCATATTATTTAAATGAATAAATGCAGAAAACTTTGAGATAAATGTATTTTCTTCTTCATTCGATTTCGTAACTGATACTTTTTGAAATTTTTGTGAAATTATTTCATGAATAATATTTAAAGAATATTGAAATAATCGTTTTTGTTTTTCTCTTCCAATCGTTGAAATATTATTAGTAAAATCAGCTAATTGAGCCATGTTGATATTAAAACAAATTCGCATCCATTCTCTGAATGTATTGAAATAAAAAATTTCTTCTTGATCTTCACCAATGAGATTGATTGCTTTGATATAGTTGCCATTGCTTTGAGCTATGATTTTTTTTGCATTGATTTCAGTTACATCAAACTTGCTGACTAACTCATGAATCAAGGTTTGATTACTGAATTTAGGAATATTTATCAATTGTGTTCTTGAACGAATAGTGTTAAGAATGGCGTTTTGATTCTCAGTAATAAGAATAAAAAGAGATTTTTCAGGCGGTTCTTCGAGTGTCTTTAAAAGCTTTGGTGATGCGGCGTGGAACAGTTTTTCAATCATCCAAATAATGACAACTTTGTATTCTGCTTCATACGATTTCATGCCGGTAGTTCGTATGATTTCATTACAATCTTCGGCAAAAATAGTTCCTTGTTTATTTTCTAAATTTAATTTTTCATACCATTGATTGAGAGAAACATGATAATTGTTTTCTGAAAGAAATTCACGCCATTGAGAAATATAATTTTTGCTTAATGGTTTTGAATTTTTTGATGATGCTATTGGATAAATAAAATGCAAATCAGGATGAGCAAGTGCATTGTATTGTAAGCATGACGGGCATTCTCCACATGAATCATCTGGTTGTTTGTTTTCACAATTGATAAATTGAGCATAAGCAATTGCCAGTGATAATTTGCCACATCCTTCAGGTCCGAAAAATAATTGAGCGTGACTAACACGGTTTGTATAAACCGAATTGATCAATCGTTTTTTAATATTTCCCTGTCCGATGATTTGTTTGAATTGCATAATTACGAAAGAAAATTAGTCTATTATTTTTTTGAAGTATTATAAATTTTTCGAAGAAATAAATAAATATTATTTCCAAGTTTCGGTCCGGTAATTTTCAAAACCAGTTTTGTAAAGTCTTTTGCAGTATCAAACAACCAATTTTTTTTGTCTGTCAACAACGCATGATAATAACCGGCTTCAATCGCAAGATTAATCGCTTTTATTTTGTCATCATATGGAAATTCAGGCGTTTCATAAACAACACGTGGATTTATTTTATGATATTGTGAACAATCAACGTCAGTCAGCATTTTCCCATGTTCCATAACAAATGTGTATAAATCACTGTCAGGATAGGGCAGGGCAGTGTAAAATTCAACACTTGATAAATTTGAATTATTTGCAAAATCAATAGATTCTTTAATGGTTTCCAACGTGTCACCCGGATTACCAATCATAAACTGACCTGTAACATCTATTCCGGTTCTTCTTAATAATTGAATGCCATCATAAATTTTTTCTTTGGTAATGTGTTTACTCATTAATTTGAGAACATCATTATTAGCAGATTCAATACCGATGCTGACGCAGTAACATCCTGATGCTTTCATCTTTTTAGCAATCTCTTCATCAATCCTATCCACTCTGATTGACGTGCTCCATATTGGATTCAGCTTAGTGGCAATCAGTTTATCGCAAAATTCATGAACTCTTTTTAAATCTATATTAAAGCTATCATCATTGAAAACAAAAGGTTTGTTGCCGTATTTATTGATTAAAAAAGTAATTTCATCAATAATATTTTGTGCTGATCTTTTTCTCCATTTATTAGTCCAGATGGAGCGAGAATTGCAGAACACGCAATTGAAAGGACATCCACGACTGGTCGTTAAACGATGTTGTGGATATTTATTTATTTTAAATATTTCAAAAGCAGGAAAAGGAATCTCGTCAATATTCTGAATGACAGCTCTGGCAGGATTTGCAACTATTTTAGACAATTGATTTCTGTAAAATAAACCGGTTATAAGATTAATATCATATTCTCCTTTTACATGTTTAATCAGTTCATAAAACGTTTCTTCACCTTCTCCTGAAATTGCAAAATCAAAAGGCTTGTGTTTGAGAACATCAGATTTCACAGTAGATACGTGAGCGCCACCAATACATATTGGCACATCAGGAAATTTTGATTTATAATCTGAACTAATTTCAAGCGCTTCATCAAATACCTGACTTGTTGCAGTAATTCCGAGTATATCAAATTTTGTATTTAGAAAATTTTCTTGTTCTTTCGTTGAATCAATTCGTGTATCAAGCAACTGAAACTGTATTGTATCATCTTGTTTCATAGCATAGGAAGCAAGATAACCTAAACCTATATGAATGCCAGGATATTTAATTACTTTGTTTGGATTTATTAAGCCAATTTTCATTTTAGATATTTTTTTCGAAAATAAAGATTTTCATTGATGTAAGATAAAATATACTCTTCTGTATTCTAAAACCATATTTTATTCAGGAATGTTTTCAGTCGTTTCTTTGATAAGATAAGCCGGTCTTGATTTTGATTCATTGAAAATGCGTGCAATGTATTCGCCAATAATACCAAGGCTTAACAGTTGAATGCCGCCAAGAATTAGTACTGAAACAAGGATAGATGTCCAGCCTGGAACTGTTGATCCTCTTAAGAAATTAATTACTGCATATAAAGCATAAATGAATCCGGAGAGAAATGTTAAAAGACCAAGATAAAAAGAAATTCTCAATGGTTTGGAAGAAAAAGAAGTGATGCCATCTAATGCAAATCTCATCATTTTGCTGATAGTATATCTTGATTCTCCTGAATAACGTGGGTTGCATTGATAATTGATAATGGTTTGTCTGAAACCCATCCAACTGATTAATCCACGTGTAAATCGTTCCCTTTCGGGTAATTTTAAAAATGCATTTACTGATTTGCGATTCATCAATCTGAAATCAGCAGATGCAGATTCAATTTTTACATCCGATAAAAAGTTTATCAAAGAATAAAAAAAACGTGAAGTTGTTTTTTTGAAAAATCCTGTTTTATGAGAATCTATGCGCTTTGTATTGACGATGTCAAAACCCTCTTTATACTTTTTATATAATTCAGGAATTATGTCTGGTGGATGCTGCATGTCTGCATCCATTGTAATTACTGCATCTCCGGCAGAGAACTCAATTCCGGCTAGCAATGCAATCTGATGCCCGAAATTTCGTGAAAGAGAAATTCCTTTTACATTTGAATTTTTTAAACTTTCATTTTGAATTATTTCGAAAGACTTGTCATTGCTGCCATCATCAACGAAAATAATTTCCCATGAAATAGAAAGTTCCGCTAAAACGATTTTCAATTCATTGAGTAGAATTTGGATATTATTTTCTTCATTAAACACCGGTATTACTACAGAGATGTCTATTGGTTGATTCATTAAAAATAATTTTTATGAATAATATTTTCGTTGCCAATTTTTAATTCGGTAAATATAATTATTTTTACAATAAAAAATTCCTGATATGAGGTATTCTCCTATTGATTCAACTTTTTTTATTGAAAACAGAAAAAGATTTGTAAATCATTTGAAACCGCAGTCTGTTGCTGTTTTTCATTCAAATGATGAATTTCCAAGAAACGGTGATCAGAATTTTCCATATCGTCAAAATTCAGATTTATTTTATTTAACAGGAATTGAACAGGAGAAAACTGTTTTACTTTTTGTTCCAAATCATAAAAATGAAAATTTACGTGAAATTTTATTTATTCTTAAACCCGATGAATCAATTACGATCTGGCAAGGTCATAAGCTTACAGAGCTTGAAGCTACTGCTATTTCAGGAATAAAAACCATAATGTTTTTAGAAAAATTTGAGAATTTGTTTTTTGAGATACTTAAAATTACGGAAAATATTTTTTTAAATATAAATGAAAATGCACGTTTCAGTAGTGAAGTGCCATATAAAGATATTCGTTTTGCAGAAGAAATAGAATTAAAATTTCCGAATTTTACGATTGAGAGATGTTCTTCAATAATGCAAAAATTAAGAGTGATAAAATCTCCGGTAGAAATAGGATTGATGCAGAAAGCATGTCGAATCACTTCAGAAACGTTTAAAGAAGTTGTTCAAATGATTCAGCCTGGAATGATGGAATATGAGATTGAAGCAGAAATTACTCATGGTTTTTTTCGACGAGGAGCTAATGCTCATGCGTTTTCTCCCATTGTTGCTTCAGGGGCAAATGCAACGAGTTTGCATTATATCAGCAATGATAAGCCTTGCAGAAATGGAGAATTAGTTTTAATGGATTTTGGCGCTGAATATGCCAATTATCCTGCGGATATGTCAAGAACAGTTCCAGTGAATGGGAAATTTAATAAACGACAAAAAGAATGTTACAATGCCGTATTGCGTGTGATGAAGCAAACGAAAAAGATGATGGTTGTTGGAAATACAATTGAAAATTATCATAATGAAGTTTGCAAATTGATGGAAGAAGAAATGATAAAACTTGGACTTTTTACTTTGGAAGATGTTAAAATTCAAGACCCGCAAATGCCGTTATTTAAAAATTATTTTATGCATGGTGTTTCGCATTTTATTGGACTTGATGTGCACGATTTAGGCAGTAAAACAGAGGCTTTAAGAGAAGGTATGGTTTTATCATGCGAACCTGGAATTTATATTCGTGAAGAAGGAATTGGAATTCGTATTGAAGATGATATTTTAATTACAGAAAAAGGTCCAATAAATTTATTTGGAAATGCTTTTTTGGAAATTGAAGAAATTGAAGAACTAATGAATAATAGCAAAAAATGAAAAATTTTATATTATTTAGAAATAAGCGTATTTATTATAAGGTTGAGGGCAGAGGAAATGCAATTGTTTTGCTCCATGGATTTATGGAGACAATGGAAATTTGGAATGATATTTCAATAAAACTTTCAGAAAAATATCAAGTAATTACGATTGATTTGCCTGGTCATGGGAAAAGTGAAAACATTGATTCCGTTCATTCCATGCAATTGATGGCAGAAGCTGTTCATGCGGTTCTTCATGAACTTCATGTTTTTTCTTGCATTATGATTGGTCATTCAATGGGTGGTTATGTAACGCTTGCATTTGCTGATTTATTTAAATCATATTTAAAAGGTTTTGGACTATTTCATTCGCATCCGCTTGAAGATTCTGATGAAGTGAAGAATAACAGAAATAAGGTGATTGAAGCCGTTAATCAAGATCATAAAACATTTGTTGCCGGTTTTTTTCCTTCATTATTTGCAAAAGAAAATATTGATAAATATTCAAAAGAAATTAAGAAAATTGAAATGCTTGCTTTAAAAATGAGCAAAGAATCTATTGTTGCAGCTGTTGCAGGGATGAGAGACAGAACAGATAAAACGCAAACGCTTATCCATGCAGAAGTTCCTTTTTTCGCTATTCTTGGGAAAGAAGATTTTAGAATCCCTTTAAATTCAATGCTTCCTAATTTCATTCTCGCTAAAAAAAACTGTTTATATGTGTTGGATCATGTAGGACACATGGGGTTTATCGAAGCAAAAAAAGATACAATTAATATTATTTTTGGATTTGCAAATATCTGTTTTTGCGAATAAAAATCTTTTTCATAGTTTATTTATTTTCAGAATTCTAACTTGAAAAATATTCTGGTTTTTATTCCATTTTGTATTAAAAAGTATTATATTTGATTAGTGTTATTAAATTAATCAATTAAAGTTTTAATACTATGAAAAATTTTATCGGTGTTTTAATGTTTTTGAGTTTTAGTTTTTGTGTGTTTGCTCAAAACAATGCAAATGATAAAGATATTGATCAGTTAAATACTGAAATTAAATCACTGAAAACTGCAAATTCAAAATTAAAAACAATGCTTACTGAATCCATCAAAATTCAGGAAAAAAAATTAAATGAATTTAATGGAAATTTGAATTCTGCTGAATGCAAGGTGGCAAGTCAAACTGATTCTTTAAAGCAAATTTATATGTCAAATGATATGTTGAAAAAATATGCTTATCATAAAATAGCCCGACATAGAAAAATTATAAAATATGGATTCATTTGGGCTGGAATAGCATTCTTTTGCATCATTAGTTTTATTATATTATTATTTTTTATTTTAAGAGCGAGAACAGTTGAAAGATTTCAACATGTGAATGAAAAACTAATGGAGGCAAAGGATTTGCTCAATAAACAAATCAATTTGACAAATGAATCTTTTACAAATAAAATAAATGATATTAATTATTCTGTTGAGCAAAAGCTTGAGTCATTAAAAGTTTCTTTAAATAATGAAATGGAAAAATTAATGAAGAATGTGAATAATCTTGAATCTGGACAACAACTTATTAAAAATGAATTAATCAAGCATATATCTGAAACAAAACAAAATATTGAAGATAGCGTGAATACTTTGAAAGGCTTGATAGATAAGAAAATTACTGTTTCAAATCAAATGGTTGAAGGCAAAGTAAGCGAATTAAAAAAAGAAATTGAAGAGAAAAGAAATGGGTTGCAAAATTTGCTGAATACTCATACTCACAAACAGCAGTTAAACGTATAATTGAATAATCAAATTCTAGGTTTAGTTTTATATTTGTTAAATTTTGATATATGGATAGAAACTGCATGTGGTTATTTTTATTATAAATAAATAAAAGATTTATAGAATAATTTTTTAAAGAGGATGTCTAAAATTCAGTGGCATCCTTTTTTTTTGTGAAATATTTTTTAACTTGCATTCATGGAAAAAATAAAAGAATTATTTAAGGAAGATAAATTTGCCAATCTATGCGGAATTCAACTGATTGAAGTTCGCCCTGGATATGCAAAATGCACAATGAAAGTTACCGAAAATCATTTGAACGGAATTGGCGTTTTAATGGGTGGTGCTATATTTACATTAGCAGATTTTTCTTTTTCAGTTGCTGCAAATAGTTATGGTGGAGTGGCTGTTTTATTAAACGCTTCTATCAACTATTTGAAAAAATGTGATCATGGAGAGATAACAGCAATTGCTTCAGAAATTTCACGTACTCATAAAATTGGCGTTTACCGTGTATCTGTGACTGACGAGATAAATCAACAAATTGCTGAATTTACTGGTACTTCTTATTTGAAAGAAACTCAAAGTTGATTTTTTAGCAAATAAGTTTAATATAAAATAATAAATGTCAGATGGATATTTATTCAGATAATAGATTGACATTTTTTGTTTATTTTTGAATAAAATAAAAATCGGGAAAGAAGTTTTGAATAAAATGAAAACGGTTAGAATTACAAAAATATTTGAATTTGAAATGGCTCATGCTTTGTATCATCACGACAGGAAATGCAAGTATATTCATGGTCATTCATATAAACTGGCTGTTACTATTATTGGTTCACCAATGCATGAAGAAGGAGCTCCGCATGATGGAATGTTGATAGATTTTGGTGCTTTTAAGAAATTAATTAATGATGAAATTATCTGTCAATTTGATCATGCATTGTTAATCAATGCCAATGCGCCTTATACAGAAATGAAGAATATTGAATTGTTTGATAATACCTTGATTGTTCCTTATCAGCCGACATGCGAGAATATTATTTTGGATTTTGCTGAACGAATTAAAACTAAATTGCCCGGTCGTGTCCGGTTATTTAGTTTGAAAATGCATGAAACATCATCATCCTTTGTTGAGTGGTTTGCTGATGAAAATGAATTATAAGAATAATTAACATTAAATTATTCACTCATCATTTAGATAATTTTTGCAATTTTGTACGCGTATCATTCATCCCACTTGTGAAAAATAATTATTTAGAACCATTTTTTTTATTGTTTTTAGTTTCTGTTTTGTGTTTTTCTTGCGCACATGTTGAAGCGCCAACAGGAGGACCAAAAGATGTTAAACCACCTGTCGTACTTGAATGTGAACCACCAAACTATTCAACGAATTTTAGTGCAGATAAAATTGTTATCCATTTTGATGAGTTTGTTAATCTTGTTAATGCGAATCAGCAAGTAATTATTTCACCATCATTTAAGGAAATGCCTGAATTTATTTTGCGAAAAAAAAACTTATTGATTCGTTTTCAAGAGAAACCAAAAGAAAATACAACCTACAATATTTTTATGGGCGATGCAATTGCAGATGTCAATGAAAACAATGTGTTGAGAAATTATCATTATGTTTTTTCTACCGGCTCGTATTTAGATTCTATGATTATTAAAGGGAATGTAGTGGATGCATATACATTGAAACCGGACAAAGATATGTTCGTGATGTTATATGACAAATACGCTGATACCTTACCTTTCAAGACCAGACCAAGCTATTTGACCAAGACAGATGACAAAGGAAATTTTGTTTTATATAATTTAAAACCGAATAAATATAAAATTTTTGCATTAAAAGATATGAATAGCAATTTCCTTTACGATCAAACCAGTGAACAGATTGCATTCCTTGATACGCTAATAAATGCTGAAACTAATTATGTTCAGGATATTCATATTTTAACCAAAAATGATTCAATAAAATTAGATTCTTTAAGAAAAATCAAATCAGTTGATACTATTAATCTTATTCCAAAATATATAGAAAAAAATATTATTCATCATCTTTTTTTCTATAAAGAACAAGATTCAATATTAAAATTGATAAATGCCAAAACGCTTGAAAAAGGATGCTTTCAGCTTATTTTAAATAGTCCTGCAAAAAATATTTTATTGACTCCATTGAACTTTAATCCAAGTAAGGATTGGATTATTGAAGATAAAAATAAAACAAATGATACGATAAAATATTGGCTTCCGGATTTTGCACCTGATTCTTTGATTGCAAAGGTTTCGGTTGGTAATAAGGTTTTAGATACAATTCGTTTGAGTATGAAGAATGTTTTTACTTCAAAGAAAAATGAGAATAAAATGAATAAATTTTTCTATAAACTAAATGTGAAGAATAAAGAGAATTTGGGTTATTTCAAAGATTTTGTTTTGACAAGCACACGACCAGTTGCATCGTATGATTTTTCAAAAATTACAATGACAATAAAAAAAGACACATCAATAATTAAAATTATTAATCCTGAAGTTTTTGTATTGGATTCATTGAAAAAAACTTTTGCTATAAAATACAAATGGAATGATGATTATTCATACAAATTGTTTATTCCACCTTCAACTTTTAAAGATGTGTTTGGTTTTGCAAATGATACGATTCAAGTTGCTTTTAAAATTTCTCCTGCTGAAAGTTATGGAAACATTAAATTGAAAGTTACACTTCCCGAAGTTGTTGATTCTCCTTTGCTTTTATTGATGACTGATGATAAAGGAACTGTTTTACAATCGGTTAGTTTGTCACAAAATCATATTGCAGAATTAAAAAATATAACTCCGGGAAATTATCGTTTTAAGCTTGTATTTGATGTGAACGGAAATGGCAAATGGGATGAAGGAAATTATTTAAAAAAAATACAACCGGAGAAAATTGTAAATTATCCTGAATTGCTGAATGTACGCGCAAACTGGGATTCTGATCTTGAATGGAAAATAGAAATAAAATAATAAAGTTATGAAATTCAAATTACCTTATTTATTGTTGGGAATTTACATTGTGTTTTTTATTCTGCTTGGAATACATCCTTACGACCGTAGCGTTTGGATTGCAGAAATGGCACCAATTGTATTGATAGTGCTTGTATTAACCTTTACTTATAGAAGTTTTCAGTTTTCAAATTTTGCTTATATCTTAATGAGTTTTTTAATATTTCTACATACGATTGGGGGACATTATTCATTTGAACGTGTACCTTTTGGTTTTGTAACAAATCTGTTTGGTTTTACAAGAAATCATTTTGATCGTATGTCGCATTTTACTGTTGGTTTTTATGCTTATGGAATAGGAGAGTTGTTGTTGAGAAATAAGCGAACAAATTCAAAGTGGGTTTTATTTCTTTTTCCTGTGTTTGCCATTTTTACTGTTGCTGCAGTTTATGAAATTATGGAATGGATTTATGCAGCAAATGCGGCAGCAGAACAGGGTACAGCTTTTCTTGGTTCGCAAGGTGATATCTGGGATGCACAGGAAGATATGCTTTCTGATGGATTAGGCGCTTTGTTTATAATGGGTTTGTTTTGGATATTTAAAAGAAAATATATTCGCTCTTTAAATTAATGAATTCTTTTCAAACGCAATATGGCCGGTATTTACATCCATTTTCCTTTTTGTAAAAAAAAATGTTCATACTGCAATTTTTTTTCAATTGCTTCTTTAAAATATCGTCAACTTTATTTTGAATCCTTATTAAAAGAAATAGAATTACAAAAAGATTATTTAGAAAATGAATTAATCGAAACAGTTTATTTTGGTGGCGGAACTCCTTCATTGATGAGCGATGCAGAGATTAATATGATTTTCGAAAAGCTTTCAAAATACTTTAAAATAACTGCTGATGCAGAAATAACGATTGAAACAAACCCTGATAATCTTTCTTTTGAATATTTTCAGAAATTAAAAAATACGCCAATTAACAGAATCAGCATTGGCGTGCAATCCTTTATTGACGAGGAACTTGAATATCTCGGAAGAATTCATAATGCAAAACAATCGCTGCAGTCAATTGAAGATGCTTTAAATGCCGGCTTCCAAAATATATCTATTGATTTGATTTATGGAATTCCTGTCAAACAAACGATTCCGTCAGGTTGGGAGAAAAATTTAGAAACTATTTTTAATTATAATGTTCCTCACATATCAGCTTATGCGCTTACTGTTGAGCCACGAACGATTTTAGATCATAATATTATAAATAAAAAAGTTCAGCCAGTGAGCGAAGATCTTTTCATTGAGCAATATAATTTTATGATTGAAAAAATGAAAGAGCAGAATTATATTCAATATGAGATTTCAAATTTTTGTAAAAAAGATTTTTTTTCAAAACACAATACTTCCTACTGGCAAGGGAAGAAGTATCTTGGCTTAGGTCCATCGGCACATTCGTTTAATATAGCTTCACGTCAATGGAATGTTGCTTCTATAACTCAATATTCGCAATCATTACAGTTAAATTGCGTTCCTTGCGAAAAAGAAATTCTTTCAATTGAAAAAAAATACAATGAATATGTGTTGACTTCATTAAGAACAATGTGGGGTTGTGATTTGAATTTTATTTTATCAAATTTTGGTGAAGGTTATTTTCAATTAATATTAACAGAAAGTCAAAAATATCTTGAAAGTGGAGATTTAATTATTAAAAATAATAGCTTGTTTTTAACAGAAACAGGTAAATTACTGGCAGACAGGATAACATCTAGTTTGTTTACATCTGAATAAAATATTTTTAATTAAATAATTTATTTTAAATTTGATGATTGTTAAATTATTCATTTAATTAATTGATTAATTTATGCCTATTTTAGGATCTGTAATAAAAAGAGCGATTGAACTTCGAGGGAAGGTTCCGAAAGTTTGGGGAACAAAAAATGCGTATAAAGCGCAGAAAAGAGAATTAAAAAAACTTCTACGCAAGGCACAGTACACCGCTTTTGGTGAACATTATAAATTTCAGGACATATTAAGACAAAAAGATTTTGTAAAAAATTTTCAGGAAGCAGTTCCTGTTCATGATTATAATAAAATTTTTAAAGAATGGTGGTTTAGAACTGTTGCTGGAGAAACGTTTGTAAGCTGGCCTGGGAAAATAAAATATTATGCTCTAAGTTCAGGTACTTCAGAAGCTTCAAGCAAGCAAATTCCTGTAACCAGCGATATGCTGAGTGCAATAAAAAAAACAAGTATTCGTCAGATTATTTCTTTAGCTCGTTATGATTTATCAAATGATTTTTTTCAAAAAGGAATTTTAATGCTTGGTGGAAGCACGCATTTGCAATACAATGGATCCTATTATGAAGGCGATTTATCAGGCATTACAGCGGGTAATTTACCGTTTTGGTTTCAACATTTTTATAAACCTGGAAAAAGTATTTCAAAAGAACGTGATTGGTCAACCAAGTTGGATGAGATAGTTAAAAAAGCTGATCAATGGGATATAGGCGTTATTGTTGGAGTTCCAGCGTGGTTGCAGATTTTACTTGAAAAAATAATTCAGCATTATCAGGTAAATACTATTCATGATATTTGGCCAAATTTGTCAATCTATGTTCATGGTGGCGTTTCATTTGGTCCATATCAAAAAGGTTTTGAAAAATTATTGGCTCGACCATTGATTTATATAGAAACTTATCTTGCTTCTGAAGGATTTATAGCTTATCAAAGCCGCCCAAATACAAACTCAATGGAATTGGTGCTTAACAATGGAATGTTTTATGAATTTGTTCCATTTGATAATAAAAATTTTGATCAGAATGGATTTCCAACAAGTCAGGCAGAAATTTTATCCATTGATAAAGTTCAGGAAAATAAGGAATACGCATTGCTTTTAACATCTTGTTCTGGAGCTTGGCGGTATTTGATTGGAGATACAATAAGATTTACTTCACTTACTCCACCAGAAATAATAATTACAGGTAGAACGAAGCATTTTTTGAGTCTTTGTGGAGAACATTTGTCTATAGATAATATGACCAGAGCCATTGAAATGGTTTGTCATAAATTGAATATTGAAATCAGAGAATTTTCAATTGCAGGAATAAAATCAGGATCAATGTTTGCGCATAAATGGTTTATTGGTACGGATAATATTGTGGATAAAGCAGCAATAACAAAAGAAATTGATAATAGTTTGAAATCGCTAAACGATGATTATCGTGTTGAACGTTTAGCTGCAATTCGTGAAGTGATTGTTGAACTTCTTCCAACAGAAGTTTTTTATAGTTGGATGAAAGAAAATGGAAAAGAAGGTTCACAAAATAAATTTCCAAGAGTATTGAAAAATGATGTGTTGTTTAATTGGGAAGAATATGTTTCTAATTATAAATTGCAACAGAATAAATTATGATTTCATTAATTTTTGAAGGATTTTCATTTGGATTATTGATTGCAATAACTCCTGGCCCAATTTTTTTTGCTATTCTGCAAACAGGCGTGAATCGTGGTTTCAGAGCTGGTTTGTTTACCGCGTTAGGTGTTTTGTTTAGCGATTTTATTTTGATTTCACTTTGCTATCTTGGTATTTATAGTGTGATTGAAGAACTGGATAAAAAAATACATGTAGGAATCATTGGTGGAATTATTTTAATTATTTTTGGAACAGTAACATTTATCCGAAAACCAGATATTTTAAGAAAAAGAAATACAAAAGTTTCATACAAAGAACCTCATTTATCCACATATATTTTTAAAGGATTTTTTATAAATATTTCTAATCCAACACTTATATTTTTCTGGCTTTCAGCTATGGGGATTGTTTCATCTCAAGCAGAGAAAGGTCATTTAATAGGATCAGTACTTTCATTTTTTGGCGCTACTTTGCTTACCATATTTGCTACAGATTTATTGAAAAGTTTTATAGGGAAAAAAATTAAAGATTATTTAACATTAAGAACTCAACTTTGGATAAATAAGTTAGTAGGGCTGATTTTAGGCGGTGCCGGCATATATCTTATTTTTAAGAATCTTTATATTTTATTACAATATTCCCAAATTCTTTTTAAATTAAAAATAAAATAAATTTTTAAATGACAAAATGAAATTTTTGAATTGTCGTTTGAATTTTTTATAATACAATTTAATTTACCTTTGCAACATTATTAAATTATCAGAAAATGAAATATTATATATTTCTAATTATCGCAATTTTTTTTGAAGTAATTGCTACATCTGCAGTCAAAGCCAGTGATGGATTTACAAAATTATGGCCAAGCATTATTGTCGTTATTGGTTATGGCACTGCGCTTTATTTATTTTCAATTTGTATTCGCTATTTGAATTTCGGCATTGCCAATGCGCTTTGGGCTGGTATTGGAATTATTCTTGTCGTTTTTTCAAGTTTGTTTGTTTTTAAACAACATCTGGATACCGCTGCAATTATAGGTATTATATTCATTATTATTGGAGTAATTATCATTAATGTCTTTTCAAAAACAGTTGTTGAATAACAATTGTAAAAAATTAAATTCAAGTGCATTTATTTTATACACCGGAAATTATTTCTGACGAATATACGCTCTCACCAGAAGAATCAAAGCATTGTTCAAAGGTTCTGCGTCTAAAGAAAGATGATACTATTTTTTTGACTGACGGAAAAGGAAAAATGCTGGAAGCAATTATTATTTCTACAGATTTTAATAAGTGCATAGTTAAAATTGTTGATGTTAAAAATGATTTTAAGAAAAGAAATTACAAAATAAATATTGCAGTTGCACCAACTAAAAATCTTGCTCGTTTTGAATGGTTCGTTGAAAAAGCTACAGAAATGGGCATTGACGAGATTACGCCTGTCATTTGTGAACATTCGGAAAAATTTTATTTGAAACCTGAACGTATAAATAAAATCATTGAATCTGCAATGAAACAATCTCTTTCTGCATATCATCCTTTATTGCATCCGCCGATTAAGTTTGCTGATTTGATTGGTAATTCAGGCGCTTATGAAAAGTATATTGCATTATGTAATTTAGAAAATACGCAGCATTTAAAAAATAGTTATACTAAAAATAAAGATGTTTTAATTGTTATTGGGCCTGAAGGTGATTTCAGCAATGAGGAAATACAAAAAGCATTTGAAAAAGGATTCACAGCTGTTAGCCTTGGGAATAGCAGGTTGCGCACGGAGACTGCTGCTCTCGTTGCTTGTCAACTTATACATTTATTAAATGTTTAAACTAGCATGAGAAAATTTTTTCCAATTATATTTTTAAGTATGCTGTTTATTTGTGGCAGCAATCCTACGATTACCATTGCATTGTTGAAATACAATGGCGGCGGCGATTGGTATGCTAATCCTACTTCATTACCAAATCTTATAAAATTTTGCAATAAAGAATTAGGAACAAATATTCTTTCAGAGAATGCAACTGTTGAACCCGGCAGCACTGAAATTTTTAATTATCCTTTTGTTCATATGACCGGTCATGGAAATGTGATTTTTTCTGCTCAGGAAGCGCAGAACCTCAGGAATTACCTTGTTGGTGGCGGTTTTTTACACATTGATGATAATTATGGTTTGGATAAATTTATTCGTCCGCAAATAAAAAAGATTTTTCCTGAAATAGAACTCGTTGAATTGCCTTTTAATTTTCTTATTTACCATCAGAAATTTGATTTTCCAAATGGACTTCCAAAAATCCATGAGCATGACGGCAAGCCGGCGCAAGGATTTGGAATAATTTATAAGGGACGATTAGTTTTATTCTATTCGTATGAATGCGATTTGGGTGATGGCTGGGAAGATCAGGATGTGCATAAAGATTCAGAAGCTACGCGTCTTAAAGCTTTAAAGATGGGAGCGAATCTTATTCAGTATGTTTTTACTCGATAAATAGTTTTGAATTATTTATCTACATCACACGTGCAAAAAAGATTTCTGTCTCCGTAAGCATCGTCAATTCTGGTAATTGGAGTCCAGTATTTTTCGTCTTTTAGATTATCGACTGGATAAGCTGCTTTTTTGCGAGAGTAAGGATAGTTCCATTGATCGTCTGTAACCATTGCAGCTGTATGCGGAGCGTTTTTTAATACATTATTTTTTTTGTCTTCATTGCTTTGAGTAATTTCATCAATTTCATTTTTTATTGAAATCATTGCTTCAATAAAACGATCCATTTCTGCAAGCGGTTCGCTTTCGGTTGGTTCAACCATTAATGTTCCGGCAACAGGGAAAGCCACAGTTGGTGCATGAAAGCCGTAATCCATCAAGCGTTTGGCAATGTCAATCGCTAAAATACCTGATTCTTTTGATAATTTATTACAATCAAGTATCATTTCATGAGCTACTCTGTTTTTTGAACCTTTATAAAGAATCGGATAATAATCTTCAAGACAAGATTTAATATAGTTTGCATTTAAAATTGCATAACGAGATGAATCTGTAAGCCCTTTTCCTCCTGACATTTTAATATAGCTGTAAGAAATAAGAAGAACGAGCGCACTACCAAATGGAGCTGAAGCAACAGCTGTTATTCCTTTGTCTCCACCGGTTTTCAATAAAGAATGTGTTGGTAAAAATGGAGTAAGAAATTTTTTAACACCTATTGGGCCAACACCTGGACCACCACCACCGTGAGGGATTGCAAATGTTTTATGCAAATTAAGATGACAAACATCAGCGCCGATAATTGCTGGATTTGTTAATCCAACCTGTGCATTCATGTTGGCGCCATCCATATAAACCAATCCGCCACATTGATGAATTGTTTCTGTAATTTCAAGAATGTTTTCTTCAAAAACACCGTGTGTTGAAGGATAGGTAATCATCAATGCAGACAAGCGATCTTTATGCATTGTTGCTTTTTCTTTTAAATCATTTATATCAATATTTCCTTGTTCGTCACATTTAACTGAAATAAGTTCACCACCGGCAATAGCAGTTGATGCAGGATTTGTCCCATGCGCAGATGTTGGAATTAGAACAACTTTTCTGTTTTGATCTCCATTATTTAAATGATATTTTCTGATAACCATCAAACCTGCATATTCTCCGGCTGCACCAGAGTTTGGCTGAAAAGAAAATGCATCAAATCCGGTTATTTCACAAAGAAATTTTTCAAGTTCATTGATAACGTATAAATATCCTACTATTTGGTCTTTGGGAGCAAATGGATGAATGTTAGCAAATTCAGGCCAACTGAGCGGCATCATTTCTGTTGCAGCATTCAGTTTCATTGTGCAAGAGCCAAGTGGAATCATCGTTCTATTCAATGCAAGGTCTTTATTTTCGAGTTTTTTCATATATCTCATCATTTCAGTTTCTGAATGATAAGTATTGAAAACAGGTTGTTTGAGAAAATCAGTTTTTCTTCTTAGTTCATCAGGAATACATGCTTTATCTGAGATTAATAAAATAGGATTGTATAAAACGCCTGCTGTTGCTGCAAAAATTTTAAGTATAGAATTTAAATCTTTCATAGAAGTAGTCTCGTCTATGCTAATGCCAACGGTTTTATCAGTATATCTGAAATTTATTTTTTCTTCTAAAGCATTTTTTTGAAGTTGATTTATTTCTGTTGAAGATTTTAATTTAATCTCAATCGTATCAAAAAAATATTTGTTAGTTTGTTCAAAGCCAATATTTATCAATGCTTCGGACAATGTTGCTGCATACGAATTAATTTTTGATGCAATATTTTTAATGCCATTTTCGCCGTGATAAGCTGCATAAAATCCAGCCATGATAGCGAGCAGAGCTTGTGCTGTACAAATATTAGAAGTCGCTTTTTCGCGTTTGATGTGCTGTTCTCTTGTTTGCAATGCCATTCTTAATGCACGGTTTCCTTTATTGTCAATGGATACGCCAATGATGCGTCCGGGAATATTTCGTTTATATTCTTCATGCGTGGCAAAATATGCAGCATGTGGTCCGCCAAAACCCATAGGAATTCCAAAACGTTGAGTGGTTCCAAATACAATATCAGCGCCCCATTCTCCGGGAGGAGTAAGCAAAGCCAAGCTGAGCAAATCAGCGGCAACTGCTACTTTGCAATCATTTGCTTTAGCGTTTTCTACTAAATTTTTATAATTAAAAATATTTCCATTTTTATCCGGATATTGAACTACAGTTCCAAAAATATTTTTATTAAATTTAAAATTAGAAAAATCATCAATGATTAATTCAATACCAATAGGTTCTGCACGAGTTTTAAGTATATCAATAGTTTGAGGGAAAAGACTATTTGAAACAAGAAAAATATTAGCATTGTTTTTTATAGCTTCTTTGGATCGTGTATTATAAAACATCATCATGGCTTCTGCGGCAGCAGTTCCTTCATCAAGAAGTGATGCGTTGGCAATTTCCATTCCGGTCATTTCACAAACCATTGTTTGAAAATTTAATAATGCTTCCAACCGACCTTGAGAAATTTCAGCTTGATAAGGTGTATAAGCTGTGTACCAACCCGGATTTTCAAAGATATTTCGCAAGATTACATTTGGCGTAAAAGTGTTATAATATCCAAGTCCAATGAATGTCTTGAACACCTTGTTTTTATTGGCGATTTTTCTGATGTGAGAAATATATTCATGTTCGCTTATTCCATCAGCAATTTTTAAAGGTTCTTTTAAACGGATGGAATCAGGAACTGTTTGTTCAATCAATTCGTCAATGGTTGCAGCTCCAATTTTTTTCAATATCAAAGCTTCATCAGATTTTTTTATTCCGATATGTCTTTCAGAAAATCCTTTATTCATTTTTAATAATATTTTTTTGCAAAAATAATCAGTATGTTTAAACATGTGTGTTTTGTGAAATGAAAGTTTTAAAGATTAATTAACTATTTTGTTTTTTTGTTAATAATAGGTAAAAAGAAAATTATTGAAATTCTTTTTATAAAAAGGTATAATCCTTATTTTTGTAACTAAATAATCTTTTTTAAGAATGTTCAGATTCATATATATTTATATATTATTGATTTTCTTTTTTATAACAACTATTGCTTTTTCTCAACAAGCAGGATTGAAAATTATTGGGAAAATGATTGTTGTAAAGGGGGATTTTAGTGATTCGAAAATTGAGATCAGAAAAAATGGAGAATTAATTAAAACAATAGGTGGAAATGAAAAGATTGAAATGGATCTTGAAAAAGATAAGGATTATTATTTTAATTTTTTAAAAGATGGATATATCTCTAAATCTGTTGTTTTTATTACTCGGAATATACCGGAAGATCGTTGGAAGAAAGGTTTTCCTCCCCATGATTTTAAAGTAGAACTAAATAAACAAGGAGAAGATGATGTAATATTGACATACAACAATCCTGTTGGTGTATTTGAATATGACAAGGTCATGAATGATTTTTTTGAAACAAAAGATTATTCTGCAACTAAGTTGAAATTGTTAAAACAGTTAGCAGGGTTAGATACTTCAAAGGTAGCAGAAGAATCAAGAGAAAAGCAAGATGAAATTGCATTGAAAAAAGTTAGAGAAAAAAATCGTTTAAAAGCAGATCTCGACTTAAGACGTAGGTTAACAGAAGAAGCACGCATCAAAGCTGAAGAAGAAAAGCGCAATCAAGATGCAGAAGAAGCTCGCTTGAAAGCTGAAGCTAAACGCAAAGCGGAAATAGAATCTAAAAAGAAATCAGAAGAGGAAGCACGCATCAAAGCTGAAGAAGAAAAGCGTAAACAAGATGCAGAAGAAGCTCGATTGAAAACAGAAACTGATGAAAAACGAAAAGCAGAAATAGAAAATAGCAGAAAATCAAAAGATGAAGCTCGTAAAAAAGCAGAGGAAGAGATGTATAAAGAAGAATTAAAACGTAAAGCAGAAATAGAATCTAAAAAGAAATCAGAAGAAGAAGCCCGCATCAAAGCAGAAGAAGAAAAACGAAAACAAGATGCAGAAGAAGCTCGCTTGAAAGCCGAAGCTGACGTAAAACATAAAGCTGATATTGAGGCTCGACGCAAAGCGGAAGATGAATTAAGAAAATTAGCTGGAGATGAAGAAAAAATAAAAAAAGCTAAAGAAGATTCATTAAAACTTTTGCAAGAAGCCAAAGATCATAAAGAATATAAGACCAAAAAAAGAGAAAAGAAAGGTCTTAGCGGAGTAGTGCATTAATTCGAGTTTCCCTTTTTAATATATAATTGTCAGCGTTCCTTTTGTTTTCAAAGGAGCATTTGGTAATGGATCAAACTTGGCTTCCATAGCAGCAAATTGCGCTTTTGCGTATAAATATTCATTGGTCGTTGTGGAACCGATTGCACCAGGTTCAGCGCTTACTACATTTCCATATCTATCTACGTAAATATTAACAACTACAGTGCCTTTATCTTGCGTAGCACAAGTGATTTTAGGTATTTGTACTATTTTTCTGTCTTTAAGTTTATACTTGATCGTGTAATCACCTGATTTAACAAGCTTTTCAATATCATTATCAAGAATTTTTCCATCATAAGCTACATATTCATCAAAGAAAATGGAACTGACTTCACGCATATGAATTTTAATTATTTTCCCATTAGCCATCATGATGAGCGTGTCATTGTGGAGTTCCATGACTACACCTTTAATTTTATCACCGGATTTTTTTACAACAAAATGTTGAGAGAAAACAGTTAAAGAAAGGAAAATGACAAATGAAGTAAGTATAATTTTCATGTTTTTATTTATTTAAAATGTTATAAAAAAAAAGTGATTAATTGATTATTAATAATCAAAATTAGATTTAAAAAAGATAGATTTCTTTATCTAAATAAGAATATATCAACAGAAGAATATTGACAACTTGTAGAATTAATTATGGTTTTTTTACATATTCAAAAACGCCTGCATCTGGCAATCCATCAGCGAAACGATTAATATGATCATAATCATATTTTAAATAAACAGTAGCAATTGATTCTAATCCTAAATTTATCGCAGGTGAGTTAGCTTGTAGATGAAAATCATAATTATCTTCATTGTTGTATAATGGATCAGTATTAACAATGCAGCCAGGAAAGTAAGTTGTGTTCATTGTCATTTGTGTTTTAATTAAACAATGATCGAATTTGTAAGTAAACGCAGCTCCATATTGATTGTCTGGAAGTATTTCGTCATCATTATTTCCCCAAATAATACAATTACCGAAATAGGCTTTGTTCAGATTTCCTGTATAAACAATATTATTCGTATTGTCTTTAAAATAATTTGAAACAATTAGTGAAGGATTTTGTCTAATGCCGTATTTCCAAGAGTTTGCTAATGTACAATGTCGGAAATCATATGAACCACCGGTTGAAAGATATGCATCTCCTGAACCGCATTCTGCAATGATAGTATTAGAAGCATTGATAGTAAAGGCTTTGGAAAATAATCCAAATGCTGACATATTTTGAATGATTGTATTTTTTAAAATGAGTGTGTTTGCAGCCATTGGTTTATCAATGATTTCAGCTTGTATGCCAATGAATCCATTTTTTATAACAGCATAATTAAAGAAACTATTATCATTGCTTTCGTTAATCCAAATTCTATCCCATTGCCCAGGACTGTCTTTATACCAAGATTCCAGACGATCTCCTTGAAAAGTTACTACAGAATCCTTTGTACCATTGACCTGAATATTTCCGCCTTTATATACCCAAATTCCTGAATTTGGATGAAGATAAATTTTCGAACCGGCAGGAATAATCAATGTTGCAGCTGAGTCAACCACTGCATATCCATAGATTACATAAGGTTTATCGGTTTTCCAAGTAATCTTCTCATTAGTATTTGCTACAATTTTATACTTAGGTAAATTTTTTGAAACTGTATTTGCAACAATAAAATATGCATCTTGTCCGAAAGCAGTAAGTCTCACCTTTTGCTGATTCCCATTAGTTTGAAACATCAGCGAATCGGTAATTAGAAAAGGTGTGTTTTTATTATTTGGGTCAACAGTTACTTTTACAAAAATAAAAATACTGTCACCGGGATTAATTTCTATATCGCTGACATTAGAAGATGCATATCCATTGACATTTATTTTAAAATTTGAAGATGAGCCACCACCAAGGCGGATAGAAGATATTTTAAGTATTTTATTATATGTATTATAAACTTTTAATTGTTTAGTCGCAGAACCAATGGTTGTAAACACTGTATCAAACATGACTGTGTCTCTGGAAAATCTCAATGTTGCAGATGAGTCTGTCAGTATTTGATCTTTTCGACATGAAGAAAATATGACAGAAATAATCATGAAAGAAATGAAAAGTATATTATATATAGTTAAAAGTTTTCTCATTTACCTTTATTGGTCTTTATTTACGTTTGAATCTGTTTTTTAGTATAAATAGTTTAATCTATTATTTCTTTTATGCTTTTTAAAATTAATTCACATGCACGTTTGAGTTCTATTTCACTGATGATAAGGGGAGGAGCAACTCTTAGGCAATTCGTTGAAAATAAAAATGAATCAGTAATAATACCGTTTTCAAAACATCTTTTCATTATTTTTTGAGCAATAATTTCGTTTTCAAATTTTAAAGCCATTAATAATCCTTTGGAACGAAAAGCTTTAATTGCAGGATGTTTGAGAATAGTATGACATAACTTTTCTTTTTCAGAAACTTCTTGAATTATTTTTGAATTAATCAAATAATTCAAATTTGCAATGGCAGCTGCACAGCTTAATGGATGTCCGCCGAAAGTAGTAATATGTCCTAAAACTGGCTCGTAAGTAAGCGTTTTCATTATTTCATTGGAAGAAATAAATGCGCCGATGGGTAATCCTCCACCCATTGATTTTGCTAATGTGATGATATCTGGAATAACATTATAATGTTGAAATGCCCATAATTTACCGGTTCTGCCGAAACCTGTTTGAACTTCGTCAAATATAAGCAGAGCGCCAGTTTCAGAACATTTTACTCTTAATTTTTTTAGGAAATTTTCAGAACATAATCTAACTCCAGCTTCGCCTTGAATTGGTTCAATGATGACACATGCTGTTTTATTGGTAATATGAGAAAGTTCATCAATATTATTAAATTCGAAAATACTAACATTTGGTAATAATGGACGAAAAGAATTTTTAAGGTCTTCGTTTCCGCAAACGCTCAATGCGCCTTGTGTGCTGCCATGATAAGCATTTCTGAAAGAGATCATTTCGCTTCTTCCTGTAAATCTTTTGGCAAGTTTTAATGCGCCTTCAACTGCTTCACTGCCAGAGTTGACGAGGTAAACAGAGTTTAAATTATCCGGTAGATTTTTCGTGAGTAAATCAGCAAGCTGAACTTGTGGCGCCTGAATCAGTTCGCCATAGCACATTACATGAAGATAACGATCGAGTTGATCTTTAATAGAATTAACTATTTCAGGATGAAGATGTCCTAAATTATTTACCGAAATTCCGGAAATCATATCAATATATTCTTTGCCAGAATTATCATATAAATAAATTCCTTGTGCTTTCACAATCTCTATGCCGACAGGACTTGCAGACGTTTGAGCCAAACTGGAATAAAATAGTTTTTTGTTGTTGTTTTTTTTGTTCACAGCAAATCTAATGTTTCAATGTTTCCTTTTCCTTGTCTGATGATTTTAAATTCATCATTTGTGCAATCTATCACTGTTGATGGTTCATTGCCGCAGTGACCACCGTCAATCATAATATCTATAATCTTTTTATATTTTTCATAAATCATTTCAGGATCAGTTGTATATTCAACTATCAAATCTTCATCATGTACAGATGTTGAAAGAATCGGATGATTTAATTCTTGCACAATCGTTCGTGCAATCAAATTATTCGGAATACGAATACCAACCGTTTTTTTCTTGCTTTGAAATAATTTTGGAACATTATTATTTGCATTTAAAATAAACGTGAATGGTCCGGGCAGCGCTTTCTTCATCACTTTGTAAACCGGTGTACTCAGTTGTCTTGTGTAATCTGAAAGATGGCTGAGGTCATAACAAATAAATGAAAAATTTGCTTTTTCAAGTTTAATACCTTTGATAGTTGCAATCCGTTCAACAGCTTTTGGTTTAAGTATATTGCAGCCTAATCCGTAAACTGTATCTGTCGGATAAATGATGATACCGCCGTCATTCAGGCATTCAACAACAAGTTTGATATGTCTTGGAGAAGGATTTTCTGGATGGATTTTCAATAACATGGCTGTGAAAAGAAATTATTTTTTTGTAAAAATAATAGAAAATGCAGTACTAAAATTAGCCATTGATAAAAAAAAGAAGGGTAAGCTACTTGCATCGCACCGCTCAACCATCTTACCCTTGCTTCCTTCCGAACCTGGGGGAGTTTGATAGGAGCTGGCCGTACAAGACTTACCCGGTGCAAAAGTAGAAATTGCAATTCGATTATCAAAATGTTTTTTGTGTTTTATTTAGCAATCGATTTTATTTCCTATTTTTGTAACAGTGTAAATGAACTTTTTAATATGAAAAATTCGTCTCCTTTATTTTATAATTCCTTAATCGCCGGACTAATCACCAGTGCCATTCTCGTTTTATATTCTTCGTTGCTTTATATCTTTAAAGTTGATTCATTCAATTTGTTTGTCATGATGATGACATTTGTGTTTCAACTGACAGTGTTAATTTTAGGTATGGTTTTCGGTGTTTTGCATTACAGAAATAAATATTGTGGAGGATTTATTGATTATAAGAATGCTTTTATTTCCTGCTTGTTGATTGGTATTAATGCGGCAATTGTAGTTTCATTATTTACTTTTGTTTTGTATAAATTTATTGCACCTGAACTGTTGCAGGATTATATAGATCACACGATTGAGATGTTGCAGAAATACCCAACAATACCTGAAGACAAGCTCACACAGATTTATAATGAAGTTTCAAAACAAACACCTGAAAGTATTTTGATGGGTTCTGTAGTACAATTATCAATAGGTTCAGGCATTTTGTCTTTAATTATTGCTGCATTTGCAAAAAAAGAAAAAGGTGTTTTTGATGATGAAGACACAAATAATATTATTTAAATTCGGATGAATATATCTTTAGTTATTCCTTTATTGAATGAAGAAAAATCACTGCCTGAGCTGACAGAGTGGATAGTGAAAGTAATGCAGCAACATAATTTTTCGTATGAAATAATTTATGTTGATGATGGCAGTACAGACAAATCATGGAAAGTGATTGAAGAACTTTCTTCAACAAATTCAAATATTAAAGGTTTAAAGTTCAGACGCAATTATGGTAAATCTGCCGGTCTGAATCGTGGATTTGACGTGGCACAGGGTGATGTTGTCATTACAATGGATGCTGATCTTCAGGATTCACCGGATGAAATACCGGAACTTTACAAAATGATTGTAGAAGAAGATTATGATATTGTTTCAGGTTGGAAGAAAAAAAGATACGACCCATTGTCGAAAACGATTCCAACAAAGCTTTATAATTTTGTGACACGAAGAATGCATGGCGTTTATTTGCATGATATGAATTGCGGATTAAAAGCTTACAAAAATGAAGTCATCAAAACCATTGAAATATATGGCGAAATGCATCGTTATATTCCTGTAATTGCCAAATGGAAAGGGTTTACAAAGATTGGCGAAAAAGTAGTTCAACATCAATCACGAAAATATGGTGAATCAAAATTTGGATTTGAACGATTTATCAATGGGTTTCTGGATTTATTGTCCATTACATTTATTTCAAAATTTGGGCGTAAACCAATGCACTTCTTTGGCACGATGGGAACATTGATGTTTGTTCTTGGATTTTTTCTGACTGTTTATCTTGGTGCACAAAAATTGTATTGTGTTTATATGAATATTCCTCAAAAGCTAATTACGTCAAGTCCTTATTTTTATCTGTCTTTGATTGCTATGGTCATTGGAGTTCAACTATTTCTTGCAGGTTTTCTTGCTGAAATGATTTCGAGAAATTCTCCTGTAAGAAATCAATATGTTATTGAAAAAAAACTTGGACTGACTGAATAAAATACCTTTATAAAGATGCTTCGTTTTTCTATTATTGTTCCTGTTTTCAATCGTCCGGATGAAGTGAATGAATTTCTTGAAAGTATTTCAAAACAAGAATTCAGAGATTTTGAATTGATCATGGTGGATGGCAGTCCGACAGAGATTCTTCAGCCGGTAATTGAAAAATATAAAGACCAATTACCGTTGAATTATATTTACGTTAAAGGTCTTGGCGCAAGTGAATCGAGAAATCTTGGCTGCGAAAAAGCATTGGGCGAATACCTTGTTTTTATTGATTCAGACTGTATTGTTCCTGAAACATATTTAGCCCAAGTAAATAAATTTTTACTTGAAAATAAAGTGGATGGTTTTGGTGGACCTGATCGTGCGTCTGATTCATTCACGCCGGCACAAAAAGCCATTAATTATGCAATGACATCATTGTTTACAACCGGTGGTATTCGCGGGAAGAAGAAGCATATCGGAAAATTTCAGTTGAGAGGTTTTAACATGGGCGTTTCAAGGGAATCATTTTTTGCTATTGGCGGATTCAGCGGGATGCAGGTGGCTGAAGATATTGATTTGAGCATGCGCCTTCATAAAGCAGGATTCACAACAGCTTTGATACCGGATGCTTTTGTTTATCATAAACGGAAAACAAATTTTAAAAAATTTCACAAACAACTTTTTATGCATGGCAAAGGTCGAATTGACCTTTATTTGCGGCATAAAGATGCGTTGAAGTTAGTTCATCTTTTTCCCACTTTTTTTGATGTTTATTTAGTAATAACATTTTTAACTATCTTTATAAAACCTGAAATTTTTATTTGTTTTTTTAGTCTTATTGCATTTTATTTTTTATTACTTTTATTTCATGCAA
>Ga0118677_10000350_pt1 | contig 101284 bp, 83 predicted proteins | sample AliMusrvi5mmetaG_FD_86154 | JGI IMG/M metagenome (GOLD analysis project Ga0118677, IMG submission 86154) | reverse complement strand
AGTAAGATTCAAAAGATCAAGAGTATGGCCTGCGGCTTCCGGAATATCGAGCACTTCAAGACGGCCATCTACTTCCGCTGCGGAGGGCTCGATCTTTACCCATGCTGAACCCAGATGCGCCTAATCTAAGAAGTGCGAATCTGGGACATCCCGCCGAAGCTCCTCTGCCGGAGCCACCTCCTGGGCGAGCATCGGGAGCTCCATGCCATCTGGAGCGTCATCACCAAAGGCAAGAAAGGCTACTCCCGACACCCCGAGACCCTGCGCTGGCAAGGCCGGCTCAAAGCTCTATTCAAGCGCCATGACCTGCAGGTCGCGGAGATGCTGCGCCGGGGCTATCGGCATCACAGTCCCTTGCCTCGACTCTTCGCCACCGGACGAGGCCGGCAGGACCGCTTCGTCGACTCCCCGCAGCGGCAGAGAGAGCTCTTGCGGCGCAAAGGCTGCGGCTGCCGGGTCCAGCGCGCCGGGCTTAAGCCGCGACCTTCTTCTGGTCCTTGATGAAGGACGCCAAGGCGATGGAGTACGCCTTGGTCTGCGGCGGGTCCGTGCGCGAGGGCAGGATCACCGGCACCGTGGCTCCGGCCACGAGAGCGGCGGACTTCATGCCCTCCGCGAAGTAGGTGATGGACTTGTAGACCGGGTTGGCCGCATCGAGGTCCGGGAAGACCATAATATCGACCTGTCCCGGCACCTCGCCGCCCTTGATGCCCTTCTCGTCGGCCAGCTTGCGGTCCACCGCGATGTAGATGTCGTAAGGCCCCTCCACCACGCAGTTCTGGATGCGCCCGTCGCGGCTCATCTTGGAGAGCTCGTCGGCATCCACGGTGCTGGGCACCTTGGGGTTGACCTTCTCGACCGGGCAGATCATGGCGACCTTGGGCTTCTCCACGCCCAAGGCGCGCATGATGCCCACCGAGTTGATGATGATCTTCTTCTTCTGCTCCAAGGTCGGGGAGATGAGCAGCGCCGCGTCGGAGACGCCGAAGAGCTTGTGGTAGTGCGCGGTCTGAAAGAGCACGAAATGGCTCAAGGTCCCGCCTTCCGGGACGAGCTTGGCCTCCTTGTCCAGGATGGCCTTGGCGTAGAACGAGGTGTCCACGCCGCCCTTGACCAGGAAGTCGCCCTTGCCCTGCTTGATGCAGGCCACGGCCAGCTTGCACATCTCGGCCTTATCCAGGCATTCGCAGAGCTCGAACTTCTTGAGGTCGAGCTTGGCTTCGGCGGCCAAGGACTTGATCTGGGCCGTGTCGCCGATGAGCACGCCGCCGGAGATCAGGCCGTAGCCGTCGGCGATCTTGATGGCCTCGATGACCTCCGCGTTATTGGCGCCGGGGGAGACGATGCGGTTGGACTTGCCCTTCACCATCCTGACGAGTTCGTCGAAATCCTTGAATTTCATGGGGTTCTCCTGGGGGTCGAGTTGTGGTTCATGGCAGGAACGCCGGCTGCGCGTCCCATCATAGCTAATCTTCGCGGGCCATGAAAACATGCCCCCACGCAACGCCGTGCCCTAAGAGCAGCCGATCCGGGACTTCCGGCCTTCCGACCGGAGCCTGTCGCATTCCTTGCGGATCCGCTCCTGGATGTCCTTCTTTTTGGGATCCTTGGAGAGCGGTTGCCGTAGAGCGGCCTGATAGAGCTTCAGGGCCTCGGCCCGCCGCCCCGAAGCCGCGTAAAGCGATCCCAGACTCAAGATGGCCGACAGGGACCCCGGCTCCAGGACGACCGCCTGTTGCCAGTCCATGACTGCCCCGTCCCGCATCCCCATGAGCATATGCAGCACGCCGCGGTCGCTGCGCCACCGGGCCTGCCTGGGCTCAACGCGGATCAGTCCATCCAAGACCTCGAGCGCCCGGCGATATTCTCCGAACTCCTGATAGACGACAGCAACCCGGCCCAGGTCCTCCGCGTTGAGTCCCTGCCGGCGAGCTTGGGCGACGCAGCGCAGGGCCAAAGCGCGATGCCGAACGCGGACGGCGTCGTCGGCCACGGCCAGGAGCAGGCGGGGGTCCTGGAGCCGGTCCTCCTCCGGCAGGCCCATCAGGCGCCCCAGCATCTCCCGCGCCTGTCGGGGCCGGTCCAGAGCCTCATAGAGAGCGGCGGCCCGGCGGATCTGCGCGACGTCGAGCCTCAAGATCCGAGCGAGGCCGAGGACTTCCAACGCCGCGCCCTCCAAGCCCGCGGTCTTGGCCGCATCAGCCCACTCGAACAAGAGCTCCCCATCCTCGGGATGACGCTCGATCCAGATCCCAAGCTCCCCCAGCGCCCTGGCGTAGCGCGCCCGGACAGAGTCCCGGCCCGGTCCGAAGAGCGCCCCGAGCGCCTGCGACGCACGCCGGTGCCCGCCCATCCCGCAATACGACTCGGCCAAACGCCAGCGGAAGGTCTGCTCCGGACCCAGAGGCAGCCGCTGCGCCCGCTCCAACGCCGCCGACGCCGTCCCGATCTGGCCGGACTGCAGCGCCGACCAGGCCTCTTGGAGCCAGAGTTCCCCCAGGCGGTCCCCCTCCATGGGCTTCTCGGCCAGCAACCCAGCGAGCGAACCGGAGAGACGCTGTCGGGCCGAGACCGGCCAGCAGGCCAGGACTCCGTCAAAGTCCTGAGCCTCCAGCCGCGCCGCCGCGTTCAGCCGCTCCTGCACGCGCGAGTTGTCCGACTCCTTGAAGAACGAAGGCAGGCGCCTGATGTCCCGCATCAGACTCAATGACCCTCGCGCCTCGCTCAGCCGACCCTGCTGCAAGAAATAGACGGTCCTGAAGGCCTGCCAGAGACCGCCGAATGGGCCGGTCAAGCGCATCTCCAGATGGAGGCGGTCCCAGATCGCGACTCCCGGACCACCCTGAGCCATCCGCGCCCAGGCATATCTCATCCTCCACTCCGGCCGCTGCGGCGCCCGGGCCAAAGCCTTGGCGAAGTCCGCCACCGCGTCTTGGGCCTGTCCCTGCTCGAGAGACCTCTCGCCCGCCTCGGCCCACAGCCCGGGGTCGGCGGGGTCGTTGGCCAGTTCCCGCTCCAGTGGCGCGGCTTGCGCGGCGCGGCCGGGATAGGAGATGACCGCCGCCAGCACATAGAGCTGCAAGACTGCCAGCGGCGCCAGGACGCCGTAAAGCGGGCCAGCCCGGAGGAATCCTCCGGAACGCTCGGCTGCCGGCTTAAGCCAGGAGAGCGCGGCGCAGGCCCCCATCACGGCCAACAGGGGGAGCAAGGGCTCGAAGTGCTTTTTCTCAACGGACATGAGGCAATGGATGCCGACGAAGTAGCCGACCAAGAGCGCCAGTTGGCGATGCTCCTCCCGTTTGCGCAGCAGCCAGACGGCGACGAGGCCCAAGAGAAAAAGGGCCGGAGAGAAGGAGATCGCGTAGAGCAGGCGTTCTCCGCAGGCCGCCAGATAGCGCGGCGGATGCCGCATGACCTCCCGCGCCGCCCACCAGATCACGCCGCGGCCGATCGGGATCCCGCGCGCGACGGCCTCCCAGTTGCCCACCCCCGTCGACACGAAACCCAGCGCTCCCGTGATGATGTTATTCCTCGCCCGGCCGTCCTCGAACAGGATCAGCCGGTGATGGAACCGCCAGTTCATCAGCAGCCACGGCAGCAGGCAGGCGAAGGGGACCGCCCAGATCCCGATGATCTGCCGCCGCCAAGCGGTCCGCTCCTCAACGCCCGAGGCTGGGCGCCGGCCCCATTCATAGACGGCCAGAGCCAAGGGCAGCAGGAACAAGGGGGACAGGACCAACAGGCTCATGCCGATGGCCAGACCCAGCAGAAGGCTGCGCGGCAGGGAGGGCGCCTGAACGCGCCAGACCAGCGCATAGGCCACGACGAGCAGATGCAAGGTGTAGAGCCAGCGGTCGGAGGACAGGGTGGGAGGCATGAGCAGGACGAACAGGAGGGTCGCGGCGCCCCCGCAGACTCCGGAATGCAGGAGGCATCCCAGACCGAACACCAGGACCGCGCACGCGAGCAGGCAGAGGCTGCGCGCCAACATCTGCAGGGGGGCGCCGGAGTGGTCGCCCAGCAGCGCGTCGGGGATGGAAAATCCCGGCATGCTGAATGAGACCCCGGCGGCCGGGATCCCATGCAGCAGGGCCTCGCCCTCCGCGACATGGTAGTCGCCGGACCGGCAGACCCAACCGTCGTAATCCCTCAGCCAGGAACCCAGGCTGCCGCTCATCGCGATGACGGCCCCGGCGATGAAGGCTGCGGTCAGGAGGCGGCGCCCCAGCCCCGCCCGGCTCGCCTGGTCCGCCCAGAGACGAACCCCGCCCCTCTTCATCGCCGGGTATCATACCAAAGAGTCGCCGCCGGCCTCTGACCGCCCGCGCGCGGCCGGCGCGGCCGCTCCTATCGTCTTTTTGAAGCGGTATGGTACAATGGCAGGGCTCATGGAAACGGCCCTCAAGACGCTGTTCGGCAAACACTACGGCCAGCCGCCCGAGACCGTGGCGCCCCTGAAAGGCGACGGCTCGAGCCGTCGGCTGTTCCGGCTCCAAGGCGCGGGCCGAAGCGTCATCGGCGCGGTCAACTCCGATCGGCACGAGAACGAGGCCTTCCTGGCCTTCTCCCGGCATTTCCGCGACTGCGGGCTGCCCGTACCCGAGATCTACGCGCAGGACCTGGAGCAGGGCATCTATCTCGAAGAAGACCTCGGCGACACCAACCTCTTCCAATACCTCAGCACGCATCGCACCAAGGAGGGCTTCGCGCCCGGCGTGGTCGAAATGTACCGCAAGGTCGTGCGCCTGCTGCCCCGCATCCAGATCACGGCCGGCAAGACCCTCGACTACAAGGCCTGCTATCCGCGCGCCAGCTTCGATAAGCAGTCCATGAGGTGGGACCTCAACCACTTCAAGTACTACTTCCTCCAACTCGCCCAGGTCCCCTTCCACGAGTCCGCCCTGGAGGACGACTTCAAGCGCTTCACCGAGTTCCTGCTCGAAGCTGACCGGGACTACTTCCTCTACCGGGATTTCCAATCCCGCAATGTCATGGTCCGCGAAGGCGGCCCCTGGTTCATCGACTACCAGGGCGGTCGCAAGGGCGCCCTGCAGTACGACATCGCCTCTCTGCTTTTCGATGCCAAGGCCGACATCCCTTTCGGCCTGCGCGAGGAGCTCCTGGCGCTCTACCTCGACTCGGCCTCGGAGCTTGTGCCCATCGACCGGGCCCGGTTCCTCAAACACTACCCGGCCTTCGTCTACATCCGCATCATGCAGGCCATGGGCGCCTACGGCCTGCGCGGCTTCTACGAGCGCAAAAGCCACTTCCTGCAGAGCATCCCCTACGCCATCCGCAACCTGGAATACCTCCTGCGCACCACGGAACTGCCGATCAAGCTGCCCGCGCTCATGGGGGTCTTCCGCAGCATGGTGGGCTCCTCCATGCTGCGCCAGTACGGCAGCGCCGCGCTGAAGCTCACGGTGCGCATCCAGAGCTTCTCCTTCCGCGGCGGCGTGCCCACCGACGAGAAGGGCCACGGCGGCGGCTTCGTGTTCGACTGCCGCGCCTTGCCCAACCCCGGCAAGCACCCGCAGTACGCCAAGCAGAACGGGCGGGACGCCGAGGTCATCGCCTTCTTGCAGAAGGAAACGGAGGTGGAACGCTTCCTCAAGCACGCCTACGCCCTCATCGAGCAGTCCGTGGAGAATTACCAGGGCCGCAACTTCACGGACCTCAAGATCTCCTTCGGCTGCACCGGCGGGCAGCACCGCTCCGTCTATTGCGCCGAGGCCCTGGCCCGGCACCTGCGCGAGAAATACGACGCCGTCGTCGAACTGAGCCACCGGGAGCTGGAGAAAGACGAGTCCGTCGTCCCGGTCACGTGAAGGCCATGGTCTTGGCGGCCGGCGAGGGCCGCCGGCTGCGCCCCCTGACGGATAAGACTCCAAAAGCCTTGGTGGAGGTCGCCGGCGTCCCCATGCTCGAGCTGGTCATCCGGCGGCTGGTCAAGGCCGGGGTGGACGCGGTCATCGTCAACACCTTCCACCTGGCGAAACAGGTCGAGGCCTTCCTCAAGAGCCGCGACCTGGGCGTGCCGGTCGCGGTGTCCCGCGAGACCGAACTGCTCGACACCGGGGGAGGCCTCAAGAAAGCCGCGCCGTTCTTCTCCGACGGCAAGCCATTCTTCCTGCACAACGCGGACGTCTACAGCGAGATAGACCTCGCCCGCATGTACCGCGCCCATCAGGACACCGGCGCCTTGGCTACCTTGGCCGTCTCGGACCGGCCCACGCAGCGCCACCTCCTCTTCGACGCGGCAGGGCGGCTCTGCGGCCGGCATTCCCTGAAGGACGGCCTGGACTGGTCCGCAGCCCCGCCGCCGCGGACCTTCCGCCTGGCCTTCAATGGCATCCACGTGATCTCCCCCGAGCTAGTCTCCCGCATGACCGAGACTGGTGTCTTCCCCATCATAAAGACCTACCTGCGCCTAGCCGGCGAAGAAGCGCCCATCCTTCCCTTCCGCACGGACGACTGCTACTACAACGACATCGGCGACACGGCCAAGCTCGCAGAAGTCCGGCGCCGAGCGCTGGAGAAAGGCCTCCCCGTCTAACAGAGTCGGACCGCGTCTTCCCGGCCCCGGAGAGAGGGCCAGCGACTGATGTCATCTAAGTGAGGTATCAGGCGATAACTTGACGTGCCCAAAAGACCCTTGACATATATAGGGAAATCCCGATACACTCGATTATGGAAGGCACCGAGAGTTCTGAATGAGGAACCAATCGGCCGTCTTAGTGGCACTGGGAATCGCTTTCTCTGTAAGCCCTGCGAACTCTGCGCGGGTCGAGACGACCGCTCCGGAGCTTCGCGATATCGACTTCTCATCGGTTCGTCTCGCGGGGAAGGAGAATGCCTCTGCCCCCGCGGCTGTTCCGGTTCAAAATCGACTCGACGATAAGAACCTTCCCGCCGACGATTGCCAGTTCCTCCGCGACCGACTGGCCGACCCGGCCGCCCACGAGGTGGTCGTGCCCGCGGGGACGTACGTCTGCGCCAAACCGATCGTCATGAACCGCAGCGGAGTGACGCTGCGTGGACGGGGGCGGCCCCTGCTCAAGCTCGCCGACCACGCGGACTCGCCGCTGCTGGTGATGGGCGGATTGGATGACGACTCGGACGGCGTGCCGACGCCGGTGACCGGGCTGTTGGTGGAAGGGCTCTCGCTGGACGGTAACCGCGCCAACCAGCCGGATGAGTGTTGGGGTGGGGCCTGCGGCACGGGCGGGACGACGGGGGTGCGCAACAACGGGCTGACGCTGCGCGGTCTGAAGGACTCGACCGTTCGGGACGTGGAGATCACGGGAGCGCGGTCCGGCGGGCTCACGACGGAGCGGGACTGCGCCGGGCTCCACGTTCAGGGCTTGAAGGCACGGGACAACTTTTTCGACGGGTTGTCGGTGAACTGGACGCGGGACAGCGTCTTCGAGGACCTGGAGCTGTCCGGCAATGCGTCCGCCGGCCTGACGATGGACGTGCGGGTGACGGGCAACGTCTTCCGCGATGGCGACATCTCGGCCAACCATGATGTCGGGGTCTTCATGCGCCGCGCCGACAACAACCGATTCGAGCGATTGACGGTGGTCGGCAACCTCAGCCATGGCCTCTTCCTGTCGGACGTCCAAGAGGACGGCGGCCCCCACCAGCCCGGGACCTGCGCGATGAACAACGTCTTCTCCCATGTGGAGGCGCGCGGCAACGGCCGCGACGGCTTCCACCTGGACGCAGCTTGCGCCGGCAACCGGCTCGAGGACTCCGTGGCGGAAGGCAACAAAGGTGAGCCGGTCCACGGCGCCTGGGTGATTGCCCCGCCCACGAAGATCGAATCCCGCTCCCGCTGACGTCCCCTGCCAGCGGGTTGGTCCCGGGAAGGTGCCGGCAAGGCTGGGCTCAGGCTCCGGTAGAAAAAGGCCTCTTCGTTTAATAGAATCGGGCCATGTCTTCCCGGATCCGTCCTCCGGCCGCGGCCGGCCGCTTCTATCCCGCCGACCCCGGAGTCCTGCGCGAAACGGTGGACCGCCTGCTGGCGGCCGCGCCGCAGACTAAAGTCGCGGGCCGTGTGGTGGCCGCGCTGTGCCCCCATGCCGGCTACGACTACTCCGGACCCCCGACGGCCCAGGTCTTCCGGACCCTGGCCGGGCTGTCCCCCGAGATCGTGGCCGTGGTGGGCACGGCGCATTTCGCGGACCGGCCGGGATTCTTCCTGGCCGAGCACCCGGCGTTGCGCACCCCCTTGGGCGATGTGCCGGTAGCCGAAAAGGAGGCTGCCCAGCTGCTCAAGGCCTGTCCGGGCGTCACGGCCTCGGCCGCGGCGCACGCGCAAGAGCACTCCGTGGAAGTGGTGCTGCCCTTCCTGCAGAGGACATTCCAGGACTTCAAGCTTCTGCCGGTGGTGAGCAATAGCCAAAGCCTCTCCGAGGCGGAACGCTTCGGCCGCGCGTTGGCGGGGACGCTCAAAGGCAAGAAAGCCCTGGTCATCGTGGCCAGCGACCTCTCCCATTACCCCCCCCTGGAAGTCGCCCGGCAAGTGGACCCCGCCTCCCTGGAGAGCTTCCTGACCTTGAGGCCGGACTACCTTTGGAGCACGGAAGCGGCGCTCATGTCCCTCGACGCGCCCGAGCTGCACTGCACCTGGTGCGGCAAGTCGGCCGCGGCCGCGGTCCAGGCCGCGGCCACGAGCCTGGGCGCGGACTGGGGCGAAGCGTTGGCCTGCACCAACTCCGCGGACTCCGGCGGCGACGAAGGCCGCACCGTGGGCTACGGCGCGGCCCTTCTGCTCGCCCGCGGCCAGAGCCGCCCCTGGCCCATGGAGCAGGTCACCACTGAGGAGAAAAATGCGCTCCTGGCCCTGGCGCGCGCCAGCGTCCTGAGCAGCCTCAGGGGCCAGCGGCACAGGCCCCGCCTCTTCGACCGGCCGCGCTTCAACCTCCCGGCCGCGGTCTTCGTCACCTGGACCAAAAAGAACGGAGACCTGCGCGGCTGCATCGGGACCACCGCAGCCCGCGACACCTTGGGCAACGCGGTGGCCCGCTACGCGGTGTGCAGCGCGGCCGACGATCCGCGCTTCCCGGCGGTGAGCGAAGAGGAGCTCGCCAACCTGCGCGCGGAGGTCTCCATCCTCTCCGCTGCCCGGCCCGCGCGGCCCGAGGACATCCGGCCCGGCCTGGGAGTCATCGTGGGCCGCGGCGGCCGGCAGGGCCTGTTTTTGCCCCAGGTCTGGGAGAAGCTGCCGGACCGCGACGAGTTCATGGCCAATCTCTGCGAACACAAGGCCGGCCTGCCCGCGGACGCCTGGACCAAGGACGGCTGCGAGCTCTTCACCTTCACGGTCACGGCTTTCGAAGAGCCGCGATGAGCCCCGCCGAGAGCCTGGAAGCCTCCCTGCGGCGCCTGACCCGCGAAGGGGAGCTCTACGAGGATCTGGGCGACGGCCTGGTGCGCTGCCAGGCCTGCGGCCACGAATGCCGAATCGCGGAGGGCAAGGCCGGCATCTGCCGCATGCGCTTCAACCGGGGCGGCAGACTCATGGTCCCCTACGACTACGTCTCGGGCCTGCGCGTGGACCCCATCGAGAAGAAGCCCTTCTTCCACGTCCTGCCCGGAGCGGCCACCCTCTCCTTCGGAATGCTGGGCTGCAACTTCTCCTGCAAGTTCTGCCAGAACTGGCTCACCAGCCAGGCCCTGCGCGATCCGCAGGCCGAAGCCGATATCCAGGAATGCTCCCCGCAGTCCGTGGTGGCCCAGGCCAAGGCGAGCCAGGCCCAGGTGGTGGTCTCCACCTACAACGAGCCGCTCATCACCTCGGAATGGGCCGCGGCCGTCTTCGACGAAGCCCGCGGCCAGGGGCTGCGCTGCGCCTACGTCTCCAACGGCCACGCCACCCGCCGGGTGCTGGAGTACCTGCGGCCGCGCCTGAGCCTCTACAAGGTCGACCTCAAGTGCTTCGACCCCGCCAAGTACCGCGACATGACCGGCGGAGCGCTGCGCGCCGTGCTGCGCAGCATCGAGGACCTCAAGGCCCTGGGCTTCTGGGTCGAGGTGGTGACCTTGGTCATCCCGGGCTGGAACGATTCAGACCCCGAGCTGCGCGCGCTCGCCGCTTTCGTGGCCGGCGTGTCCAAGGACATCCCCTGGCATGTCACCGCCTACCACCAGGACTATAAGCTCGCAGAGCGCGACACCCCGCCGGAGACCTTGCGGCGCGCGACCGAGATCGGCCGCGCCGAAGGCCTGCGCTTCGTCTATGCCGGGAACATCCCGGGGCGGCTGGCAGGTCTTGAGGACACCTTCTGCCCCTCCTGCGCCGCCCGCATCATCGAACGGCGCGGCTTCCAGGTCCTGGCCAACCGCCTTGTGGACGGCAAGTGCCCCGAATGCTCCTCCGCCATCCCCGGCATCTGGACCTAAGGTCCCAAACTGCTATACTAAGCTCAACATGGCAAGATACTTCAAGAAACGCCGCAAGAACGCGGGGCCCAACAAGAACGAGGAGAAGGTCCAACGCGCCGCGGACGCCCACAACCGTGAATCCTCCGGAGGCGTCCTGGGAGTCCGTTATCCCTTCGTCAAGCACCTCAAGGTCACTTTGCAGTTCCTCTCCGCCCAGCAGCAGCTCCTGGATGAGAAGGTCATGGACCTCAAGCCCAACGACACGTACCGGTTCGACGCTCCCTGCCCGGGCCGCTGCGGCTCGGGCCACTTCGACTTCTCGGAAGCGATCGCCAACGCCGTGGCCAAGCACCGGACCCTCAGCGAGAGCGGCGGTGTCTGCCCGCAGCCGATCTTCGCCGGCTCCACCCAAACCTGCGGCTGCCAGGCCAAATGCCGCATCGAGCTGGATTACCTGCCCGAACCCGCGCAGCCCACGGAACCCGGCCCGGTCGCCTAGCGCTCGGCCGTGCGCTGGCACTGACCGTCATCAGGAGATGCGTTGACGGTCATGTGGTCAGCCTGACCGAGGTCTCGCGCCGTTGACGGGTGCCGCCGCGCTCCGCGCCAACTCCTCGTAGGCGGCCCGGTCGAAGCCCAGGATGAAGGCCTCGTAGCCGGACCCGCCGTTGAGCCGCGCTCCTAGAGCCGCGCTCCTGCGGTCGATCTCCAGGAGTTCGCCGCGGGCCTCCTCCGGATGGCCCAGCCGCAGCAAGGCCTCGGCGCGCAGCAGGCGCGCCTGGAGATAATCGGGCTCCAGGCCCACGGCCCGGCCCGCCAGTTCTAAGACCCGCGGCCAATCTCCTCGGCTCCTGAGCAATCGCGCCTGCACGACAGGATACACGGCGTTGAACGGACTGAGCCCCTCGGCCTGCGCAAGCTGGCTGAGCGCCTCCTCGACCTGCGGAGGCTTCTGAGCCAGCCAGAATCCGTAGAGGTTCTCCCGCAGATACGGGTCGGCCGGCGCCACACGGACCGCCCGCAGGAGTAGCCCCAACCGCCGCCCCGGGTCGGACGCCCCGGATGAGGCGGCCTGCCAGCCTTGCACCAACCAGCCTGGGATCCAGGCGCCGGCGGCCAGCAGCAATCCGGCCCAAATCAGCGCCCGCCAAGCGGGGCGTCCGACCGGAGCCGTTTCGGATGCCGGCGCCTGCGGTATCGGAAGTTCCGCAGGTGCCGGCCGGACGGATTTCCTTACGGCCGGCGCCCGCGCCACGGCCAGAGCCGAGACATAGAGCAGGCCCAGAGCGGGAAGTTGGAACATATTATCGATCAGACACTGGGCTGACATGCCGACGAAAGCGGCCAATCCCGCTTCCCGGACCCAAGTCGATCTCTCCGGAGGCGGGAGCTGGAGACCGGCCCAGAGCGCGGCCAACAGGAGCCATAGCCCAGGGAAGCCGAACTCGGCCAGGGCTTCCATGGCCTCGCTGTGGGCGTGGTCGGCGCGCGCGCGGTAGTTCCCGATACCGTAGCCGACCGGGAAATTATGTTTGAGGAAGGCATTAGCGAACTGTCCTGGCCCGGCCCCCAGGACCGGATGGTCGAGCGTGCATTGGACCGCCGCCCGCCAGATCTGGGGCCGCTTGAAGGCCTTGACCACATCGATCTTGGCCCAGGTAGTCCAAGCGAGCGCGGCGGCCAAGGCCACGGCCAAAGGCAGCAGGCGGCGGCCAGGCGCATGCCTCCAGACGAACACACCGGTGCCCGCGGCCGCAGCCACCAAAGCCCCCCGCGAATGCGCCCAGCATATCTCCATGAGAGCCACGGCCGCGACCGCGCCGAGCATCCAACGCTGGAGCCCCGGAGGACCGTCCTTACGCAAGAGAGCGACGAAGGCGGCACAGAGGAAGGCGGCTTCCACGAAGCATGTGTAGTTGTAGTAGGGCGGCAGGATGCCGACATACGGAAAGCCGGGCACCTGGACCAAGACGGCGCAGGCCGCCAGGACCGCGGCACAGGCCGTCAAGCCCCAGAACCAATGCCGCCGCTCCGCCTCCCCCCACTGGGAAGCGGCCAAGCAGAAGAAGAGCGCCAAAATGCCCCAGCGGGAGAGGACGGCCAGGCCGGTCAGCGGCTGCGGGCTGGCGCAGAGGGAGAGGACCAGCCAGCCCAGGAAATAGAGCCACGGCCTGAGGATCGCGCCGGCTGGACGGGGGCCGAGGAGCGCGGTCAGCGCGATGCAGGCGAGGACCGGGGCCGCGAGCAGGGGGTCGCGCAATCCGCCCGCCAGAAAACCGCAGAACAGACCGCAGAGCAGGAGGAGGTTGGCGGCCTGGGCCGAGAGCACCGGCACGGCGTCGGACGTGTTATTCAGAAAGGGAACTTGTACTGCTTGAGCCCCAACTCCGCCTGCACCGCCTTGACCTCTTTCTGCAGCTCGGCGTTGACCGGCACGCCCTTGTCCTTGCGCACGAGCCAGGCCAAGTGCTCCTTTTCGCCCGCGGTGTAGATGCGCTCGGCGCCGGGCATTTTCTTTGAGGCACGCAGTTGCCGGCAGATGTCTCCAGCGGTCTTCTTGAACTCGGCCAGCGGGCAGAAGGCCTCGATGTCCACGGCCATGAAGAAATGCCCCAGATGATAAGGCGCCTTCTTTCCGTTCTCGAAACCCAACAGCGCCTTCATGAAGCCGCCGCCCTGCAGGGCCGCCGAGAGGATCTCCACCACCGTGCAGTAGCCGTAACCTTTGTAGCCCGCGGTCTCCTCACCGATGCCGCCCAGAGGGACCAAGGCGGACGTGCCCTGGATGAGCTCCTGCAAGACCGCCTTGCTGTCGGTCTTGGTGCCGCCCTGCGCGTCGATGACCCAGCCCGCTGGCATGGCCTTGCCCGCGCGAGCGTAGACCTCGATCTTGCCGCGCTGGGTGATGGAGGTGGCGCAGTCCAGTACGAACGGAAACTCCTCGTCCGTGGGCAGGCCGAAGGTCAACGGATTGGTACCCAGCATGTTCTCTACGCCGAAGGTCGGGGCCACGGAGGGCCGCGCGTTGGTGCCGGTGATGCCGATCATTCCCGCCGCGCAGGCCATGAGAGGATAGTAGCCCGCGATTCCGTAGTGCGTGGAGTTGCGCACCGCCGCCATGCCCATGCCAAGCTTTTTGGCCTTGTCGATGCACATCTGCATGGCCCGCTTGCTGATGACGTGGCCCATGCCGTCATGGCCATCTATCACGACGGTGGTAGGGCCCTCCCGCACGATCTCGAAGTTGGTGACCGGATGCTGGATCTTGTCCTTGATGCGGTCGTAATAGATGGTCTTGAAGCGCGCCACGCCGTGAGAGTCGATGCCCCGCTTGTCCGAGGTGATCAAGACCTCGGCGCAGACCTTGGCGTCAGCCTCCGGCACGCCGATGCCCTTGAAGGCGTCCGTCATGAAGCGCTCCATGGTGTCGAAGGGCACCCAGACCACGTTCTCGCCGATCACGTTCGCTCCCATATCCGTTGCCTCCCTATTTGAGCGGCTGGCGCAGCTTCTGGCGCATGGATTTTTCGAGCGCGCTCGACTTCTTCCCCACCTGCGCCAGAGCGGTCTCGGCGCGCTCAAGTATCCTGGTGCGCCAGGCCTTCTCTTTGATGCCGGCCAGGTTGATGAGCACGTTGTAGTAGGCGCCCAAGGCCGCAGCGCGCGCCATGAGTCCGGCCACGCCCGCATCCGAGGCCGCGTTAGGGTTGCCGTGCTTCTCCGCGAGGATGGCGCAGTCCAAAACCGCCACCTGCTTCTCCAAAACACCCAGAGGCTCCAACGTGGCCGCCTTGGTCGCGACCGTGATTGCGGCCTTGCGCGCCGCAGCCTGCGCCGCATCCGCCTTAGGCAATCCCATGGCGGCCATGAGCTTGTTGAAGGCCTCGGTATCGTCGTCCACGGCCCGGACCAGGGACTTGAGCAGCTCCTGGGCCTTCACGGCCATGGCCTCCATCTCATCGCGGACCGCTTCGTAGCCCTTCTTCTCGTGGGTCAAGGCCGAGACCATGGCGCACAAGGCCGCGGCCAATGCGCCGGACAGGGCCGCCACGGAGCCGCCTCCCGGAGCCGGAGCGCGGGACGCGAGCTCCCTTAAAAATTTATTAAGAGAGGCGTCGGCCAAGGGCGTGGGCTTGCGGAAACGCTCCTCGATGACCTTGGCGGCCGGGTCGAAGGGCGCCACGTCCGAGAGGCCCAAGGACTGGAGCGCGGTCTCCACCAGCTCCGCGTCGGACACGCCCGTGCTCTGCCCCTGCTTCTTGAGGAAATAGCGGCCGGCCTCGAACAGGACCCGGCCCGGCACCAGGCCGACCACCTCGCTGCCGGTCACGCGCAGGCCCTTCTGCGCGGCCAGCTCGCAGCAGGCGTCGTAGACCTTGTGCACCGGCGCGGCGTCCAAGTCGAGGATGTTGATGGTGACCTGGGCGCGGCGGTACTCCGGGATGAACCAGCCCGTGGCCTGCACGCCCTTGAACAGGCCCGGCTCGCGCAGGTCCTTGCCATCCGGTCCCTGCATCTTGTTGCCTTGCGCGTCGCGCTTGAGGCGGCCGGACTCGCGGATGGCGAAGGCGATGTCCTTGGCCAAGGCCACGCTCGCGGTATTGAGATTGACGTTGTAGGCGATAAGGAAGTTCCGCGCGCCCACCGTTGTGGCCCCGGCCTTGGCGTTGAACTGGGCCGGACCGAAGTCCGGCTTCCACTCGGGCTTCTTGAGCTTCTCCTCCAGGGCCTCGTATTCGCCGGCTCGGATGTCGGGCAGGCGCTTGCGCTCGGGCCGGGTCGCGGCCTCAGCGTAAAGGTAGACCGGGACCCCGAGCTCTTGGCCCACGCGCTCGCCCAGGCGGCGGGAGAGCTCCACGCACTCCTCCAGGCTGGCGTCGGCGATGGGGATGAAGGGGCAGACATCGCAGGCGCCCTGGCGCGCATGCTCGCCCTTGTGCCGGCGCATGTCGATGAGCTCGACGCCCTTGCGGATGGCTTGGAACGCGGCCTCCAGCACGTCCTCCGGGGCTCCGGCGAAGGTGTAGACCGTACGGTTGGTAGCCGCTCCGGGGTCCACGTCGAGCAGGGCCACGCCGGGCACGGATCTGACCGCGTCGGCGATGGCGTCGATGACTTTGCGGTCGCGGCCTTCGCTGAAATTGGGGACGCACTCGACCAAAGCGCTCATGGCTGCCTCCTGTCCGATCCTCGGCCTCGGTATGATACAAAACCTCGGCCCAGGCCGCGCTGGGAGTAGTATAATGAAGCGGTCGCCATGCTCATCCTCCTCCTGCCGTTGGCCTGCGTCCCTCTGCTGGGATTGGAAGTCCTGCGCTGGCATCATTGCCAAGGCGATCACTGCATCCTGCGCAAGGCCTTCTGGCTGGCCTGGACTTCGAGCGTGCTCTGGTCCCTGCTGGGCGACTATGTCGCCGCGGCCTACCCCCGCTGGTCCTGGCTTTTCTATGCCCTGTTAGCCGCGGGCGTCGTCTACACCGGCATCTGCGCCTGGAAGCTCTACGAGAAGAATCAGCGCCGGGAGCGCACGGCCCTGGCGATCCTGGCCTACATCCTCATCTTCAGCCTGGTCGCCTGGCTCATGCCGGATTCGATCTGGATCATGCTCCGGGAGAACATCGCGGCGACGGGATCATTGTCGCACTGGCGCGGACCCCTGCACTAAGGGGTTAAAAAACAGAACGGCGCCGACGGGACGGTCGGCGCCGGAGTCTGGACCTTCGCTTCGCTCAGGTCCGGACTTTCAGTAAGCCTTCGCCATCACCACGCGCTGGGCCGAGGGCTGGCCCGTGAGGATGCACTGGCCCGCGCCCCGGGCCGCGGCCGGGATCTCCTCGGCCAGCGGGATGCAGCGGATCGAGGTCTCGAAGCGCTTGGCCATCTCCTCTTCGTGCACGGCCTCTCCGGCCCAGTGCACCCAGGCGAAGCCCCCCCCCTCCTCCTTGAAGAACTTCTCGAACTCCGCGAGGCTGTCGATGACTCGGGTGCGGCTGTCCCGGAAGGCGCGGGCGCGCTCCAAGAGCTCCTTCTGCATGGAGTCCATGAGCGGCTTGACCGAGGCGATGGCCTCGGCGCGGGGCAGGAAACTCTTGGCGCGCTTGCGCCGGGCCCCTTCGGCCTCGCCGGGCACATCCTGGACGAAGCGCCGCACCAGACACAGGGTCCCTTTCTCCAGGTCCTTGGGCCCGATCTCGATGCGCAGGGGCACGCCCTTTCGTTCCCACTCGTAGAACTTGTCTCCGGGGGAGAAGCCCTCGCGCTCATCGAGCTTGATGGAGAGGCCCTGGGCCTTGAGCTCGGCCATGGTCTGGCGCGCCTCGGCCATGACCTTGACCTTCTCCTCGTCGCTCTTGAAGATGGGCACGATGACCACGTGGATGGGGGCCAGCTTCGGCGGCAGGACCAGGCCGGTGTCGTCGCTGTGCGCCATGATCAGCGCCCCGATGAGGCGCGTGGAGACGCCCCAGGAGGAGGCGTAGACGTATTCGAGCTTGCCGGCCGCGTTCAAGAACTGCACGTCCGCGGACTTGGCGAAGTTCTGGCCCAGATAGTGGCTGGTGCCCATCTGCAGGGCCCGGCCGTCCTGCATCATGCCCTCGATGCAGAAGGTGTCTAGAGCCCCGGCGAAGCGCTCGCCCGGGGTCTTGTGGCCGCGGATGACCGGCACGGCCAGGACGTTCTCGGCCACGTCGGCGTAGACGCCCAGCATGCGCTCGGTCTCCTCGATGGCCTCCGCCGCGGTGGCATGGGCGGTGTGGCCTTCCTGCCAGAGGAACTCCGCGGTGCGCAAAAACAGGCGCGTGCGCATCTCCCAACGCACGATGTTGCACCACTGGTTGATGAGCAGGGGCAGGTCGCGGTAGCTCTGGATCCAGCCCTTGAAGGTCTCCCAGATGATGGTCTCGCTGGTGGGCCGGACGATCAAAGGCTCGTCGAGCTGGGATTCGGGATCCGGCACCACCTTGCCGTTGACGGACTTGAGGCGGTAGTGGGTGACGACCGCGCATTCCTTGGCGAAGCCCGCCGCATGCGCCTCCTCCTTGGCCATCAAAGAGAGCGGGATGAACATGGGGAAATAGGCGTTCTGGTGACCCGTGAACTTGAAGCGGTCATCGAGCTCGCGCTGGAGCTTCTCCCAGATGGCGTAGCCGTGGGGGCGGATGACCATGCAGCCGCGCACGACCGAGTGCTCGGCCAGCTGGGCGCGCTTGATGACGTCGAGGTACCACTGGCCGTAGTCTTGGGCGCGAGTGGCGATGCCGGCCTCGCCGGCGCCGGGTTTGGACTGCTGGGTCTGCTGTGCCATGGGACCTCCGTCAAAAATCCAGAAGAGATAGGATATCGAATTTAGGAGCGCAGGACCAACGTGCGCAGTTCGGAGAACTCCTCTATAGAGAAGCGCAGGCCTTCCCGGCCGATCCCCGAATCCTTGGTCCCGCCGTAAGGCATAGCGTCGGAGCGGAACGTCGGGACATCGTTGACGATGATGCCGCCCACGGGGAGACGCTCCCAGAAGCGCATGATGACGCCCATGTCCTTAGTGAAGAGCCCGGCCTGCAGGCCGTAGCGACTCTCCGCCATGCGCCGCAGGGCCTCCTCAGCCGAGGGCACCGAGGCCACGGTGGTCACGGGCCCGAAGACCTCGTCGCAACTCACTCGGCAGTGCTCAGGCACGTTCTCCAGGACGGTCGGCTCGAAGAAATCCGCTGTGCGCTTGCCGCCGCAAAGCACCTTAGCTCCGGCCGAGGCCGCGTCGTTCACCCAGGACTCCACGCGCTTGGCTTCAGCCTCCGTGATGAGCGGCCCCACGTCGGTCTTCTCGTCGGCCGGGTCTCCCAGCCTGAGCTCAGAGACCTTCTTGAGCAAAAGCGCCTTGAACTCGGCGTAGGCCTGATCCAGAACGAAGATGCGCTGGACCTTGATGCAGACCTGGCCCGCGTAGACATTGCCGCCCCAGGCGCAGCGCACCGCGGCCGCCTCCAGGTCCGCGCCGGCGTCGACAAACACGCCCGCGTTGCCGCCCAGCTCGAGCAAGACCGCCTTCTTGCCGGCCAAAGACTTCAAGCGCCAACCCACGGCCCCGCTGCCCGTGAAGGAAAGCACGCCGAAACGTTCGTCTTTGACCAAGGCCTCGGCCGCCTCGCCATTGACCATGACCACGGCCATGGCTTCGGCCGGCCAGCCGGATTCCACGACCAGCTTTCCCAACTCCTCCGCCACGCGCCGGGCGCAGGACGCGGGCTTGTGCACGTAGGGCGCTCCCACGGCGATAGCGGGCGCCACCTTGTGCGCCACCAGGTTCAAGGGGAAGTTGAAAGGCGAGATCAGTAGAGCCGGGCCGCGCGCGAAGCGCCGGGTCAAGGCGAGGCGCCCCTCGGTGCCTGGCTCCAAGTCCAGGGGCATGACCTCCCCGCCCACGCGCAGGGCTTCCTGTCCGGCCCAGCGGAAGGTGAAGACCGCGCGCGCCACCTCTCGCCGCGCGTCCTGGATAGGCTTTTTCACCTCCTCGGTGATGAGCCGGGCGAACTCCTCGGAGCGCTTGGCCAACCCCTCAGAGATGCGCGTCAGGATCGCCGCGCGCTCGTAGGCGGGCAGGGCCGCGGTCTGGACCGAGGCTGCGGCTATGCGGCCCGCGAGCTCCGCCGCCTGAGCTGCCGTGAGTTGGTGATCCCGAACCATTTCAGCCATTTGTCCACCCCCCGGAAATCGCGCGCTAGATGGTCCGGCCGCGAGCGCATGAGCTCCGTCCAGGACGCAAAGCCCGTGCCCACGGCCACGGTCTGATACCCGGCCTTGCGGCCGGCGGACACGTCAAAAGGAGTATCTCCGATCACGAAGACGTCCTGAGGCAGGATACTCCCCTCCGCATGGCGGGCCGCCCGACGCACGGCTTTCTTCAAAATGAGGTGGCGATGGAAGGAGTCTGAGCCGAAGCCGCCGAAGCGGAAGTAGCCGTTGAAGCCGGAAGGGCCGAGCTTGATGCGCGCTCCCTGCTCAAGATTGCCCGTGCCCAGGCCCAGAAGCACGCCCGGCTCGCGCTTGAGGCGCCCTAAAAGGGTCTTGATGCCGGGGGGCAGGATGTAGGTCTTCTCCCGTGCGGCCCGGCGCACGTAGCGGGGCAGCAGACGCAGGTACTCGCGGTAGAGCCGGGCCACGGCGCGCTTGGTGGGCTTGCGGCCGGTGGCACGGCGATAGGCGGTAGCGAAATTCCAGAGGTCCGTGCGTCCGGCCAAGGAGAACTCGCTGCACACGCGCTCCTTGCCGTAAAGCTTGCGGGCCGCCTCATTCAAGGCCTTGCGACCCGCGCCCCCGGCCCTGACCAAGGTCCCATCGATATCGAAGAGCAGGATCTTGGGGGGCATCGGCCCCCTACCGATCGAGGGCGTTAAGGATGAAGTTGGCGATGAGGTCGTCGAGCATCATCATCAGGGTGCAGTCGGCCGCGATGTCATGAGAGGAGAGGGTGATGGTGGCGCTGAAGATCTTGCCCACGGGCTGCAGGGCGCCGAAGGCGGCCTTGATGATGTCCGCACGCCCCCCGCGCACGACCGTGGGCGCAGACAGGATGAAGGCCATGCCGCAGCGGTCGGCCAGGACGGCGGCGATGGCGTTGATGACGATGTTGGAGACCTCGGCGACCGCGACCTCCTGCATCTGGGGGGTCGCCTGCAAGCCGCGGCGGCTGCTGGCCAGGAAGGCCTGGGTCATCAAAGCGGAGGAACGCGAGGTGAAATAGGACAGGAACACCCGGCCGGGCGAGGCGCAGTAGGCGCCGAAAAAGTACTGGCTGGGCTGGCCCAATTCCGCAAAGTCCTCGGCCGTGGCGTAGGCTTTGAGCGCGGTGGTCTTGATGGCCCACTGGGTCCGGGAGATGGCGGCGAGCTTAGACGTGCTGGCCCCGATGCCGGCCTCCAGGAGGCCAAGGATGGCTTTCTGGTCGTCAGGCGTGATCAGCATTGGGGAAAACCTTGCCCAGGACCTGGCGCAGAGAATCGAGTTCGATGGGTTTGGGCAGAAGCTCCACGGCGCCGGCCCTGAGCACTTCCTCTCGGATGCGGACCTGGCTGTTGCCTGAGACGATGATGGCGCGCACGTTGGGATCGACCTTGCGTAGGGCCTTCAAAATGGTCAAGCCATCCTCCTTGGGCAGAGAGAGGTCGATGGTGAGACCGTCGGGCTTATGCTGCCGGTAGGCGGCTACAGCGCCGGCCTGGTCATCGGCCTCGGCCACGACCTGGTGGCCAAGGAGCTCGAGCATGTCCTTGATCATCTCGCGCGTGAGGAGGTTGTCCTCGACGATTATCATGCGCAGAGCCATAGGTGCCCCTATTATAGCCTATACTCGTGACGGGAGTGGACCACGACTCCGCGCTTCATGGTCCAGGCGACCTGGGGGGCGCCAAAATAATAGGGCAGTTCCCGGTAGTCCTCGGCTTCGTAGCAGACGAGGTCCGCGACCTTGCCGGGCTCGAGGCTACCGTGGCTCTTCTGCAACCCGAGGGCAGCAGCCCCATTGATGGTGGCAGCGCTCAAAGCCTCTTCCGGGGTCATCTTCATCTGGGTGCAGGCGATGGACATGATCATGCGCAGATCCCAGCAGGGGCAGGAGCCGGGGTTGAAGTCAGTGGCCAGGGCGACCGCCGCGCCTGCGTCGATGAGGCGGCGGGCCGGGGGATAGGGCTTGTTCAAAAAGTAGTTGGAGCCGGGGACGAGGGCGGCCACGGTGCCGGTTTTGGAAAGCAGGGCGAAGTCCGAGTCATCAAGGCAGTCGAGATGGTCGGCTGAGACGGATCCAGATTTGAGAGCCATGGGCAGGCTGGCGCTGCGGGTGAGTTGTTCCGCATGGATCTTGGGCTTGAGGCCGGCCTTGGCCGCGGCTGCGAATATGCGCTGGGCTTCCTCGACGGTGAAGAAACCTTTCTCACAGAAGACGTCTACAAAGGTCGCCAACCCTTCCTTTGCGACAGCCGGGATCATCTCCTCGCACACGCACTTGATGTAGCTTTCTCGGTCGTGCCTCATTTCGCCGGGGATGGCATGGGCGCCGAGGAAGGTGGCGACGAATTCGAGGGGGCCGGCTTCGTTGGCGCCCTTGATGGCCCGGAGCATCTTGAGCTCGTTGGCGGGGTCGAGGCCGTAGCCGGATTTGGCCTCTAGGGTGGTGGTCCCGCACTCGAGGAAGTGCCCGGCGCGGCGGCGGAGGCTCTCCGTGAGGGAGTCGAGACTGGCGCCGCGGACCCCGTTGACCGTGGAGAGGATGCCGCCGCCGTCGGCCGCGATGTCCGCGTAGGTCTTGCCTTTGAGGCGTGATTCGAAGTCTTTAAGGCGCGGTCCGGCGAAGACGGGGTGGGTGTGGCTGTCCACGAAGCCGGGAAGGACGACTTTCCCGCCGGCGTCGAGGATGCGGGCTTGGGAGGCGCGTTCGTGGGCTTGGACGAGGTCGCGCAGGCCGGCCGCGAGTATCTTGCCTTCCTCGACCAGGACGGCGCCTTCGCGCACGAGCCCGACCGAGGACATCTCCTGGCCGTGGCGGGCGCGGTCGGGGCCAGCCATAGTGAGGAGCTGGGAGGAGTTGACTATCAGGTAACGCATCTAGCGAAAATTCTTGAACTGCAGCTCCACCCCGAAGCTCCCCTGGCGCAGCAGAGTCATCACCGCCTGCAGCTCGTCTTTCGATTTGCTGGTCACGCGCAGCTGCTCGGCCTGGATGGAGGCATTGACCTTGTGCTTGGCCGCCTTGATGGCCGCCACCATCTCCTTGGCCTTCTCCGTCGGGATGCCCGACTGCACGGCCACCTCCAGACGGGCCGTCTGGCCCAGAGCCTGATCGACCTTGCCCTTGTTGAAATTCTTCAACGGGATCCCCCGCTTGGCCATGCGCGTGTAGAGGATGTCCATGACGCTGTTGATCCTCATCTCGTCCGAGGCGCGCACGATGAGCTTCTTGGCCTTGGCGTCTAGCTCGATGGACGCGTTGGCGTTCTTGAAGTCGAAGCGATTGACGATCTCCTTCATCGCCACCTGGATGGATTCACTGACCAGGTTCAAGTCCACTTCGCTGACCGCGTCGAATGAAAAGTCCTGTGCCATAAATCCTCCTAACGAGGGATATTGAGCTTGTGCTTCGCCGCAGCCTTCGCCGCCTCTGGATAGCCCGCATCGACATGGCGGGCCACGCCGATGCCGGGGTCGTTGGTGAGCACCCGCTCCAGGCGTCCCGCCATCATCTTGGTGCCGTCGGCCACCGTCACCTGGCCCGCGTGCAGGGAATAGCCGATCCCGACTCCCCCGCCGTGGTGGAAGCTCACCCAGGAAGCGCCTGAAGCCGTGTTGAGCAAGGCGTTGAGGATGGGCCAGTCCGCGATCGCGTCCGAGCCGTCCTTCATGGCCTCGGTCTCCCGGTAAGGGCTGGCCACCGAGCCGCAGTCGAGGTGGTCGCGGCCGATGACGATGGGCGCCTTGAGTTTCCCCTTAGCCACCATATGGTTGATGCGCAGGCCCATCTCCGCGCGCTCGCCCAGGCCCAGCCAGCAGATGCGCGCCGGCAGGCCCTGGAACGCCACCCGCTCCTGCGCCATCTTAATCCAGCGCGCCAAGCCCTTGTCCCTGGGGAAAAGCTCCAACACCGCCTGGTCGGTCGCGGCGATGTCCGACGCCTCGCCCGAGAGCGCGGCCCAGCGGAACGGCCCCCTGCCCTCGCAGAACAGCGGCCGGATGAAGGCCGGCACGAAGCCCGGGATGTCGTAGGCGTCCTTGACCCCGGACTGGAAAGCCATGGTCCGGATGTTGTTGCCGTAGTCGAAGGTCACCGCGCCCTGAGCTTTGAGCTCCAGCATGGCGCGCACGTGTACGGCCATGGACTCCATGGCCCGGCGGATATGCTCCTGCGGGTTCGTCACGCGCATCTTGGCCGCTTCTTCCAAGGAGAGCCCCTGCGGGATGTATCCCGTCAGCGGATCATGCGCCGAGGTCTGGTCGGTCAAGACATCCACCGCGATGCGCCGCCGCGCCAGCTCCGGAATGATGTCCGCCGCGTTGCCCAAGAGCCCCACGGAAAGAGCCTGCCCCTTCTCCTTGGCCGTGAGCACCTTCTCCAAGGCCGTGTCGAGGTCCGTCTCCATCGCGTCCAAGTAGCGGGTCTTCAGGCGCATCGCGATGCGCTTGGGGTCCACCTCCACGGCGAGAAACGCCGCCTCGTTCATGGTCGCGGCCAAAGGCTGGGCTCCGCCCATGCCGCCCAGGCCGGCGGTCACCACCAGGCGCCCCTTCAGGCTCCCCCCGAAATGCTGACGCGCCGCCTCGGCGAAGGTCTCATAGGTGCCCTGCAGGATGCCCTGAGTGCCTATGTAGATCCAGGAGCCGGCCGTCATCTGGCCGTACATCATCAGCCCCTTCTGCTCCAACTCGTTGAACACCTCCCAGGTGGCCCAGCGCCCCACCAGGTTGGAGTTGGCGATGAGCACCCGCGGCGCGTACTCGTGGGTGCGGAACACCGCCACCGGCTTGCCCGACTGCACCAGAAGCGTCTCGTCGTTCTCCAGCCCCCTCAGGGCCCGCACGATAGCATGGAAGCACGCCCAATTGCGCGCCGCCTTGCCCCGCCCGCCGTAGACCACCAGGTCGGCCGGCCGCTCCGCCACCTCCGGGTCGAGGTTGTTCATGAGCATGCGCAAAGCCGCCTCCTGCTGCCAGCCCTTGCAGGACAGCGTGGTGCCGCGCGGGGCGCGCACGACGCAAGAAGTCTCGGACGAAGCCTTGATCGCAGTCCTCATAGAAGCGAACCTCCCCAAAACCGGCCGGAACTCAGGAGTAGTAGACGACGCGGGCGCAGACCCCGCAGACGATGCCCATCACGGCCCCGAAGCCGAAGCTGAACCACGACAGATCCAACAACCGGCGAGAGCGCAGCACGGCCATGCCCGCCAACCAGGCCGGCGCCACCAGGAGCCAGCCGTTGTACGGAAGGAGGAAACTCAGGCCCAGCACCACCCGCTCTGCCATGCCCAGGTATTTCTCTTCGAAACCGGGGTATTCGCCGCCGTAGATGTCCCGCTCCAGGAAGTAGGTCGCCACGGTGGTCATGTGCGTCAGGGCCACGACGAGACAGCCGAACACGGGCCACTTCTCGGGGATCCACGGCTCGCCGCTGCCTAAGCCCAAGGGCGAGACCGCGAAGATGAGCGCCGCGTGGATGACCTGATCCCAGAGGAAGTAGAGGGTGTTGTCCGGGGTCTTATGCCTCAAGATGGTCGTGACCCGCCACTCGTCCTCCAGGTAATGGGTCGCGTAGAGGATCAGGAGGCAGGCCCAGCCCTTGAGCTGCAGGGATCCCAGACCGACCCAGTCCTGCGCCAAGGAGTGGAACGTCAGCGCGGCGTAGCAGAGCGGATGGACCGAACAATGGGCCAACATCCCCCAGGCACTGCCGCGCTTCCAGCGGTTGATGAAATTGGTCTGGAGCGTGAAGTCAGCCAGCAGGTGCCCGAAGAGCAGTCTCCAGAAGATCTCCATTGTGGTCGCGCTATTTGGCGGTCAGCTTGATGACCCCGTCCCAATCCGGGTCCGGAGGGATGGCGCTGTAATCCCGAGAGGCATTGAGGTAGAAGGCGGCGGGGCCGTCCTTGGGGAAGGCCTTGATCACTCCCTCGAAACAGAGCACAGCCTGGTCGAATTCCCGCTTGTGGAAATGCCCGAGCCCGGCCTCATAGAGGGGCAGGACCTCGCGCCACTGCGCCGATAACTCGTCCGGCTTGGCCAGCAGCTCGTAGACCTTGATCGGGATGTCCTTGCCCACCACGCGCACCCGGCCCAGCTCCCGACCCACCACGGCGGCCTTGGCGCCCTCATAGGCAGACTGGCTGGCCATGATGTGCGAGCTGAAAAACTTATTGGCGCCCTCCAGGCGGGAGCCCAGGTTGACCTCGTCGCCGATGACCGTGTAGGCCAGCTTTTTCTCGGAGCCGGTCAGGCCCACGGTCATCACGCCCGCGTTGAGGCCGATGCGGATGGCCGGGGTCTCAGGCAGGCTGGGGTCGAGGTCCTTGTTGAGCTCAGTCATCTTCTTCTGGCACTCCACCGCGGCCAAGCAGGCGTGCGCGCGGTGGTCCGGGTCGTCCAAAGGAGCGTTCCAGAAGGCCATGATGCAGTCGCCGATGTACTTGTCCACCGTACCCTGGTGCTCGTGGATGACCTGACTCAGGGCGGAGAGGTACTTGTTGAGGAAAAGGATCAGGGTCTCGGGCGACATCTTCTCGGAGATGGTGGTGAAGTGCGCGATGTCCAGAAAGAGCACGGTCATCTCACGCTTTTCCCCGCCCAGCTTGACTAGGCTGGGGTCCTCGATGAGCTTCTCGACCACGTCCGGGGAGACGAACTGCCCAAAGGTGTGCTGGATGTATTTCTTCTGGGCGCTCTCGGTCAGGACCCGGCGCACGGTCAGCGCCAGGAAAGAAAAAACCAAGGCCACGGCCGGGGCCACGAAATCGATGCGCACGCCATGATAGAACTGCCAGTAGCTCACTACGAGCCATAGGGCCAGGACCCCAGCCGCCACCGTGTTGCCGACCACGGGCGCGAAGCGCAGCAGGACCAGAGGCAGCCAGATCAGGACCAGCAGGACCAGCAGGATGTACAGACGCGGTGTGGCGCGCAAGAAATCCCCATGCAACGCGTTGTCGATGCTGTTGGCATGGAACTCCATACCCGCCGCCTGGGGGCCGAAGGGGTTGGGATAGTGGTCGTAGTAGCCCAGGGCCGTGGAGCCGATGATGACTAAGGAGCCCTTGAGCACCTCTCTCTGCCCGGAGGTGAGTTCGCCGTCGAGCAGGTCCAGGACGGAGATGGTCCGGTAGGAAGACTCCACCGTGGCCAAGTTGACGATCCGCCCCCCCCGATTCTCGGCCTCGTCGCGTTTTTCGTGGCGCAACCATTCCACCGGCCTGCGGAAATTCAATAACAACATGCGCGGGCGCGGCTCAGCGAAACGGGCACGAAGCTCCGAGAGGGGCTCATCGAGCAGGCTGGCCAGGCTGGCCGCGGCTATGGAGGCGGCGATCTGGTTCTTGTCGCGCAGGTCCTGGGTGCGCTGGTCGAAGAGCTGGACCTGGCGCATATGGCCGTCTGGATCCAGCACGTTCTGAACGGTGACATAGCCCAGGTACTGCGCTGATTCCTTAAGTCCGGGGATAGGCTCGGTGACCGAGATGACCTCCATGGACTCCCGGCCCGGCACCTCGACGTCCTTCTCTGCGAAGTTGTAGGTGTGGATCACGCGCCCGAAGTGGCGGGTGGCGGCCTCGAGCCGGGCGTCACCTGGTCTCGGCTCGTAGAACATCACATCGAAGGCGACGGTCTTGACCCCGTAGGTCTTGAGCTTTTCAAGAAGGCGCGCGTGGACCTCGCGCGGCAGAGGGAATCCGTACTTCTGGCCCGTCTCTTCGTCGAGGGCCGCCAGGATGATGCGCGGATCGCCCGTGGGAAGATCGGCCTTGCGCCAGCGGAACAGGAAGTCGGTCCAGACGTCCTCGGAATGGGCGAAGACGCCCCGCACCGGCATCCCCAGGAGGCCCGGCCAGTAGAGGATGAGGAAAACGAGGGTAAAGGCAAGGCAGAAGTTGCGCGGGAACCGGTCCTTCTTGGCCTCGATCTTCATTTCGCCTGCGCCGGCTGGGCAGCGCTTTTCGGGATCGCGGCCGGCTTCTTCTTAGCCCCGGCCTTCCGCTTGCGGGTGGCCTTGCCGGTCTTGGCCACGGCGCCAGAGGCGGCCGGCTTGACCGCGGTCGCGGAAGCCGGAGCCGGGCTCACAGCCGGGACGGACAGCGTCTTGAGGCCCAGCCGGGCCCGGAGCTGACCGCGCGCGAAATCGATGATCCCCTTGGTGTTGGGGTTCACCTCCGAAGCGAAGGCCTTGTCCAAGGCCGGCAAGCCGGCCTTGGCGTCTCCGACCATGCCCACGGCCTCGGCGGCGAGCCCGCGGGCGCTAGCGTCGCTGGACTCCAGGGCGGTGTAGGCCTCCGGCAACCCGGAGCCATCACCGAGCTGGGCCAGGGACTGGACGGCGTTCATGCGGGCGCCAAGGTCCGAATCCTTGAGAGTCTCGCGCAGGGCGGGCACAGCGGCCGGGTCGCCCAGGTTGCCCAGAGCCCGGGCCGCGGCGCTGCGCACGCCCGCGTCCTGATCCTTAAGGCTCTCCATGAGGGAGGGGGCCGCCTCGATCCGACGCAGTCGGCCGAGCTCGTTGGCCCCCTGGCGCCGCACGACCGCCTCTTGGTCCTTGAGCCTGACCAGGGCGGCCTGGTAGGGGTCCTGCGCCGCAGGTTGCTGGGCCTGGACGGCCGCGCCGGAGAGCAAAACCGATAAGAGGAAAGATGTGACCATTGGGGGGATTCTACCAAATGAAAATGGGGAAGGAACAACAACGGCGATGGTCCCAACGGCACGACTAGTGGATGACGCCGATCTTTCTGAGGACTTCGCTGCTGCCGCTGGTCGACTTGACCTTGATGCGCGCGATATAGCCGCCCTTGGAGACCAGGGTGCCATTGCCGTTGCGGCCGTCCCAAGGCACGAAATTGGGCCCGGCCTGGCCGCCCGTGGTGCCGGCGGGATAGTTCATGGTCTTGACCACGTAGCCGAGCAAGTCGTAGATCGTGATGGTCACGTCCGCATCGGCGTTGAGGGTATAGGTGATCGTGGTCTGCCCCGCAGAGCCGCCCTTGCGGGTGTCGAACGGGTTGGGATAGTTGCTCACGCCCGTGATGATCCCCGCGACCAGGCCGGTGTTGACGTTGAGGCCCAAAGGCGACCAGGGCGACCAGACCCCGGCCCCGCTCATGGCCCGGACGCGGTAGCTGTAGTAATCGCCTGTCGACCGGGGCGCTTCGCCGGGGAACTTAGAGTCGCCTACGGTGTAGGCGGGGACCTTGCTGTTGATCAGGTTGATGCTGCGCCAGAGCACCGTGGCGGCCAGGTCCTTCGGGTCGCCGCCCCGCTCCTGGAGTTCGTAGGCGGTGACCCCGGAGCTGCCCTGGCTCGCCGGATTCCAGCGCAGCGCATAGGACGTCTTGCCCTGCGCCAGGGGTTGCACGGCTCCGGGCGCGCTCGGCGCCAGGGAGTCGGACCGATAGACCAGCATGGGCCGCGCCGCCGAGACCGTGGTGCTGGAACCGACGATGGAAACGTAGCGCGCGAACACCACGGCCGCGCCGTCGGAGACGGGCTCGTTGGGCAGGTGCGCGATGGGCGCCGAGCCGTGCAGGCCGCGCCCGTTGCCCGGCGGCGGGTCTTGGGCCAGAGCCACGACGCGCAGGGTGGTGTTGTCGACCATGGCCGCGCGCATGATCTCGCTGCCCACATAGATGATGCCGGGCAGGTTCAAGGCGCCGGCGTTGGCCACCGAAAAGGTGGTCGCGTCCGTGGCCAGGGTCTGCGTCAGCCGCGTCAGGCCCGCCACGGGGATGGGGAGGTCCCCCACCTGGACCGTGGTCGCCGGAGCGCTCTGGGTCCGGAGCATCTGAGCCGTGATGCGGCGCGCCGAGAGGCCGCGCGAGGCGGCGGCCGCCCCGCTGGACACGCTGACCCACGAGCCGGTGTAGGTGGTCGGGTCGTCGTAGTAGGCCCCCACCGCGATCTGATAATACCCCGTGGCGGAGATCATGGGCAGCATGGCGTTGAGGGTTCCGCTCTGGCCGCTCCAGGCCGAGGGCACGAAACCCTGGTCCGGCACCGGCGTCGCCTTGGCCGCGTTGCCCTGGTCGGTGGCGTCGTCGCCCAGCATGATCTGGATCCCACCGTAGGAGTTCTGAAAGACCATGTCCACGATGCCGTCCTGGTTGAGGTCCATATCCAAGATGCCCGTGCCCGTGAGGTCCCGAGCCGGGAGGCCGTCTCCGGTCAGCGACACGAACATCGGCCGACTGCTCTGGCCCACGATGAAGTTGTCCGCAATGCCGTCGCCGTTGACATCAAGGAGCGGCGAGTCGTTGGGGCAGTTGAAGGTCACGCATCGCCAGTGCCCGCCGATCTGCTGGGCCGCGCACCACGGCGTCGCCGCGGCGCCGGGGGCGCCGTCGGAGCAGATCCAGCGCCTCTGGTCCGGAATCGGGTTGCCGTTGCCGTCATGGCAGATGTCGTTGCGCAGGTTGAGCACATCGCGGCCGTTGTTGCAGTTGGCCGCGTCCACCTCCGCGTAGGCCGGAAAGCCCACCGCCGCCCCCGGCACGCCGGCCTGGGCCCGGGTCACGATGATGGGGATGCCCGAAGAGCTGAGCGCCACCGCCGGCACGCTCACGGACTGGATGGTGACCATGTTCGACTGGAACGGCGGCTGCCGGACGGAGTCTGCGGCCGCGGTCACGGCCGCGCCATTGGGCGCCAGGATGTCGGTGAAGCTGTTGAGCTTGAGGCCCGACCGGTCGCCCAGAGTCGACGTGCTGGCACCGAGGTCCGCCGCGATGTAGAGCACGGCCGTGGCCGTGGTCACGTGGAGATACGGGACGCCGTTGTTGGACAGGGAGATGGTGACGGTGTTGGGCGCCCCGCCCGCCGGAGCGGCCGTGGGCATCGGCGCGGATCCCAGCCGTGTCTCGACGGTCGGGTTGAAGATGCCGGAGCCATTGTCGAGCCAGACGCTGGCGCGGGAGAAGTCGAGATAGCTGGTGGTGCTGGCCGAAACATCGGTCCCCCGGGAATCGGTCCCGGTCTGGGTCAGCCGCAGTTGGGCGATGTTGGTGAAGTCGGTATTGGTGTTGAGCTGCAGCTGCATCAGGGCCACGTTCTGCATGCCCAGGCCCGCCCCGGAAGGCGCGATGGTCAGGCCGTAGACGGAGAGCGTGATGGGACTCACCGTCACGTTCATGCCCACGAACGGATAGCCCGTGGTGAAGGCGCCCAGCGGCTGAGCACGCGTCTCGCCCACGCGGATCTGGGGCTGGACCACGTCGCCGCGCGGCGTGCCGATCCAGGTGGGAGCGCGGACAGCCAGGCCGATGAGGTCATTGGCGACTGCGGCGTCGCCCACGTCATAGGCCACGAAGAAGGTCCCGGCCGTGGGCGAGATGAACTGGTCGTTGCTGAAGGTCACGACGGTCTGCACGTCCGAATCGTTGTCCTGATCGAAGACGTCCACCTTCTTGACCGAGGCGCCGTTGGGGACGGTGAGCAGAGGGGTCGGCCCCTGGCCCAGCGTGTTGCCGCGCGAGATGATAGTGAGGCAGGGATAGGTCACGCCCTGGTACAGATAGGAACCTGGCGGAGTCGAGCCCTGACCCGGCCCGGGCTGGAACTGACAGCCGGGCGCCGAGGAGAAGGTCATGAGTTCGGCGCCGTTGACGAAGACTTGCCCGCCGATGGACGTGCCGGCGTTGTCTACGGGAAAACCCGCAGTCGAAACGACCACCATGTTAAAACCGTTAAACGAGGACGGGGCCCCGCTGAAGCCCGTGGTGCTCGAGATGGCTGGGGCGGAGCTGAAGCCCGTGCCGTCGTTGGCCACGCTGCCCACCAGGGAAGTGAGCACTTCGGAGAGGTTGACGTCCGCGCCGTCGAGCGCGTCGTTCTGGTTGATGTCCCTGTACACGCGCACGAACTTCACGTCCGTGTTGCGGCCCAGGGGATGGGTCGGGTCCAAAGATGCAGCGCCGGTGCGCTCCAGGCGCAGGGAGCGCACCGGCGCCAGGGAGATGTCCGTGGCCAGGTTGAAGCGCAACATGGCCACGTTCTGCTGGGCCTGCCTCACTCCGGAGAGGTTCTGGGCCAGGTCGTCGACGCCCAAGGTGAGGTGCGCGGTGACCTTCTGGATCGTGACGTAAGGATTGCTGACGAAGCTGGGAGAGCTCAACACCACCGTATTAGGCGCCTGCACGGAGAGGTAGCTCGAGCCGCCGATGGACACACCCTCCTGCGAGCCCGCCGCCGCGAACGGGGAGAGGTCGTAGGTAACGAATAGGTAGGCCGGAGTCGTGGTCACGACCACGGGCGTGCGCAGGATGATGGTGGCCGTGCCCGAGCTGAAGGTCTCGTTGCCGTAGGAGAGCATGTTGGGATAGCTGCCACCCACCTCCGCGGTAACAGTCGAACTCAAGAGGCCGGAGTTGTCCGGATCGGACCAGACCTTGACCAGGGTGATGTCGCTGTCCAGAGCCCCGCTGGCCCCCACCCGGTCCAGCCGGAGGCTCTGCAGGATGGCGGAGTTCTGCGTGGTGTAGAGTTGCAGCCGCAGCATGGGCACGTTCTTGTCGTTCTGATAAGCCGAGGCCGCGGAGATCTGGGCCATCACCACATTGACCGGATTGATGGTGGGAACCAGCGGACAGACCGGGCTGGCCACGGTCGGAGTGACGAAGACCGCTTGGTTGCCGCCGTTGGCCGGGATGAACTGGAATCTGGCCGGGACGGTCACGGCCGCTCCGAAGACCTCGTTGGGCGGGATGAGCTGGGCATTGGAGAACTTGGCCGTAGGCGAGACGTCCACGGCCACATAGAAGACCGCGGTGGTCGGTGTGATGAGCGCATAGCCGGGGGAACTGATGCCCGGGTCGCTGACCGGGACGGTGACGATCCCCGTGGTGTCCGGCGACTGGCCGATGGACGCTGAACCCATCTGAGGGTCGCCCGCGTCGACGCCGGTGGCCGGGTCGCGATGGAAGAGCCCGTCCGCCGTGACCGACTTGTAGATTCGGACCTGGGAAATGTCCGTGTCGGCGCCGTTCAAGCCCGCCGGCAGGAGGCGGGAGAGCTGCAGGCCGCTCCACTCGACCTGGAAAGCGGAGCTCCAAACTTCCAGTTTCATGAGCGCGAGGTTATTTGCGCCCTGCTGCATCTGGGTCCCCAGCGGCGTACCGGCGATATGGGCCGCCGACACCGTGCCGAGCAGGCCGCGCTGGATGCCGACGAGCCCGAGCGTCGCGGCTCCATAGACGTTCGTCGAGCAGAGGCTGCTGTAGCTCATGATCTCGCCGTCGATCATGAAATAGCCGGTCGTTCCAGGCTGGGGAGCGGACAGGCCGGAGGTCGAAGTGACCAGCCAGCAGTCCGGCAAGACCCCGGGATTGGGATTGAAGATGCCGCCGAAGACGGGCGAGGGGAAGGTTCCGGAGGAGTTGCTGAAATACGGCGTGGCCTTGACGAAGACCTGCTCCGGCGCCGCCACGATGGGACGCAGCTTGGAGGTGAAGGGGAGGTTCGAGCTCGGGTCGTAGACGTTGGGATAGGCCACCGCGTTCAGAGACACGCTGTCCGGCGCATAGCCGGACGGCAGCGACCCCAGCCCGGAGCTGGACGGCAGGAGCTGCGCGCCCACGGTCCGGGGCTGGCCCAAGGCGTCCACCGGCAGGGCGGTCGGGGTCACATGATAAGCGACGAAGTAGCGTTGGGGCTGAGGCGCCAAGGCCGGCGTCACGACGTCGATATACGGGTTGAGTTGGACCTGCGCGGCCAAGGCGTTGCCGCCCCAATTGCCAAAGGTCCCGGTCCCCACCAGGACGTCGCAGCCGCTGGCGAATGAACAGGAGCCGTCAGGATTGGTGGGCTCCAAGATGGCGTCGCCGTTGGCGTCGGACCAGAGGCTGACCTGGTCCACATCGCCGCTGATGCTGCCGTTGGCCGTGGCGCTGCCGGTCGCGAAGACCAGGAGCCAGCGCCATTGCGCGTCGGAGATGCCGGTCTGGACCGTGAAATTCGCCACCGCCCGAGTGCTGCCCTGCTGGGCGAAGGGCCCGAGGAGGCCGTCCACGGCGTCGGTGGAGACGATGAGCATCCTGTCTACGACATGGTCCACCTCGGGCACCAAAGACACGGTTTTGCCGCCGGGCACGATCACCGGTACGCCCACCATCGGCGTGCCCATCTGCTTGGGCGACGTGATCAGGAAGTACGCGGTGTTCGGCTGGATCACCGAGCCGCCGTTGCCGTCCCAGACCTGCCGCGCCCCGATGATCACCCCCAGGTTGGCGCTGGGCGAGACCGTGGCCAAAGGGTCGATCTGATAGGTGATGAAGTAATCCTGAGCGGTTGAGCCCAGGGCCTGGCCGCTGCTGCCCGAAACGTTGCGGATCCTGATGCGGGCCGGGCCAGAGAGCACCGTGCCGGTGGCAAAGCTCAGCGGCGCCGTGCCTTCCTGGCCGCGTGCGCAGCCCGTGAACCGGTTGTTGGGCTTGTCTACGCCCGTGCAGACCACGATCTCCTTTTTGGTCTCATCGGTTTGGTCGTCGCCGAGCACCAAGCGGTTGACCAGTTCCCCCTCCGGGTCGACGGTGGAATCGGTCTGCCAGTTCTGCCAGGGGTCGTCCGCCGGGAACATGCTCTTGATATCGGTGACCGTGACCGGGAAGCTCGGGTTGGTGGTGCTCACGGACGCGCTCAACGCCACGGCCAGTTTCGTGGTGGGAAAATTGTGCGTGACGCCGGGCTGCGAGACCTTGGTGTCCGAGGCCACCTCGAAGAGCCCATCGCCGTTGGCGTCCACCCAGACCCGGATGTCGTCCACGTCCGAGGCCTTGTTGTTGAGGACGTAGAGCGGATTATACTGGCCGGTCCCGGAGTTCCAGGTCGAGGCCATCCACCGGTCGAGCTTGAGCCCACGCCACTCCGCCGAGCCCTGGGGGACCTGCAGGGAGAGCTGCATGACCGGGTCGTCCGCATCGTTCTGGGTGATGCGGGTGGGCACGGGCGCGGTCGCCGCATAGCCCTGCTTGTTGACCGTGGTGATGAGCACAACATCTGACGTGGCCTGAATCGTGATCGGGGCGGCGATCAAAGACGATATCTGCGGCTGATCGCCGTTCAAAGGGATGATGTCGTTGGCGGTGATCACGAAGCCGTGTGTCTGGCCGGCTTGCGCCGCCGGACTATAGTCCACCGCGATGAAGTAGGTGCGCGTGGTGCCGGTGATGAGGCCGTTGGCGTAGGGAGTCGACACGTAAAGGGTCGCTCTGTTCTGGCCGGACGGGAAGGCCGCTTCGCCGAGCACGCAGTCCTGATACTGCTTGAAAATCCCATCGCCCGGAGGCGTCGGCGGGTTGCAGCCCTGGGCGTCCAGGAACAGGCGCACCTTGGTGATGTCCGAGGCCGGGCCGGTGCCGCCGGCGTGGGTGATCCGGACGCTGTTGAGGACGGCCGAGAGCGCGTCCGTCCACAGATTGAGCTGGAACACGCCCACGTTGACCTGGCCTTGAGTGACGTAGCTGTAGGATGAGAGTTGCGCCCCCAACGGCTGCCACCAGGCGTTGATATCGTACACGTTCGAGTCGGTGTTGACCCGGATGGTGGCCCACTGGCGCTCCACGTCGCTGGTGGCGGTCATGATGGCGAAGTGGTTTTGAGCCACGCCGGCCTGACTGTCGTCCGTGAGGGTGATATAGGTCGGGTTGGGGATGCTCAGGCCGAAGCTGGCGGGCAGCTCGTTGAGGTTGTAGTTGTTGGAGGACAGCCGGACGGTAAGGAAGAAGAAGCGCGGGGTGGAGCTGAGGTTGGCGCAGTCCGTCGAGTCCAGGACGCTCAGAGGCGTCGCGCTGCTGCCGAAGGACCAGGCTCCAATCCCGTCAAAGGTACCGGTCGCGACCAAGGTATCGACGGCAGGGTCGAACTTGGCGTTGCCATTGGCGTCAGCATAAAGGGCCAGTTCGGCGACGCGCGCGTTGGCGAGCGTGTTCTCCGGCCGGCCATTGACGCGCAAGGACTTCAATGACGCGGTCAAGGGCGGTGTGGCCGCCGGGGTCACGCTGACGGCCAGGCGCAGCATGGGAATCGGGGCAGGCGAGTCCAGCGTGCTTCCGTCGCCCTCATACAAGACCGACTTGCTCACGCCCAGGGCGAGCTTGGCCGGAGGGATGGGGGACTCGGGAGCCAGGTCCGCGGGAGTGACCACCACCCCCGCGAGATACACCGGGCCCGTGGAGAGGTCGTTGAGGTTCTTGGTGAAAAGGTCCGTGCGGTAGAAGCGGTCGTCCGTCGCTCCCCAGATCTTGGGGTTGTAGTGATCGGTGGCCTGGACATCCAGCACCTCCTGGATCACGTCGCTCAGGCCGAGATTGGTGTAGGAACCGTAGTCGCATGGAGGGGCGGCGCAGATCGGCGAACCTGTGAAGGTATGGTAGGTGGCGCCCGTGGTCAGGTCTCCCATGGACACCGTGGCCGAGGAACCGGAAGTGCCGATATCCACCGTTCCGTTGTAGTAATTGCCGTTGATAGGGTCGCCCCGGGCGATGTTGCCGAAGAGGTCGCGCGCCGTGATGCCCACCACGTCGGGCCCCACCTGGAGATGCAAGGTCCTCGTCCGGCCGACCGGCAAGGGATTCTGCTGACTGTAGGGATGGTGGATGGAGAGATACGCCGCAGCTCCGGGCGTGATGGACTGGTCCTGGCTGCCGGAGACTGGCGTGCCGTTGATGGCGGCCTGGGCCGTGATGGTGACCGTGCCCGCCGTCGTGTCGAACAGGTAGAACGGGGCGGGGTTATAGCCGGGCGAGACATCCACGGAGAAGACAGAGGCGCCGCCGATGAACGACCACGGCGGCAAGGGCTGCGTCGCGATGATGACCTCGTTCATCGTCATGGGCGCGCCCCAGGCCGAGAGGTCGTTCGCCTGGAACTGGATGGTGTAAGTGCTAGTCGAGGTGGTGATGTTGCCGCACTGGTCGACCAGCGCGGCCGCTATCCAGCTCGCGGTCGGCGCCCCCACCTGGTAGGCGCCCGTCTGGTCCGGCTGGTCGCTGCGGTAGAACTGGATCGTGGTGCCCGCGATGAGGCGGCGCGGCGGAGTGACGAAGGCGAGGCCCGCAGGCGGGCCCGACAGGACCGTGAAGGTCGAGGAAACGTCGTCCCTGAGGGCCGCGGGGTCCGTGTAATCGATCACATGCAGGAAATGCCCGGTCGCCGCGTGCTGGAGAGTAACGGTAAAAGGAAGGGTCTGCCCGCTGTCGGCCTGGATGGGCACCGTGATCATGGGCGCGGAGGGGTCCGTCGGGATGAGGACCTGGAGGTCAGCCGCCACGCCCGGCACCAGGTTGAAAAACTGGTCCACGATGCCGACCATGACCTGGAAGGGCTGGCCTGCGGTCTGTACGGCGGGCTGGCCGATCTTTCCAGTGCTCGCCGAGCCCGGGTCGAAGGCCTCCGGCGCCACAACGGTCAGCAACTTCAGGGCGTTGCCCGGTGCGACCGTCACCAAGGTCGAGTCGTCCGAGTCCTCGGACACTGGGTAGAGCGACGAATTGCCGACCGAGTCGACATGGATGGTCTGCGGACCGGCGCGATAGAAGGTCACGGTGAAGGTCCCGGAGGTGGTCACCTGCTGGACTGCGGGGACCACCACCGCGTAGGGGTCGCCGGGCACGGTCAGCCGGATCTCCTGCGAGGCGCCCGGGGTGAGGTTCCAGTAGGCGTCCGTGATGTCCACAATGACGGGAACGGACATGCCCGCCGGCACGATCAGGGGCGCCGCGACTCGGCCCCGCAGCCCCGCATGTTCCCCGGGCAAACGGGTCTCGGGCTGGGTTCCCGGCGGGCAGGACGTCGCTAGGCCCTCCGCATTCGTGGGGCACAGCGGCAGCAATACCCGCAGGTTGTGCGGGCTGGAAAGGTTCAAGACCAAGTTGCCGGACACCCCGTCCGCCAAGGTCAGGCTGTCTTGGTTCGTGGCGGTCAGCGTCCAGGTGGAAGCGGTGTAGAGGGTGACGCCGGAGAGGACGGCACTGCCGTTGGACAAGGTAAAGCTGTTAAGGCCCGGGTCGAAGGGATTTCCGGCATTGGGGTCGTTGGAGGTGAGCTGGAAGCTGTTGGTGACCTGGGAAGTCCAGTTGTAGCGGCTGTCCGTGGCATAGACCGAGACGCTGAAGGAGTTGGAGGGCCCGACCGTCTGCGCCACGGCCGAGCCGGTCAGGCCCACGGGCGGCGTGGTCTTGCCACCGGAGAGGCTCTGACCCGGCAGCACCACCATGAACTGAGTGGGCGGGCCCGGGACGACCTGGACGTTGGTATCGCTCTGGGAAGGCAGGTTCGCGCCGCTGTTGTCATAAGCCGTGACCGTGAGAGCCCCCGTGGCGATGCTCGGGATGAAGTTGTGGAAGGTGACCTTCCCGTTGCTCAAGGACTGGGTCGGCGGGTCGCTCATCGTCGCGTAGGGGTCGTTGTTGTTCAGGCCCACGGACCGGGTGTCGGCGGACGGCGGCCCGATCAGGTTCCCGAACCGATCCACCGCGCGCACCGTGACGTCATAGGACACGCCGGCCAGCAGCGGGCCGGCCTGCCCGAGCTTGGGCTGGGTCGAGCCCTCGTTGGCGAACTCCCCGTTGCCGCCGAACTGGGGATCCTGCGGCACCAGGACCTCCAGGCTCGCCGCTGCGGTGGAGTAGACCTGGACCCCGGTCACGGTGTCCGTATCGAACTGGCCGAGGCTGAAATCGGAGGCCTGTATGCGCAGGCTCGAGGTGCTCGTGACCGGGATCACCTGGTCGAAGGTGACGGTGCCTGCGGTCAGGGGGGCTCGGTATCGAACGGTCTCGGGGAACCAGGCCTTCACGTTCGGATCATCGGGGAAGTCGAGCTGCGCGGTCAGAGTATTCGAGGAAAACAACTGGGCCGCGGTCATGAAAGGCGTGGGGCCCGCGACCACGTTGTAGAAAGCATCCACGAGGTTCACGGTGATCGTAGTGGTGACCCCTGCGGTCAGAGTCGCCGGCGCGGTCGGCGAGCGGCCGCCCGTGGTCGGGTTGAAGCCGTAGGAACCATCCCCCCCCGGCAGGCCCGGCGCCGCCGGCTGTCCCGCCACGATGAGTTGCAGGCCCCTGGGCGCATCCCACCAGACCGGGGAGAGTGGCGCGTATTTGGCCGTGTCGTAGCTCGAGGTCGCGCCGGACAGACTGCCACTCTTGGCCTCCAAGGCCAGCGCGCCCGCGGTCACGGGCATGAATTGGAACTGAGTGACGCCCTGGACGAAATTCTGGCTCTGGACCGCCGGCTGGGCGTAGGGGTCGGTGTAGACCGTGGACTGGACCGAGTAGCCGACGGAGGCATCAGTGTTGTAGTAGTCGTCCACGGCAGCGACCGTGGCCGTGTAGACCTGCCCGGCCAGCAGGTCCGCAGGACTGCCCGTCTTGCCCAGAGCGCCCGGGCCGCAGAACTTGCCCGGCGCCTGGGTCTCGCCTGGGAGCATGGTCACGAGCCGGGTGGCTGACCGGGCCACGATGCCGACCGCGCTGGAAGGATTCGAGGCATTGGGATAGAGGCCCGCACCCGTGGCCCAGAGATACTGCAGGCCCGCGCCGGCAAAGGTCCAGTTGAAAGTGGCGGAGCCTGTGAAGCTCAGGGATGAATTGTTGCCGGCGATGCAGGAGCTGGAGGTGTCGCTGGTGTTGATGGTCACGCTCACGGCCGAGGACACGACCAGGTTCCAGCTCTGGTCCACGACCTGGGCCAAGAACTTGACCTGAGTGTCGTCCAGGAAGCTGCGGGGCGTGCCCACGCGGCCCTCGGAGCCGGTGGTGGTCACGCCCGGCCCCGGCTGCTGGCCCGAAGGGTCGTAGTCCGCGATGATCTGCACCTGGCTGGCCGCACCCGGCTGCACCTGGACGGAATTAAGGATGCCGTGGATGGAGGCATCGTACACGCCGATCTGCCGGTTGTCCCCGGCCTTGCGCAAGGTGATGGGGAAGGTGTGGCTCCCGTTGTCGCCCCCGGGTCCGACCGTGAAAGTGTACTGCGCCGGCAACCCGTCTCCCATGCTCTCCGGGCCGGCGCCGCCGTCCACGAAGAAATTGACGGTCTGGGCGTAGCCCGCGACCTGTCCACCCGTCCCGCCAGAGCCGTCCACCGCGGTCACGGTCAGATTGACGGCGTTCACCGCGCCCGCGGTGCTGGGGTTGGAGTCTATAGACAGAGCGAAGCTCTGGGCCGGCGGGGCGATGAAGAACACCGGGGCGGGCTGGATGATGGCCTGAACGTTACCCGCATTGTCAGTCACCCGCGACCAGACCGCGTAGCGGTCGCCGTTGTGCCAGCAGGGCTGATTCGATGGGTTGGAACTCGGGCAGGCTAAGGACGCGAGCTTCCAGCCGCCCGCCGCGCTGCTGAACGCGGCCGTAGACCACAGCGGCGGGGATGCGACCGAAGAGGCCGGGACCCAGGTGGAGGCTTGAGCGTCCCACCAATAGCCCTTGTTGCCCCAGCCGCTGTAGGCCAGCGGCCCGGGGAAGCCGAGCTCCGGAGACGTGACCGGCTGGGTATCTCGATAGATCGCGACCTCCACTTTCCCGTGCTGCCAGGCGCAGGAGGGATAGACGCCGGAGCCGGTGCCCGAGATCTGGTCGTTGCCGTTGCAGTCGATCGAGCCGCTGAAGCCGGAATCGTAGGAGAGCCCCATGGGAACCAGGCTATTGTCCATGGTCACCGCGGTCGGCGGCCAGGTGACCCGAGAGGTCGCAGGCGTGCTGTCGAAGAGGACCTCGGCGCTGCCCACCGCGCTCTGCACGTTGCCGATATTGTCCGTGGCTGTGGAATAAAGCACGTAATGACGGCCGTCCACGAACGGCGAGGCGGAAAGGTCGAAGGCCCAGGAGCTCACGAAGACCTCGCTGGGCAGCAAGGACTGCCAACTGTCGGACTGGAAGGGCTTGCTGAACAGGCCGCTGCCGAAGTCCAGCCAGGCGGCGCCGCCGGGCTCGTCAAGACTCAGCAACGAGATCGCCACACCGGAGATGGTGCCCGTGGCCGGCGAGACCGCACCCGTGAGAGTGGCCAGTTGGCCGTTGGTGTAGGCCTGGGAGGGCGCGGGCAGGCTCGGGCCCGAGGTCGGCGGCACATCGTTGAAGACGAAGCTGCGCGTGGAGACGTGGGTCTCCGCATTGCCCGCGTAATCCCAGGCCTGGGTCATCATGTAGAAGGTCTTGCCGGTCAGGCCGTCGTGCGTGGCCTGCTTCCAGACGTAGGAGTCGCTGGTCGGATCGTGGGAGTCCGGGGTGTCATAGCTCCAGGTGTTGAACACCCCGCCCGTGCCCGGGCCGCCCGCCGAGCCATCGATGGAGTAGAATCCGTTGTCGGTCGTGGTCCAGTGCTTGCCCCCTTGCAGGACTGGGTTCCAGTAATAGGTCACGCCCCCACTGAGGTACCACATCTTGACCTTGACCTGCGCGACGCCTGAAACGTCGTCTCTGGAGGTGCCCCATAGGACAGTCATGGAGGAGAAGAATTGGTCGTCCGGGGACGGCGGGGAAGTGATGCCGGAGGTCGGCTCCACGATATCATAGGTGAAGCCCGCCGAGGAGACGGCCACCTGCGCGTTGCCCGCCAGGTCCGTAGCCGAAGACAGGACCACGTACTGGTGAGCCTGCGTCAAGCGGCCGACCGGGAGGCTGAAACTCCAGGCATTGATCGGGTAGACCTTAAACCAGCTCGTCGCGCAATCGTTGTTGAATCCGAAGCCGGGTATGTAGCAGCTGCTGCCCCCCCCCATGCTGACATCCTGCACGTTAACGGCGATGCTCGAGACGCCCACGTCGTCCCAGGAAACGCCTTGGACCGTGACCACGGAGGCGGCGTTCGAGAAGCTACCGTCGAGCGGGGCGGCGATGCTCGAATTGGGCGGCACGGTGTCGTCGGCCGCGGCAGGAAGGACTCCTGCGCATAACGCGAGAAACGCCGCGATCGATAGTCTGCGCGCACGCGCGCAGAACAAAATCCGCCCGTAGGCCATAAGCCCCTTAAGTGTCGCAGACTTTCCCGTTTTCCGGGTTGCAGAATTATGAACTGGTCCCCGGCAGGCCGCTTCTTGTCAGTCAGGCTGTCTGGTCCTGAGCGCTGACTCGCTCAGGGGATTGCTGGGGACTTCAGCAGCGCAGGGCCATGGCAGCGCCTGTGAAGGCGCGCGGGCGGGAAGGACGGTGGCAACGAACGAATCCGCAGGAAAGGACCAAGACCGCAAATCGGATGGGACAAGCGACCGCGGCCCGGGACGAGGACTTAGGCCCGGGCAGAGCCCAGAACTCGCGCCAGGGCAGCCGCGGCAGGGCGGCTCCGATGGAAGCCCGGCTGAGCTGCCAGAACTCCAGGGCCCGTGCCATGAGACGCGCCTGGGGTAGCCGGGAGGAGAAGGCTGCGTCGGCCGCGGCCGAGGCTTGGGCGGCCTTGAGCTGGGCCGCGATGAGCTTGGGGGAAACGGGCCGGCCCAGTTCGTCGCGCAAGTCTAGACTCTGGGCGTTCTGCAGGGCGACCATGGGGTCGACGCCCTGGGCCTCGATGCCGACGGCCGTCTCAGCGGCCGCGCCCCTGGCCCCGAAGGCGAAGAGCGCGCACGCGACTGCCAGGACTATCGGTGTGAATCTCGGCATCATTTCCCCGCAAAAAAATGGCCCGGCCTTACCAACTATCTTACCCCTCTGTCCCGAAGATAGCTAGTTAAGGCCGGGCGGAAGCGTCAAAACATCCCGCAGCAAACAAGTCGTCTTCGGTAGCCTGGCGACCTCGATTCGAGGCCCTTGGCTTTGCGCCCCTCCCTTTCAGAAGGTTTGCCATTGTCGGCACAACCGTCGCCTAAGCCCAGTATAACAGACCTCGCTGATTTGTCAAGACCTAAGCCCTTGACGCGGCCAGTCTCGTCGTGGAATCGCCCTGGTCCCGGGCCGGATGAGGACTCAGCCCCAGAGACTGCCTTCCGAGTGCAGGAAGGTCTGCTCGTGGCTCGCTCCGACCGAGACGATGGCCGCGGGACAGCGCAGCTCCCGCTCGATCCAACGCACATAGCGCCGCGCCGCGGCGGGCAAGTCCGCCAGCCTGCGGCAGGAGCCCAGGTCGCCCGAGAAGCCCGGCATGTCGCGGTAGACCGGCCTGGCCTCCTTCTGGGCCCGGCGCGAGGCCGGGAACTCATCAAGGAGCCTACCCTTCCAGCGGTAGGCCGTGCAGACCCGGATGGGGTCCGTGCCGCTCAAGGTATCGAGCTTGGTCAGGGCCAAGCGGCCGATGCCGCTGACGCGGATGGCCGAGCGCAATTGGGGCAGGTCGAGCCAGCCGATGCGCCGCGGCCGTCCCGTGGTGGCCCCAAACTCACGGCCTTTCTCCCGGATCCGGCTGGCCAAGGGCTCGGGCATCTCGGTGGGGAACGGACCCAGGCCCACGCGCGTGGTGTAAGCCTTGGCCACACCTAGCACCGCGTCGATAGCGGTCGGTGGCAGCCCCGCACCCACGCAGGCCCCGCCGGAGACGGGGTTGGATGAGGTCACGAAAGGATAGGTCCCATGGTCGAGGTCGAGCATGGCCCCCTGCGCGCTCTCCATGAGTACACGACGCTTGGAAGAAAGCACCTTGGCCAGGAGCCGGCCCGTATCCTCGCAGAAAGGCTCTAGGAAGCACCGCAGTCCCGGATAAGCCGCCAAGGTCTCGCGCTTGAGGCGCGCAGCCGATGAGCGGCCGAGCTCCGCCGCGTGGGCGGCGAGAGCGGAGTCGATAATTTCCCGGAAAGTCTCCGGCTCGAGGAAGTCCGCCACCCGCACGCCCCGGCGGGCGACCTTGTCCTCGTAGCAGGGGCCGATGCCCTTCAAGGTCGTGCCGATGGCGCCCCGGCCGCCCTCGCGCACACGGTCCAAAGCGATATGGTAGGGCAGGATGACATGGGCCTGGAGGCTCACGAAGAGCCGGCCGCGCACGCGGATGCCCCGACCCTCCAGCATGCGGACCTCGCCTTGCAGGGCTGCGGGATTAACCACCACGCCGTTGCCGATGGCGTTGCGCGGGCGGGAGAACAGGATGCCTGAAGGCACCAGATGCAAGGCGAAGCTCTCCCCGCCGATGACCACGGTGTGGCCCGCGTTGTCGCCACCCTGGTAGCGCACCACCCAATCCGCACCTTGGCTGAGGTAGTGGACGATTTTGCCCTTGCCCTCATCCCCCCACTGCGCGCCGATGACTGTCAGAACTGGCATGAGACCTCCCTAGCGCGCGGTAGCGCGCTGGAACTGATCGTACTTGGGAAATGCGTTGGCGGTCATGTGCTATTTATTGGTCCCAAAAAAGCGCTGCCACCAAGAGATTTTTTCGGGCATGCCGGGCGCCTTGCGGACAGCGCGCAACCGGGCCTGGGAAGCGACCTCCGCATCCCCGCAGACCCCGGCCGAGAAGCGCACCCGCACCAACAACGCCTGAGGTTCGCCTGCGGCTGGAGCCGGCGCGGCTTCGATGGCCTCCACGGGCGCGGGAACGGGGACCGGCCCTTGGTCTGAATGCCCGCCGAAGAACTTGGCTAGGTACTTGGCGATGTCGCGGGTATCCGTGATGGTGGCCGCCACCAAGTCCCCGGCGCGCAGTTCGGCCGCAGGCATCCCGGCCGGATCGGACTCCAATGTGACCTTCAAGACCAGCAACTCATCCGGCTGGGGACCGCCGTCGGCGCGCCAAGGCACGCCGCCCCTGGAGGGTTGGCGTTCTCCGATCCCGGAAGGAGCCCGCAGAGAATGATACTGCCCCAAGTCCAGGACATCCTTCTTGAGCCGGAGCTCGAGCCTTCCCGAACGCAGCAGTTGCTTGAGCACCCCGGCGAGCTCGGCTTGGACCCTGTCGGCACCGGAGGGCTGGGCGTCGAAGAGCCCGGCCTCCGCGCCGGAGCGCAGGTGACCGGCCACGGCCTGCTCGATCTCCAGGCTCTCCGTAGGGAGGCTCCCCTCCCAAAGCCGGCAGCCATAGAGGTACTTCTCGAACTCGAACCAGTCCTTCTCCAGGCTCACCGCGCAGACCGCCGGATTGTAGGAAAGCACAGCCCGGGTGCGCAGGACCGCGCGGGACTTCACGTTGAGGATGACCAGTAGAAGACCGAAAAGGTTCTGCTCCGGCTGCACGATCCTGCCTTTGAAGACCACGATGTTCTTGTGCAGCCGCGGGATGGCCTTGACCGCTTCCTCGACCACATAGCCGCACATCTCCAGGGCCAGTTCCGCCTCGCCCTGATCGCAGCCCGTCTCCTCCATAAGGAGGGAGATCTTGTCGGGGATCATGCCAGCCCCTCCCCGTCAACGGCCCGCTCAGACACTCTGCCGGGTGTCTGAGCGGGGTTCGTCGCCTTCGGCGACGAACCCCGGGGGTGGGACCTGCTGTAGACCTCTTTGAGCTTCTCCAAAGAGACATGGGTATAGATCTGCGTGGTGGCCAAGCTCTTATGGCCCAGCATCTCCTGCACTGAGCGCAGATCGCAGCCGGAGTTCAGGAGGTGGGTGGCGAAGCTGTGGCGCAGGGCGTGCGGGGTGACAGTTTTGAGCCAACCCGCGCGGCGCAGCCAGCCCTTGAGAAGGAACGCCACTCCCGCGTCGGTAAGGCGCCGACCACGGGAGTTGAGGAAGAGGGGGCTCTCGCCCTTGGAAGAACTCGGACCGCGCTGGCGCAGGTACTCCCGCAGGCAGGAGAGGGCCGAGCCCCCCACCGGCACGAGCCTTTCCCGGGACCCCTTGCCCATGACCCGCACGAACCCCGACACGAAATCCACATCCCCCACGTTGAGGGCCGACAGCTCCGAACGACGCAGTCCGCTGGAGTAGAGCAGTTCCAAGATGGCGCGGTCCCTCTCCCGGCAGTACGGCTGCGGCGACCCGGCCTGGGACAGCAACTCAGAGACCTCACTCTCCGTCAGGAACTTGGGCAGCCGCGCCGCCTTGCGGGGCAGGGGCAGGGCGCAGAAGGGGTCCTGGTCCATGACCCCCTCCCGGCGCAGGAAACGGAAGAAAGCCCGCAGGGCCGAGACCTTGCGCAGGACCGTGTTGCGGCCCAGGTTCCCCCGGGTCTGCAGCTCGGCCAGATACGCCCGGACCTCGTTGCGGTCGATGACGGCGGGCTCCGGGTCGCTCAAGCCCCGCCTGAACTGCTCCAGGTCGGCCCCGTAGGCGCGCAGAGTGTGGGGAGAATAGTTGCGGGAACCCCGGAGGTGCGTGAGGAACTTCTGCACCCAGTTGCGCAGCGGCATGGACTCAGGTGGGCAGAGTCCGCTGGGCCCGTAATGCCTCGGCCTCGACGCGCAACGCCTCCCCGTCCTCCTTGGACACGGGCTTGATGTTGCGGCACTTCGGGAAGCCCGAGCAGGCCAGGAAATGGCCCCGTTTCCCTAGACGCAGCCACATGAAACTGCCGCACTTCTGGCACTTCCGGCTGGTCGCCAGGGGCCGGGAACCCTCGATCTTCTTGCCTTCGGCGTCGAGGGAGAAGGTGTTCTTGCAGGCCGGGTAGCCCGAGCATGCCAAGAAGCGCCCTTTGCGTCCCGTGCGGATGACCATCCCTTTGCCGCAGACGTCGCAGACCTCCTCGGTCTTCTCAGGCACAATCTTCTGCCCGTCCGGCCCGAGTTGGATCTTCCCCTTGCACTTGGGGAAAGCGGAGCAGGAGAGATACTTTCCGAAGCGGCTCTCGCGGATGAGCATGAGTTGGCCGCAGACGGGGCACTTCTCGTCCGACTGCTTGGGCGCCACTTTGGAGACCGTCATCTGCTCAGCTGCCGCCTGCACAGCACGGTTGAAGGGGCGGTAGAAGTCGTCGACCACCCGGGTCCAGGCCTCGTGGCCCTCGGCGATCTGGTCCAGACGCTCCTCGACCTCGGCCGTGTAGCTGAGGCTGACCACGTCCGGGAAATGGGCCTTGAGCTTCTCCGTCACGAGCAGGCCCAGGTCCGTGGGCAGGAGCCTGCGGTCCTTCAAGCCGCGTCGGACGTAGCCACGGTCGACGATGGTCTTGATGGTAGGGGCGTAGGTGGAGGGCCGGCCGATGCCGTGCTTCTCCATGGCCTTGATTAAGCTCGCCTCGTTGTAGCAGGGGGGCGGGCTGCTCTTGTGCTCCTCCGGCTTGAGTTCGCGCAGCTGCAGGAGGTCGCCCTCCGCGAGCTGGGGCAGGCGGGAACCCTCCTCCTCACCCTCATCGGCGTCGTCAGCGACCTCCGCCTCGGCGGGCGCGGGGTCTTGGTGGACCTTAAGGAAGCCCTCGAACTTGAGGGTGCGGCCGTTGGCTCGGAACACGGTCGGGCCGCTCTCGATGTCCGCAGCGACCGTGTCGTAGAGCGCCTCGGTCATCTGGCTGGACAGAAAGCGTTTCCAGATGAGTTCATAGAGTCGGGCCTGGTCGGAATTAAGGTGCGCCTTGACATCCTCGGGCCGGCGGGCCACGCTGGTCGGCCGGATGGCCTCATGAGCCTCCTGGGCACCGCGCGCCTTGGTCTGATAGGTGGGCGGCTGAGCCGGGACGAACTCCGGCCCATAGAGCTCCCGCGCGAAAACGGCGGCCTCCGCCGCCGCCACCTTGGAGATGGAGAACGAATCCGTACGCATGTAGGTGATGAGGCCCACGGATTCCCCGCCACCGAGGTCGACGCCTTCATAAAGGGTCTGGGCCACGCGCATGGTGCGCTCGGCCGCAAATCCCAACTTCTGGGAGGCAGCCTGCTGCAGGGTGCTCGTGGAAAATGGTGCCGGTGGTCGACGCCGCAGCTCCCGACGCTCCACCTTGACCACCCTGAAGGGGGCGCCCCGGAGGGTCGCCTCGAAATCCCGGACCTGCTCGGGGGTCTTAAGAGTCGTGGTCTTGACCCGGTACTGCTCGGCGAAGAGATCGGTGGTCCGCACCGCCTCCACTTTCTCGCCCTGCCAAGTGAAAAGCCGGGCCTCGAACGCGGGCGGGCTGCCGGCCTTCTCCAGCGCGGCTCCGAGCGTCCAGAAGGTCTCGGAGGCGAACGCCTGGATCTCACGGTCGCGCTCCGCGAGGAGCCGGACCGCCACGGACTGCACCCGACCGGCCGAGAGCCCGCTCTGGACCTTGGCCCACAACAGCGGCGAGAGCAGGTAGCCCACCAGCCGATCGATGACGCGCCGAGCCTGCTGGGCATTGACCAGATGGTTGTCGATGGACCGCGGAGCGGCCAGGGCCTCGGTGATGGCGGAGGGGGTGATCTCGTGGAAGGTGATGCGCCGGATCTTGTCGGATTTCAGACCCAGGAGCTCGACCAAGTGCCAGGCGATGGACTCGCCCTCGCGATCATGGTCGGTCGCCAGATAGACGGCAGGAGATTTCGCGGCCAGCTCCCGGAACTCGGGGAGCAGCTTCTTGGCCCGGGGCAGGACGACATACTGCGGGGCGAACTCCTTCTCCGGATCGACTCCCAGTTTCTTGACCGGAAGGTCCCGGACGTGGCCGAAGGAGCTGCGCACGACGTAGGCGCCCTTGAGCAGACGCGCGATGGTCCGCTCCTTGGCCGGAGACTCCACAATCACCAGACAGGGCTGTCCTGCGGTCTCTTTTTTATTTTTAGCGGCCTTAGTTGTCTTCGGTGTCTTAGCTGCTTTTTTTGGCATAGCGCTGTCCAGGCACGGCTTCGACCAAGTCTTGGAGCTCCAGTTCGAAGAGCGTCTGAGTCAGGCTGGAGATGTCCAGTCCGGATTCCGCGCCCAACTCCGCCACGGAGCGCGTTTCAGAACCGAGCAATTGTAGAATTTTTTCATGCGCCGGGGCCAGGAGCGCCGCGGAATGAGGGATACGTTTCCTCGATGCCTGGCCGCCTTCCATACGGCCAGACGCCGCTGAAGCATCCGGCGGACTGACCTGACATCCCGGCGGCAGCTCCGACCAGATATCCGCCATGGACCTGACCATCGTGGCGCCCTGGCTGATGAGCCGCAGCGGTGCCTCGCTGAGCGCCGAGTCCGCCGGACCGGGCACGGCGAAGACCTCCCGGCCCTGCTGCGCCGCCAGTCGCGCGGTGATCAGCGAGCCGGACTTGTCGCGCCCCTCGACCACCACGGTCCCCCAGCACAAACCCGCCACGATGCGGTTGCGACGCGGGAAATGACCAGGCAACGGCTCAGCATCCAAGGGCAACTCGCTCAACAGGCAGCCGCTGCCGGCGACGATTTCGTGGGCCAAGGCCGCGTTCTCCGGAGGATAAAGGCGCCCCAACCCGCTACCCAACACCGCCCAAGTCGTCCCCCCGGCGTCGAGCGCGGCGCGATGAGCTTCCGTGTCGATGCCGCGCGCCAAGCCGCTGGTGATGACGAAGCGCGCGGCCGCCTCCCGGACCAACTGCCGCGTCATGCGGCGGCCGTAAGGCGTGGGCTGGCGCGAGCCCACGAAGGCCAGTGCGTCTCGCCCGCCGTCGATCCGGCCCCAGACATAGAGCACCAGCGGGGCGTCCGTAATCGAACGCAGCAGTTGCGGGAATTCGGGCTCGTCCCAGGCCAGGATACGCAGTCCCAGATCCTGGGCGCGTTCCCACTCGCGACGGGGATCGAATCCCTCCCAGGCATCGCGCAGCCGCCGCGCCGCCTCCGGGGCCAGTCCCCCGACCGCGGCGAGCTCCTCGCAACCGGCCTGAGTCAGCCGCTCCAGACCGACGCGGCCGGCCCAGCCGCGCAGGCGGTCCGGTCCCATGGAGGACGCGGCATTAAGCCGCAGCCAAGCCGTCTGCGCCGCGGTTGGCGCCGAACTCACAGCAACTCCTCCGAAAGATGGCCCGGCCAAACCGGATTTTTTTCCGGAAGAGGGTGGCGGCGGCTTTCCCCTGCAGCCGTCGACGCATCTCCCGATGGCGGACGGGGCACCGGCGCTCCCACGCCGACAGGGGGTCGAGACTCCCGGGCTGCGCAAGCCCGGGCATGGATCTCACGGAAAAGCTCGGGATCTTCCCAGATCGCGCGCCACTCCGCAGGGATACGCCCGGCCGCCACGATGAGCTCCGCGGCATCGAGCCCAAGGACCTCGGCGATGCGCCGCAATAGCCCCTCGTCGGAGGGCGGGTTACGCTTGCCGGCAAGGACCTTGGAGAAGAAGGATGGGTCCAGTCCAGCCTCGCGGCACAAACCCCGGAGGGTCAGGCCCCGGCCGCGCAAGCCGGCCGCCACGCGCGCGGCGAATGGGTCCTTAGAGTCCATGATGATAATGCAGCAAGTCCCGCCGCTGGCGCATGATCCCGATCTCACGGCCGTCGGGATACTCCTCGATATAACGGTCCAAGGCCGTCTTGGCTGTCTCCCAGTCGCGGGTATATTCCGCCGAGTCCTCGAGGTAGAAAAGCCCCGAAGCCGTGAACTGGCCGGTCGGGTAATCCGTCAGCAACTGCGTGAAGGCCGCCTCGGCCTTGCCGTACTCCTCGCGCTGATGATAGATAAACCCGATGGTGTAGTTGGCGCGCGGGGCCCAGGATGAGTCCTTGTGTTGCGCGACGAATTGCAGGCCGGACTCCAGGCTGGCGTTCCGGCTGAGGTAGTAATACCCCCCGGCCAAGGCCAGAACGAAGATGACGTACTTAATCATAGCGGCATCCGCGACAGAAGGTCGCTCGGCGCCACTTCGCTTACGGACTTGAGCACGCGCAGGCGCACCCGCCTCTTGGGCAGGACGGACTCCACCTGCACCACGCCGATGCGCTCCAAATAGAGGGCTTGGGAATCAGCGTCGGCTTCGGTCGGGACATCGCGACGCAGCACATAGAGCAAGTCTCCGACCCGGACCGTCGCCGCCCGTCTCATCCGGCCATAGGCCAGGTCTCCCGGTCCCGGAAGGGTCTTCGAGACATGGTCTTTCGTGACCTCCCCGTCCTCTTTCCAACCTTGCGGCGCCCGTCTGCGAGTCAGGGACGGCTCGAACCCGCTGGCCTCCCCCGGCATGCTACGCGAAATAGAGTTCCGAGCGCTTTCCCGGAAGGCGTCGGTGGAGGTGATCTCCTTGGGCATCGAGTTAGAGAGGGAGGCATCCTCGGGCGCCGACGTCGTCTCCGGCCATTCTGCGGCCTTGCCCTCGGGGGACGCCGTCCCCCCGGCCTGGTCAAGCACCGGCGCAGAACTCGAGGGAGCCGCCAGGGCCCCCGAGCCTCCCAACGCGCAGAGCATGACCGCAGGCAGACCCAGCCTAGCCGATCCCCGCATCCACTCCAGAATCCGTTTCATAGGACCTCCGTGCTTCCCCTCCAGCCGCACGGGCCTGGCGGCCGATTCCCTGGATCACTGCCCTTCACCTTATATGACTGGCACATTATCACAAAAAATCCAGCTGGGGCGCGAATTCCCGTGCCGGTCTCAAATCATTCATGGCCGCAACCGTTCCAGGCTTCGGTACTGCATGGCCTCGGCCAAGTGCGGAACTCCTACCTTGGGCTGGCCGTCCAAATCAGCGATGGTTCGGGCGACCCTCAGCACCCGGTCCAAACTGCGGGCCGAAAGGCTAAGCTTGGCGGCCGCCTCAGACAGGAGCTTGAGGCCGGCGGCGCCCAAGGCGCAGATGCGGCGCAGATCCCGCGGCGGGATATGGGCGTTGACCAGGAAATTTTTTGATGTGAAGCGTTCCCGCTGCACTCGCCGCGCCCTCTCCACCCGGGCCAGGATTCGGCTGGAGGCCTCTTCCGGTTCCCGGGATTCGGAGTCAGCCCACTGCTCGAAAGAGACAGGGGCCACCTCGACCTGGATATCGATACGGTCCAGGAGGGGTCCGGAGAGCCGGGCCAGGTACTTGGCCACGGAGAGCGGTGTGCAGGCACAAGGTCGGACGGGGTGCCCGCGATAGCCGCAAGGACACAAGTTGCAGGCTGCCACAAGAGAGAACTTCGCCGGATACTCCACGGTTTCCCGCGCTCGCGCAATCACCACCCTCCCATCCTCCAAGGGCTGACGCAGGGATTCCAAAGCCAGCCGATTGAACTCCGTCAGTTCGTCTAAAAAGAGGACTCCGCCGTGAGCCAAGGAGACTTCTCCGGGCCGGGCCAGATGCCCGCCGCCGATCAAGGCCACGTGCGAAGCTCCATGATGAGGCGCGCGAAAAGGACGCCGGCCGATGAGGCCGGCTTTGTGCCGGTCCTGGCAGACGGAATGGATGCGTGTGACCTCCATGGCCTCTTCAGGAGCCAGTCCGGGCAGGATGGTGGGCAGCCGTCGGGCCAGCATGGACTTGCCTGAGCCTGGCGGCCCGACCAGAAGGATGTGATGCCCGCCGGCGGCCGCGATCTCCAGGGCTCGCTTGGCCAACGACTGACCCCTCACATCGCTGAAGTCCAAGTCCATCTCTACGGCGGTCTCAGCAACGGCTTCGAAGGACGTGTTGAGAGAAGCCTGCGGCACGCCGGCCAAGAAATCAGCCACTTCGCGCAAGGTGACGGCGCCATAAACGGTGAGCCCCGTGGCCGCGGCTTCGGGAGCGTTGTCCATAGGCACGATGATGCCACTGAAGCCCTGGTCCTTGGCTTTGGCCGCCATGGCCAGAACTCCGCGCACGGGACTGAGGCCTCCATCTAGGGCCAGTTCTCCCACGAAGCAGTAGCGCCGCGCCCACTCTCCGGTGGGGATCTGGCCGGAAGCGGAAAGCACGGCCAAGGCGATGGGCAGGTCGAAATGGGACCCTTGCTTGCGGGACTGGGCCGGGGCCAGGTTGACGGTGATGCGGCGTTGGGGGAATCGGTAGCCGGAATTGCGCACAGCCGCGCCCACGCGGTCACGCGATTCGCGCACCGCAGTGTCGGGCAGGCCCACCGTGGTGAAGCCCGGCAAACCGTTGGCCAGATCCAACTCCACCATCACCGGGTAACCCTCCACCCCGCGCAGACCGAAAGAACAGATCCTCGATAGCATGGCCCTCACTATATATACGATTGAGGGCGCGATTTGTTCCATTGGCCACGGAAGGCGATTCCTCAAACTTGAGCCGTTCGTCCCGATAACATATGCTATCCACCCTATGGGGATGAGATTCCACCACCGCGTCTTGAAATCAGCCACGATCCTGATCTCGGTTTCTCTCTACGCGTGGTCGCTGTGGGAGCCCGCTCTTCTTTTCAAAGACCACGCTCCATTGACCGGAGCAACGGTGCTCGCGCTGGGGTGGTTCGGTGTCTTGTCTTTGGACTTTGCGTGGTATGCGAATCCAGCTTGGCTGATGGCTGCCGTTTTCTTGATTGTCGGTAAGGTTCGCCTAGCGCGGATCTCGTCCGGTGTCAGCGTCCTTCTGGCGCTGCTTTCGTTCACGACCAAGCAGTGGTGGTTCAACGAAGCCCGCCCAACGGCAATCAGTGGTCTGGGACCAGCATGCTATATATGGATGAGCAGCTTAGCCGTGCTCTCCCTCGGCTGCATACTGAACAGACAGCCGAACCAGTCGCCACTGTCGACGCCGTCCCTATAGGTCGCCTGTGCCGGGACGAGCTATTGGCGGAGACTGACCGACTCTTGGTTCACTTCCGCGTGACCTCGACCTCGACGTACCGGTAGTCCGTCTCGACCGACCGGACCTCGAAGGAATAGCCAGGCAGGCGCATCAGTAGGGCGGCCAGCTCTTCCGGGGCCAGCTTCTCCACGAAGACCTCCAGCCGGATCAGCTCCGGCGTCAAGGCCACCACGGCAGCCCCGGCCACGCCGGGGAGGCCCCGCAGATCGGCCATAAAACGCCGGATGCGTCCCAGCTCGGTGAATCCCGCCGCACCCAGTTCAAGGACGGAGCGCTCATGGAACCGGCCCGAGAACTCCGCGGCCAACTTGTCAGCCGCTAGTTGCCCCGCGTCCTCAAGGGCCTTGCCCGCGGCGGACTCCAGAGCCAGGTCCACGGCTGTCGCCTCCACGTCCACGTGCGCCACCAGGCCCCTGGTCCCGACCCAGAAGGCGCTCGCCTCGACCCGGGCCCGGAAGGGTCGCAGTCCGGAAAAACGCTCGTCCACGACGGCCTGCGCCTGAGCGGTCCCATTGACCGCCAATTGCGCGGCCGCGACCCGGGCCGCGGCCAAGACTTCCTCGCGCGCGCCGGTCTTCTGGTATCTCGCATTCTGGTGGTCGCTAAGATCCTGAACCTCGTAACCGCGCGCGACGAGCCCTCGCCGCATCGCATCCGAGGCCCGGCCCACTTCGCGACCGGCCCCGGGCCCAGCTTCTTTGAGCGATACCAAAAGACGCGGGGCGCCATAAACGCCCTCGGGCCGCACCAGGCCGAGGGCATCGAGGTCCTTGCGGAGCTTGTCGGTCGCGACGAGCGCCAACAGCCGGACCCGAGCGACGCCGGCGTCGCCGCCGCCAGACGGGCCGGAGGAAGGCAGAACCTGATATCTGCGGACATAGGCGCGCGGCGAGGAGAGTATCTTCTCCTCCAAGGCCGCCTCTGAGGCGGCCCGGGTCGCCGAGGAAATGAAGAGTCCCAATGCGTCTTCCACGGCCCGCCGCTCCGCGGCCGCCACGCCCAGGACACGGTCGCGCTCCGGGACCGCAGCTTGCGACTCGACCACAAGGCCCCTGCCGCCCAGACCGGCTTTGAGCTCCGCGCAACCGCACAAGAGCAGCGCCGCCGCCGCCACGGCGCCAGCCCGCATCAATCCCCGGCCGCCGGCGGCAGCGGCAAAGAGAAGCAGAAGCGCGTCCCCTTGCCCAGCTCCGACTGGAACCAGATGCGTCCGCCGTGCCGGGAGACCACCTCCTTGGCGATGGTCAGCCCCAGCCCCGTACCAGGAGCCGAGACCTCGGAACGATTGCGGGCCCGGAAGAACTTCTCGAAGATGCGGCCCTGGTCATCCGGGTGGATGCCGATGCCGTCGTCAGCCACGCAGACCTCCACGGCCTCGCCCTGGCGCGCGAGGATCACGACCACGCGCCCCCCCGGCCGGGTGAACTTGACCGCGTTGGAGATCAGGTTATCGACGGCCAGACCCAGCCACTTGGCGTCGCCCAGGATCTCGGGGATCGGGGCCGGAAGCTCCACCGAGATGGTCTTTCCCGCTTCCCCGGCTTGGCGGCTATGGTTGGCGACGCTGGCGCGCACCACGGTTTCCAGGACCACAGTGGCCCTCTCCATCTCCATGTTGGCCTCCAGGCGCGAGCAATCCAGCAGGTCCGAGACGAGTCTGGTCAGCCGCGTCACCTGCGCCTGGGCGATCTGCAAGAACTCCATCTGTTGCGGGCTCATGGGGCCGGTCTCCCCGCCGATCAGCACGGTCAAGAAGCCCGACAGCGACGTCAACGGCGTCTTGAACTCATGGCTGACCGTGGAAACGAACTCGCTCTTCATGCGATTGAGGGTGGTCAATTGCTCCGCCACCTTGGAGAGCTTGCGGTTCAATATGGCCGTTTCCACGATGACCGCGGCCTCTTCCGCGATGATGGTCATCATCTCGATCTGCTCGCCGCTGAAATAGTCCTTCTGGAAGCTTCCCACGCGCATGACCCCGATGCAGCGCTCCTCCACCAACAGCGGGATGACCATCAAGGAATGCACCTTCCAGAGCTTGACGTAATGCGCGATCACGTTGGGATCGTTCTGCGCGTCGCCGGTCAGGAAGGGCCGGCGGGTCTGATAGACCCGCACCGAAGAGGCGTCGTCGCGAGACAGCGGCATGCGGTAGAACTGCTCCTCCCCCTCCAGACCGTAGGCCCCCGGCTGAGTGACCAGCTCCTGGGACTCCTCGTCAAAGAGCAGGAAAGCCACCAAGTCCGCCTGCAGGTACTTGGCCACGATGGAGACGATGGCGGCCAGCGACTGCGTCTTGGCCCCTCGCGTGACCAGGGCCTCGGCCACGTCGTGGAGAGTGCGGACCTCGCGGGACTTCTCGATGAGCCGGGTGTGGGTATGAGTGAGCTCCTCGATGGCCGAGGTCAGCCCGCCCTGAAGGCGCTCACTGGCCTGGGAAAGCCGCCCCAGGTCGTCGACGATCCCGGCCAAAGACGTGGCCAAGCGGCGCACGATATCGAGGAACGGCTCGGCGGCCTGCAGTCCCGCCCCCCGCGGGTCGCGGTCGGCCACGGCCAGGGCGCCTTCGGAGCTGCCGGGCCGGCCCCAGGGGATCAGGCGCAGGACGCAAAAGCCATGGTCCGCCAGCAGGCGCAGCAGGGGGTCAGCCTCGGAGTCCCGCGCGCCGGCGATGGACCGGGTGAGGCCCCCCTCTTCCAGAGCCTGGCGCAAGAGGTCGGAACTGAAGTCCCAGACACCCTGACCCAGTTCGGACCAGACCCGGCCCCGCGCCGCGACCGTGCTCCCTTCATCGGTGCCGCTGCCGCGGCGGACCCAGCACACGGCCAGTTCCGGCAGGCGCTGATGCAGACAGACCACGCAGCGCTGCCCCATCTCGTTGAGGGCATGAGGCGCGGTGCTGGTGGAAAGCTGCAGGTCCAGCACCTCCAGGGCGAAGCGTCGCAGGTCCCCAGCCCGCTCTCGGACCGCGCGCAGTTCCCGGTCCAGCGGCAGCAACCGCCGGAACACGAAGAACCAATAAGCCGCGAAGCCCGCGACCAATGCGGCAAGGGCCAGCATCAGGCAGGGACTCATTTCTTGAAGAACACCTTGAAGTCCAGATGCGCGGCCAAGAACGGCCGCGTGGTGGTGGTCTCGGTGAACGGGATCCAGCCCGCGGCCAGACCGAAACTGTCGAGGATATGCTGGATGGCGTGGGCGAACTCGCCTTCCCGCGCGGCCAGTCGGGCCTCGCGCGGCGGACCGAGGACCAGAGCGGCCTGGGCGTTGGACCTCTGGCAGGACTCGGCGATCTGGAAAGGCACGCCGAAGGGCTGTTCCGTATCGTAGGATTCACAGAGCACATGCCGATAGGTCTGCGTGGCGCCGAACTCGGCGCCGACCTTATAGAAGCGGGCGACCAGCCAGGTGACCATGGCGTCCTGGCCCCGAGGACAGAAGAGGGCCAGGTTGATGGCATCGGACCCGGGAGCCGGCGGCGCGAAGCGCCGGCTCGCCTCAAGTTCGCCCTCGTTGGGCAGATCGGCCTGGCTGGCCTTGGCCCCCGCGCTGAGCAGGTCCCCGATCATTTCGTCGTTCCCGGGAGACGAGCCTTTGGCGCGATAGAGTTCATTCAGGGCCCCCCAACGCAGCACCAGCCGCGGGAACTCGCTGTAGTTGGCGCCCAGCCGCTCATGGAGCTTCTTGATCTCTGCGCCCGCGAGCTGGACCCCCGTGCGCTCCACGAAGGCGTTGATCATGTCCTCTTGGACCGTCGGATTGGGCACTTTCATATCCACAGCCCAGCCCTTGGCCAATGATATCTTGAGCGCCTCCTCCAGCGCCCCCAAAGTCCGGGGCGGATAGAGCGAGGTCAGGACCACCTGGAGGTTGCGCGAGAAGAACTCCCCGAACAGCTTGGCCAGCGTCACCTGGTTCTTCTCCGTGATGGCCAGAAGATGCACGTCGTCGACTAGCAGGGCCTTGGCCCCCGCGACGAGCTTGTCGATCTCGGCGAGGCGGCCCTCGGCCAGGGCGCAGCTCACCGCGTTAGCCAGAGCCGCGCCCGTGGTGACGATGAACGTCCCCTCCTCCCAGTTCTTCTTGAAGGCTGCGGCGATGGCATTCAAGAGATGCGTCTTGCCCGCCCCCGGGGCGCCGTAGATGAACAGAGGGTTGTACATGGTGCCCGGCGCGCCGACCACGGAGGTGGCCGCCGCATGCGCGAAGCGGTTGTAGGCGCCGACCAGCAGACTATCGAAAGTGAGCTTGGGCTCCGGACGAGACTGCAGCCCCCACAGCGGCTTGGCTACGGGAGCGGCCGCCAGGCCGGAAAGCGGGACCGCCGCCGCCGATGTAGGCTGGGGAGGCGCCGCGGCAGGCGGGGCGGGATGCGTCGGCTCCGGGAGGACCGGCGCAGCCAAGGTGGGCGGGGTGAGCACGGGCCCAGCGGCCCGGGGTTCGGTGACGGGCGGCGCGGCAGGCGCCTCCGGTGTCCCGCTGAGGAGCTCTGCGACCGGGATGCTGGGGACCTCCCGGACCAGAGCCGGGATGGCGGGCAGCGTGGGGGCCGGGGCGGCCGCGACCAAGTCGCCCTGAGCGCCCGGCGCGATCTCCCCGAGATATCGGGCGACTTTATCCACCCCGCTCTTGGTGATTCCGTGCAGGTAGATGCTGACATTGAACCCCTCAGGATGATCGGTCTTGAGAGGCCGCCCGCACATCGCCCCGAACTTCTTGACGATCTGGCTGACGTGCTTCATCTCGCCCTTGATCAGCAGGACATGGCGGGCCGGATCCTGGGGAGCGGGGTCGGGACGCAGGGACCATTTCGTCATGGCGCCTCAGGGGGCAGCAGCATGACGTCCACCACGATATCGATGGCCACCGACTTCTTCCCGGCGTCGAGCGGCGCCACGGACCGGAACATGACGCCCCCGCCCGAGAGCGCCTCGCTCAGTTCGCGCAGCCTCGTCTCGGAGAGCCCGTCGACGATGCCCAGGGCGGCCACGGCCTTGGCCTGGAGGACCCGGGCCAGGATCTCCTTGCCCCCGCAGTCTTCCGCAATCGCCTGATAGAGGACCCGCCGCAAGAAAAGCGGCTTCTTGGGCACGGTCTGGGCGGTCTGGTCGAGCGACTTGGCCAGGGCGTCCCGCTCGGCCTCGAACTTGCCGAGGTAGAGGAACGCCACGCGCCGGATCTGGTCCTTGCCGACCTTCTCAGGAGTCGGGACATCGGGCAGCGCATCCGCAGGCGGCAAGCCGCGCTGGGGTGGACGCGCTGGGATGGAGGCCGCAGGCCGAGCCATATCTGTCTTCGTACCTCCTTCAAGACCGAGTTCCATAGGCGGCTTGCCGGAGAATGCGGCCGGGCCTGCAGGCTTGGACGACAGCACGGGGCCCTTCTCCGGCGGCTTAGCTGGAGGGATCGAGCGCGCTCCCAACTCGATCGGGTCGCCCCGAGGAACCGCCGGCGCGGAGGGCGGCGGCTTGGCAGCGGATATCGGGGCAACAGGCGCGGCTGGGGCCGGAGGGACCTTGACGACGGGCTGGAGCGGCGGCGCAGGCGATTGGGGAGGCAGCGCCGCCATCTTGGGCGGCTGCGACGGCGCGGATGCGACGCCGCCCTGCCCCTGCCGCCCATCAGGGAATGCCTTGGGCGTTATGGGCGGCGCTGCGGGAGCGCAGAGCGGCTGCCCGCCGCCCAGGTCGGAAAGGATGGCGTCGAGATCGCTGAGGATCTCCTGGACTTCCTTGTCGGGCGGGCCCTCGCGTTTCTCCTCAGCCATGAGCCGGGGTCCTGGGTTCACCCCTCCACGCCGGCGGAGAGGCCTTGGAGCCTGAGCGCCACGTCTTGAGGGGTCGTCGAGTTCTCCAAGACCGACTTCTCGTCGATCCTGCCTTCTCGGAAAAGACGGACGAGATCCTGATCGAACGAGTGCATGCCGTAGTAGGACCCGCCCTCCATGGCCTTGTAGATGTCGGCGGACTTCCCCTCGAGGATCTGCCCGCGGACCATATTGTTGCCGATGAGGATCTCCGTGGCGGGGTAGCGGGTCTTGCCGTCCTTGGCCATGACCAGACGCTGGGCCAAGATCCCCTTGAGGCTGTTGGCCAATTGCTGGCGGACCTGGTCATGCTGATGCGCGGGGTAGGTGTCGACGATGCGGTCCATGGTCTGAACCGCGTCCATGGTGTGCACCGTCGAAAGGACCAGGTGCCCGGTCTCGGCGGCATTGAGTGCGGCCTGCATGGCTTCGAGGTCGCGCATCTCGCCGATGACGACCACGTCCGGGTCCTGGCGCAGGACGTGCTTCAAGGCGCTGGCGAAAGACTTGGTGTCCCGGCCCACCTCGCGCTGGACGATCGAGCACCTGTTGTCCGAGTGATAGTACTCGATGGGGTCCTCGATGGTGATAATCCGGTAAGGGCAGGTCTCGTTGAGATGATTGAGGAAGCTGTTCATGGTCGTAGTCTTCCCCGCGCCGGTGATGCCGGCGAAGAGGATGAGCCCGCGGTTTTCCCGGGCCAGCTTCTTCATGGTTTCAGATGGGAGGTTGAGCTCTTCGAAGGAACGCAGCTTCACGGGGATGACGCGCAGGGTCAGGCAGAGTGAGCCCCGCTGCATGCAGACGTTGACCCGGAAACGGGACACCCCGTCGAGGCTGTAGGCCAGGTCGAGTTCCTGCTCGGCCGAAAAGGACCTCTTCTGCTCTTCGCTCATGAGCTGGTCCGCCATGACCTGGATGTCCTGGGGAGCGGTCTTCTGGAGGTTGGCGGCCATGACCATGGCACCGTGCAGCCGGAAGGCTGGGAAGGAATCCGCCTTAAAATGGATATCGGAGATGTCCTTCTGGACCATCAACTTCAGGAGGCTCTTGATATCGACAGCCATAAGGTCACTCCCGGATTATCTTGATGCGGCGCAACGTCAGCCAGTCCTCGGCCAAGGGGCTGATGATTGAATCCTTAGGTATTCTAAGCTCTTGCGAGTTGACAGTCAATTGTTTCCTTATGTCATACTCGGAAAGGAATTTCCGGCCCCGGGGCTCCTCGTCCCGTCTGTCCCGCGCGGGCGCTGGGGCAGGCAACGCCGCAGCCCGGGGCGCCCGGGGGCGGATACCCACCCCGCCCCCGATCCGCTCCAAGATGATATCGATAATGTCGTCTCTGGTCAGCATGGACTCATGGCGGCTGCGCAGAACCACACCTCGCGCCAGCCCTCATGTGCCGACACGGGGCGCGCTCCACTGGGCAGCCGCGCGGCTATCTGTGGATCTTGATCGAGATCTGCTCGAGATACTTCTCGATATCGTCGTGCGGCCGCGGGATGACGTGGATGGCGACCATCTCCCCTACTTTCTGCGCCGCCGCCGCGCCGGCGTCCACGGCCGCGCGCACCGCGCCGACCTCGCCGCGGCACAAAGTCGTGACCAGTCCGGAACCGATCTTCTCGTAGCCGATCATATGCACCTTGGCCGCCTTGGCCATAGCGTCGGAAGCCTCAATCATGCCCACAAAACCCTTCGTCTCCACCATTCCCAGAGCTTCTTTTATTTCCGCCATACTTCCTCCCTGAGCGCGTCAGCGCTCAGGCACCGACGGCCTCAGGAAAGACTTTGCCGTCGTGTGCCTTCCGAACAAACCGACCTCACTGCTCGTCGCCGGGGACTTCCGGCGGCTGTTCCAAGAGAGCGTTGCACCGGCTGCAGCGCTTGGCCGGCCCGTAAGTGCGCACGCACTCGCCCTCATCGGGCCACCACTCCTCGAAATACATCTCTGCCCGCTTCTGGCAGCGCAGGCAGTAGCGCTCCAGGCCCGCCCCGCAGCAAGGGCAGAACTTCGGGAACTCCTCGCCGCGCAGGTGCGTCAAGGTCCCGCAGGCGCCGCACTGGATGTCGATCTTGAGCTGGTACTTGAGCGGCTTGTTTTTGGACATGCTCAGTAGCCCTTGCCTTCCGAGGCCTGTCCGGACACGATGGCCACCGAAGCCGAAGTCCCTAGGCGGGTGGCGCCGGCCTGGATCATGGCGTCGGCGATTTTGGCGTCGCGGATGCCGCCCGAGGCCTTGACGCCCATCAGCGGCCCCACGGTCTGGCGCATGAGCTTGACGTCCTCCACGGTGGCCCCGCCGCCGCCGAAGCCCGTGGAGGTCTTGACGAAATCCGCGCCCGCTTTCTTGGACATGATGCAGGCGCGCACCTTCTCCTCGTCGGAGAGGAGCGAGGTCTCCAGGATGACCTTGAGGACCCGGCCGCGAGTGGCCTCACGCACGGCCTTGATGTCCTCGTAGACTACGGCATCGTTGCCGGACTTGAGGGCTCCGACGTTGATGACCATATCGATCTCTTCCGCGCCGTTGGCGATGGCATCGCGCGCCTCCACGGCCTTGACCGTGGAGGTGGTGGAGCCCAACGGGAAACCGATCACCGTGCAGACCTTCACCCCCGAGCCCTGCAGCAGCTGGGCGCTGTAGGCCACGTAAGAGGGATTGACGCAGACCGAGGCGAAGCAGTACTTGCGCGCTTCCTCGCAGAGCTTGGCGATCTCGGCCTGGGTGGCGTTGGGCTTGAGCAGGGTATGGTCCACCATGCGCGCCACTGAGGACGTATGGGCCGTGGGCTGGCAGACCGCGATGCGGTCGGCGCCCAGGGCCTTGAGGGTGCTGGCGGTGGCTCCGGCGAAGGAGGCGCAGCGGCCGCAGGCGTTGCCCTCGCATTCCGCGCAGGCCTCGCCCATCTTGAGCGCGCCGCCCGGCCGCTGGGGCGTCCATTCCGCGGAGGCGAAGACCTTCCCGGCCGAGCCGACCGTGGTGAGGGCGGGGCTCTCGGGCCTCCTGGGAGAGGGCTCGCAGGCGGAGGATCCACCGGCCTTAAGGTAGCCCTTGGCCGCCAGAGTCCTGACCACTTCCTCGACGATCTTGCGCAGATCCTGTTCGTTCATGATATTCCCTCAGGTGTACTTCTTGAGCTTGCCGCCGGATGAGACGGCGTCCACGACCGCGCACACCACGGTGCGCACGGGCGCAGCCTCGTCTTTGATGATGCTGCGCGCCGATCCGCCCTCGTCTACCACCAGCACGATGCTCCCGGGGCCCGACTGCACGCCCCCGTCCATGGCCATCACCGCGTCGCCGATGCTCTCGCCGGTCATGGGGTCGATGGGCTTGACCAGCAGGAGCCTGCGCCCTTTGAAGGATGGGTGCTTCCGCGTCCCCCAAACATTGCCCACAACCTCGCCGATGAACATGCTATTTCCTAAAATCCTTGACTTGGTGGCCTTCCACGATGGCCACGACCGCCGCGTCCACGGGCGGCACATCCTTGAAAGCGACTGCGGCCTCGCGGGAGGCGACCCAGAAGACCTTCTCCGCGGCCCCCGCACTCACCGCGTCGGCCGCGACGAGCGGGTCGCCGACCGGCGACTCGTCCTCCCAGCGCAGGGGCTGGATGAGAAGCAAAGTCTTGCCGTCGATGCCCGGGTCCTGCCGCGCGCAGAAGACCCGGCCGACCACTCGTGCCATCTTCACTTGGAGTATTTCTTCTCGATGCCCACGATCTTGGCCAGACGCCCCTCATGCCGACCGCCCTCGAACTTGGTCCCGAAAAAGACCTGCAGAATCTCGGCCAAAACCAGTTCGCCGTGGGTCTTGCCTCCCAGGCAGAGCACGTTGGCGTCGTCGTGCGCCGCGGCAAAACGCGCCGAGACCGTGTCGTAGGCCGCGACCGCGCGCACGCCCGGGACCTTGTTGGCGGCCAGAGCCACGGCCCCGCCGAAGCCGTCAATGAGCACGCCCTTCTGGAAATCCCCGCGGGTCACGGCCTCGGCCACGAGCTGGGCCACATCCGGGTAGTCCACGCTCTCGGGCGAGTGGCAGCCGAAGTCGGACACCTCGTGGCCGAGCTTCTGGATGGTCTTCTTGACGAAATCCTTGGCGGCAAAGCCGCCGTGGTCCGAGCCGATGACGATCTTCATCTCATTTCCCCACCGTCTCTAGGAGTTGCTTGTCGGCCTGGGCGATGACCACATGCGAGACGACGCCCGCCTCGGGCACAGCCCCGATGCCGGCCGCGACAGCAGAGCGGACAGCCCCAACCTCGCCAACCATGGTCACGTAGCCCTTGCCCCCGCCGACCGAAGTCCTGGTCTCGATAAGGGTCACGGAGGCGGCCTTGGCCGCGGCGTCGGCCGCGCGCACCGTGGCGATGGCGTCCTTGGTTTCGATGATGCCCAAGGCATCCAGTTCCTGGACCGGGATTCGCTTGTCCAAGGTCTCCAGGACCTGCTTGTGGACGTTGCGGATGAGGACCTCATCGATGAGGTCCTGGCCCAGCATCTGACGCCCCGCGCGCAAGGAGCTTTCCACCTCGCCCACCGGGCCGGTGATGATGATGACGTACTTGCCCCGGGCGATGACGCCGGCGCGCGCAAGCTTGACCGAAGCCATCTTGCACATGGCGTCGGAAGCCTCGATGCCCTTGGCGATGGAGGCCGTCTCCAGAAGTCCCACGGCGATGTTGGCCAGCATAATCACCTCACGCGATCCGGAAATATCCGACCAGGCTGCACTGCAGAGGCCGCACAAAATGCGAGGGCTTGGTGATGCCGTCGCCCGTCGGGGTGCCGATGGACATGGAGGCGTAGCCCTCACCCAGACCCAGGCCATAGAGGGTCGGAGCGTTCTTGACGTAGATGGAGCAGGCCATGCGCCGGCCCATGCGGGTCAGGTTCCCGACATTGGTCGAATACATGGCCGCGGAATGATGGTTATCCGCCTCGGCCTCATAAGCCAGCTCGATGGCCGCGTCCACGTCCCGCGCCGAAGTCACCGGCAGCACCGGCATGAGCTGCTCGGTCCAGACGAAAGGATGGTCGTTGGGCACGTCCGACCACAAGAGGCGCACCGGCGGCGGCACGTCCAGGCCGATGCCCTTGGCGATGACCGCGGCGTCGCGTCCCACGTAGTCGCGGTTCATGACCGGGTCCTTGCATCCCCGCCCCCCCGCCTTGATGACCAGCTTGGTCACGGCGTCCATCTGGGAGGCGCTCAGCTCGAAGGCCCGGGGATCACGGCGCAGGCATTCCAGGAACCTGGCCTTGGCCGCCTCGACCACGATGACTTCCTTCTCCGCGATGCACAAGACATTGTTATCGAAGCTCGCGCCGAAGACGATGTCCTCAACACACTTGGGGAAGATCGCCGTCTCATCGACCACCACCGGTGGGTTGCCCGGCCCGGCCGCGATGGTCTTGCAGGTCTTGCCCGTGGTCATGGCCACCTTCACGATGGCCGGGCCCCCGGTCACCATGTTGAGCTTGACCCCCGGGTGGGAGAGCAGGGCCTTCGTCGTCTCCTGGGAAGCGGGAGAGACCGTCGTGATGAGGCCGGAGGGGGCACCGGCCGAGACCGCAGCCGCAGACAGAGCGCGCATCGCGTCGGCGCAAACCTGGGCCGAGGCCGGATGCGGGGCGAAGGCCACGGAGTTGCCTGCGGCGAGTATGCCGATGGCGTTGGAGATGACGGTCGCGGCCGGGTTGGTCGAGGGGGTGATGGCGGCCACGACACCGAAAGGCGCGTACTCCACCAGGGTCAGGCCCTTGTCGCCGGTGTAGGCCCGCGACTGCAGGTCTTCCACGCCCGGCGTGCGGGTCGCACAGAGGAGGTTCTTCTGCACCTTATCCTCGGCCCGGCCCATCCTGGTCTCCTCACACGCCATCCTGGCCCAGCGCTCCGCGTTGGCGATGGCGGTCTTGCGCATGGCTTTGATGACGGCCCGGCGCACCTCGAGGCCCTGGTCCTGGAAGACCCGCTGCGCCCGGGCCGCAGTAGCGACGGCGGCGTCCACGGTCGGGAAGACGACCTGATCGCCGCCGTCGGCAGGCTTCGGGACGGGGCTCGACCAGTCGAGCCCTTCCTGGGACTCCAGGCTCTTCAAGACCTCGCCGACGATCTTGGCGATCTCTTCAGCCTGCATTCCTGTCCTCGGACTTCTTGAACACCACCTTGCCGCCCTGCTCCACCGTGTCCACGATCGCGAAGATGACCGCGTCCACGGGGTTGCCCTGGGTGCGCGAGGTCTGGCGGGCGCTGGAGCCCTGCACGAGGAGAACCAGCTCCTTCTCGCCGGCCCCCACCGAGTCCACGGCCACGATGGGGTTGCCCTTGGGAGCGTCGGCGAGGTCCACGGGCTGCACCAGGAGGAGCTTGCACCCGACGAGCTTCTCGTCTTTCTGGGTGCAGACGACGTTGCCGGTAACCCGAGCGAATATCACGCTGGGGACCTCCTACTTCCGGCGCGCGAGGTTCTCGGCCAAGGAGATGGGCATCTTGCCCTCCAGGTCCGGATGGGGCTGCGGGATGACGTGGCAGGCCAGGAGCTCGCCGACCTTCTGTGCCGCCGCGGCGCCCGAGTCGCAGGCCGCCTTGCAGGCCGCGACCTCGCCCCGGAACAGGACGGTGACCAGGCCGGTCCCGACCTTCTCGTAGCCGACGAGCTTGACGTCGGCGGCCTTGACCGCGGCATCCGCAGCCTCGATGCAGGCCACCAGTCCCCGAGTCTCGATCATTCCCAGTGCGTTCATTGTGTATCCTCCCAGAGCGCGTCAGCGCTCAGGCACCGACAGCTGCAAGCGGAACGCCATCGTGTGCCTGCCCATCATACGATATAAGCCAGATCCCCGTTCTTGACGCCTGCGGCATTGGCCTCGTCGGTGTCCAGATGCAGCTCTAGGCTGAACTTATCCGACACCCGCACGACGGTCTTCTCAAAAACGGTCTCCCGATCCCCGCCGCGACCCACGCGCACCCGCACGGTCTCGCCGTTGGAAAGGCCGCTGGCGGCCGCATCGCCAGGGGTGCAGTGCAGGTGCCTGCGGGCCAAGATGAGCCCCTCCCTCACCTCGAGGGATCCCGCGGGACCCACGAGCTTCAAGGCCGCGGAGCCGCCCAGGTCGCCGGACTCCCGGACCGGCGGCTTGGCGCCCAAAGTGATGGCCTCGGTCCAGGAGACCTCGATCTGGGTCTTGGGCCGGAAAGGCCCGAGGAGCCGAACGCCCTTGATGGGGCCCTTGGGACCGTGGATGTCCATCTTCTCGTTGGCTGCGAACTGGCCGGGCTGTGAGAGGTCACGGAACTTGGTCAGGACCGCACCTGGTCCGAAAAGGGTCTCGAAATGTTCCTTCGTGATGTGCGCGTGCCGGTTGGACACGCCGATGGGGACAGGGATTTGCGAGCGTTTGAGCCGATGGCTGATCTCCGCGGCCAGCCCCTGCACCAGCTCGGCGTTGTCCATCAGGGGTCTAGGCCTTGGCCGCGACCTGGAACCGGGCGATGCGCGCGAAGGCAGGGGCCTTGAGGCTGGCTCCGCCCACCAAGGCGCCGTCCAAGTCCGGTTGGGCCATGAGGTTGTCCACGTTATCGGCTGTGACCGAACCGCCGTAGAGGAGGCGCAACCCCGCGGCGAATCCCTCACCGTGGATTTTTGCGGCCTGCTTGCGCAGGAACAGGTGCGCCTCCTGGGCCTGCGCGGGGGTTGCGGTCACGCCGGTCCCGATGGCCCAGACCGGCTCGTAGGCGATGACCACCGACGGCAGGTCTGCGGGCGCCAAGCCCGTCAAGGCTCCGGTCATCTGGGTCTCCAGCACGCGGAAGGTCTGGTTGGACTGGCGCTCGTCGAGGGTCTCGCCCACGCAGACAATGGGGATGAGCTTGGCGGCCAGAGCGGCCTTGAGCTTCTTATGGACCGCCCCGTCCGTGTCGCCGAAGAGCCGGCGTCGCTCGGAATGTCCGATGAGGACGTGCGTCGCTCCGGCATCCGCCAGTTGCCCGGCGGACACCTCCCCGGTGAAAGCGCCCTGCGGCTCCCAATAGAGGTCCTGGGCCCCCAGGCGAACATGGCTGCCCTTGAGGACCTCGGCCACGACCGTCAAGGCGGTGAACGGCACGCAGACCGCAACCTCGGCCGGAGAATCCTTGGTGGCTTCATGCACCGCCTTGGCCAAATCCACGGATTGGGCCAAGGTCAGATGCATCTTCCAATTGCCTGCGATCAGCGGCCGCCTGATGGGAGAGGTCATGAGCAGAAGCTCCTTTGTGTGGCCATTTTGGCCACACCATATTAATTAACTAATTTTAGAAGAATCGGCGACGCAAGTCAATACTGGGAGAGAGGCAGGACCAACTCCCCAAGCGTGCCCGGATGATAATCCTCCTTCTGGTAGGACTTGGGGCTTCTCTTGATACGAACGGTATAGACTCCCGCCTTCCGCGCATCCATGAGTCCGGAGTCGCTATCCGCCAAGAAAAGAACGAAATTGCTCTTCTCCAGGAAACCCTTCTTGTCCCCGCGATCCGCGGCGAAGAAGAACAATGTCTTAGGCGTCAGCCGCCGCCACTCCTTACGCAAGGCGTCCCCATCCGTGGACGGCCGATCGGCGACGATGGCCACCTTGAAGCCGAACATCCGGAACATCCAAGCCAGGCCCTGGGCCAGGAACTTGGGCTGCTCGATGTCGTAGCTGCGGTTGACCACGGACCAGAACTGGGACGTGAAGGGCTGCTGGACGCTCGCGAACGCCTTGGCATAGGCCGGCGTGGAAAAGACCAAGCCGTCATCATATTCGAAGGCCACGGCCAGCTTGGTGATGGTCGCCAAGCTGAAGATCAGGCCCCAACAGCTCATCAGAGCCAAGATCTTCTTGGTGGTAGTCCAGGCGGCTTCGGTTTTGGCGCGGACAGCTTTCAAGACCATGTCAATCTCCCAGAGGAATCAGGCGGTCGGCGGGCGGAGGCAAGAGCCGGGGCTTATTCAGCGCGCACTGCTGCATCACATCCCGCATCGTCGTCTTGGTGAAGTCTTTGCTCCCGGCCGAAGCGAAGGCGATGTAGCCGTCGCCGCCCTGGACCAGGAAATCGATGGTCGCGACCGTGTAGGTGGAATCGTCCACCAACTCCCGGCCTCCGACCTTGACCTCGGTCAGGCGTTGGCCTGCCGGCGCCCGACGGTGGAAGGAAACCGTTGCCCCGGAGATCTGGGCGAGGCGCGCGCTGCCGACCCCATGATCGAGGGCGCTCTTGACGTCCTTGCCCTTCATGACCAGCTTGACCACCCGGTTATCGAAGGGCATCACGTCGAAGAGACGGCGCAGTGTCACGGGGCCGGCCGGGATGTCCGTGCGGATGCCGCCGCCATTCTGTAGCGCCAAGTCGGCTCCGGCCCACTCGCGTTCGCAGTCCGTCATCCAGTCTCCCAAGGCCGACTCTCCGTCTTTGCTACGCAGCAGCGGCGCCGCAGCAGTAGCCAGGACGACGTCGTACATGGCGCCGACCTCCCGGCCGAGCTTTCCCACGACCGTGGCCACGGCCGGGTCCATCCCGGTCTCATCGGGCCAGAGGTCCACCAGCCGGGCAGAGGACTTGACGACCTTGCCGGTGCGGGGGTCGATATCCAGGCCGACCTCGCCCACGCGGGTCAGCTCCGAGCCCGCCTGCACGATGAGGGTCCCATGGACCGGGCCCCGCTCGCCCTCCTTAAGGACGGTGTGGCTGTGCCCACCCACGATAAGGTCGATGCCTTCGACCTGCTCGGCCAAGAACCGGTCTCCTTCGAAGGTGGTCACGCCCGGCGGCTCAATGCCCAGGTGCGTGATCGCGATGATGACCGTAGCGCCCTGCTCGCGCAGAGCCGCGACCGCGTCCTTGGCCTCGTCTACGCCGCGTCGGAAGGCCAAGCCCGAGATATTCTCCGGGAAGGCGAGGTTCTTCATGTTGGTGGTCAGCAAGCCGAAGAGCCCGACCTTGACCCCCCCCACCTCCTTGACAATCCAGGGCCTACACTCCGGAGCATGCTTGCCCTCGGAGCGATACACATTAGCGCAGAGCACCGGGGCCTGGATGGCTTTGATGATGCCAGCCAGGCTGCGCTCCCCATTATCGAAGTCATGGTTACCCACGGTGAGAGCGTCGTAGCCTACGGCGTTGAAGACCTCGGCCAGGGAGCGTCCGCCGCGGAGAGTCCCCTCTGGGGTGCCCTGGAACCAGTCGCCGGCGTCCAAGAGCAGCTTGGGACCCTTGACCTTCTTGGCATAAGCGGCCAGAGCCGCCGCGCCTCCGATGGGACGTTTGGGGTCGACCCCGTAGGACTCAGCCGGCCTGGGCATGACCCAGCCATGGATGTCGTTGGTGTGCAGAACGGTCAGGTGGACGTTGCCGGCCTGAGCCGGAAGCGCCGCCGCCAACATGACGAGGCACGCCGTTGCGTTCATCCCACACCCCCACCCACGACTTCGACCACGCAATCCACCGCCTGCTGCCAGGCTTCGGTCGCGGCCTCCAGACGCCGCAGCACGGTACGGACCTTGAGGTCGCGCACGGCGTCCGGGGCGTCCAACGCGGCGTCCCGCGCCAAGCGCTGGCGCTGCTGGGCGACCAAGGCCCCGCGCTTGGCCGCGACCAGGAGCGCTTCGCAGCGCGGGCCATCCCCCAGCGCCTCCAAAGCGGCTCCGAACTCGCGGCCGCAATCACGCAGGCTCGCGCAGCTGGCGGCCAAACCGGGGGCGTCGGCCACGCCGAACCGGACGGCCTCGGCCGCGCCCGCCGCCTGCGCCTGAGCCGCCTCAGCGAGCGCCCGAGAAATCTTCCGCCACTCCCGGCCCCGCGGGCCGCGTTCGGTCATCGCCGCAGCCTCGCGCCGCGCCTGGAGTCCGGCCTGGTGCACCGCATAGGCACCGGCCTCGCTCGGCGCCCGAAAAAAGTGCGCCGCCTGCGTCGCCACCGCGACGCAGGCTCGCGCTTGGCTGGCCAGCGCCTCAGGCAGCGGGCTGCTCCGTCGCCTCGACATCGAGTGGGATTGTACCTTAAATCGACGGAATGTGGAAAACCCACACCGAACCGCCCCTGAACGGGCGCCCTTTCTCCCGAGAAGCAGAAATGATACCTTTGACCTGATGCTGGGCGACAGCCTGGACGCGGTCTCATTGGACGAACTGGCACGCTGCGTGCGCGGCGCCGATTACGGTGAAGTCTTCCTGGAGCAATCCGAGAGCGCGTCCGTGAGATTCGAGGACTCCCGTGTCGAGGATCTCGCCGCCGGCACGGAGCGCGGCACAGGCCTGCGGTTCCTGCGCCGGCAGGGCCAGTCCGTCCAGAAGCTCCAGGTGGAAACCCTGCAAGGCAGCGCCAACTCCCTGGCCGGCGGACAGGCCCTGCGCCTGCGCGCGGCCTTGCTGGGCCCCGGCCCAGCCCCCGCGCCGATCCCTCTAGAGCCAGCGCGGGTCTGGCGCGTCCCCGTGCGCACCGATCCGCGCACGATCCCTCTCGATGACAAAATCGCCCTCCTCAAGAGCGTCGACCGGGCCGTGCGCTCGGGCTTCCCTCACATCCGCCAGGTGACCCTCTCTTATGGGGAAGGCCGCAAAGAGGTGCTCTTGGTCAACAGCGCGGGGGCCCATTGCCGCGCCTCGCGTGCGGCGGTGCTGCTGTCCGTCAACGTTGTGGCCGAGAAAGACGGCAACCTGCAGACCGGGCAGGCCGTGGTGGGCGGACTCAAGGGCTATGAGCTGCTCATGGATCTTCGGCCGCTGGCTGCGGCCAAAGCCGCGGCGGCGCGGGCTCTGGCCAAGCTGGACGCCCCCAAGGCCAAGGCCGGCGAGATGCCGGTCGTCATCTCCGCCCGGGCCGGCGGAACCCTCATCCATGAGGCCGTCGGCCATTCCCTCGAGGCGGACCTGGTCCAGGAAGGGACCTCTCCCGCCTACCAGGGCAAGATCGGATCGCGCGTGGCGCCGGAGAACATCACGATCATCGATGACCCGACCATCCCCTGCTCCCGAGGCAGCTTCGGTTTCGACGACGAGGGCGTGCCGGCCCAAGCCACGGTCCTGGTCCGCGACGGCGTCCTCGTCGATTACCTCTATGACCGCGTCAGCGCCTTGAAGGAGGGCCGTCCCTCCAACGGCCACGGTCGGCGCGAGTCCTTTCAGTGCCGCCCCATCCCCCGGATGTCCAACCTCTACATCGCGCCGGGCCGAGACGACCCCAAAGAGATCCTGCGCAGCCTCAAGGCCGGAATCTTCGTGACCCGCATGGGCGGCGGCCAGGTCAACACGGCCACGGGCGAGTTCGTCTTCGAGGTGGACGAAGGCTACTGGGTGGAGGACGGGGTCATCCGCCACCTCGTGCGCGACGCCAACCTCATGGGCGTGGGCTCCGAGGCCCTAGCCGCCATCGACCGCGTGGGCTGGGACATCGGCTGGGGCATCGGGACCTGCGGCAAGGACGGGCAGGGGGTCCCGGTCTCGGACGGGATGCCCACCATCCGCATCCCCAACATGCTCATCGGCGGCCAGAACTAGCCGGGAGAATGACTATGGATAAATCATGGACAGCGGTCACGGTCCTGGCGCTGGGACTCGGCGCCTGCCGCAGCGCGCCGACGACGCCGAGAGATGCGGCGACGGCCCCGCAGACCAAGGTCAAGGAGGCGGCGATGCTGGAATGGAAGGGGCAGTTCTCCGGCGTGCTCCAAGGCGCGCAGCGGGTCATAGAGTCCGCGGCGCAGTGGCAGACGCTCTGGTCCGAGATCGGCCAGGGCGCGCCGGCCGCGCCGGACTTCAAATCGTCTTTCGCGGTCGCGGTCTTCCTAGGGCAGCGCACCACGGGCGGCTACCGCGTCGAGTGGCGGGAACCGGACTCCTCCGGGACGTCCACCGTGGTACGATATAAAGAGAGGGGGCCGCAGGGCATCACGATGCAGGTCCTGACCCAACCGTACGCCGTCAAGGTCTTCCCGCGGGGCAAGTCCCAGATCGTGTTGGAGGCGGCGCAGGATTGAACGCGAGCGCCTGGCGCAGGGTCGCCTTCCTGGCGGCAGCGGCGTGCGCTTTTTCCGGCGCCGCGGCCGTCGCTGAAACCGGGACGGATCGGGAAGAGCTCGCCGGAAGCGAAGGCACTCCCGGGCCGAAGCCCGGCTGGCTGCGCATGCCGAAATCCCTTCTGTATTATGACGCCGACGGGAACCTCGCCAACGAGATCGGCCTCGGCCGCTGGGAGGACGCTTCCCAGACCCGGGTCCAGGTCAAGGTCATAGACGCCGGGACCTCGCCGGACCACAAGTTCGCGTGGACCCTCGACAAACGCACGAGCTGGAACAGCCTTAAGACCAAGGTCTTGGAATCCCAGCGCATCCTGCGCTTCTTCGACCCCGACGGAAAGGAACTCTGGAACGAAGACGGAGCGGACTCCCTGCCGGGCAGCGCGCCGCTGGTCTTCTCGGACGACGGCAAGACCTGCCTGCTCGCGCTGCGGCGTCCCGCGGGCTGGTACGCGCTGGTCAAGACCTACCTGGGGAACACCCTATGGAAAGTCGGCCCCTTCCCAAAGCTGGACGCCCTACAGATCTCGCCTAACGGCCGCTACGGACTGGCGCGCTGGAACGAGCCCGACAAGAGCGCGGCGCACAGCTTCCTCGACCTGCAGGGCCTGACCCGCCACGACGTGCCCTCGGACCGATTCCGGCTCGGCAAGACCGCGGTCGACGACGAGGGCCGAGCCTTCTCAGGATCCACGCTCGTGTTCTCCTTCACCGGCCCGGCCGTCTCCACCGCTGCGGCAGCGCCCACGGCCTCGCAACAGGAACCCAGAGCCAAGCCATGATCATCCTGCCTTGGCTCTTCGGCGCCGCCCTGAGTTTGGCCGGGGCCCAGAACGAGGTCGTGGGCACTGCGTCGGACTCCGCAGCGCAGTCCGACGTCTCCCGCGCCATGCAGGAGACCCTCCGCCGGGACCCGGCCATAGCGGACTCCCTGGCCGCGCGCATCCTGCAGTCCAGCATCGCCGAGCGCATCTCCAAGGCCGCCGCCCCCCCCCAGCGCCTGGCGGACATCCGCCAATGGATCGACGCCAACCCCGACGCGGCGGCCCACCTGGCCGTCGGTCTGGCCCAGGACGACCAGGAGGGCAGCCACCGCTTCGAGGAGACGGTCCTGCGCAACAGCGACCGCAGCTTCCAGATCGACGCCGCCCGCGTGCGCGACAGCACCTACGGCCGGCTCAAGAAGAGCAGCCTCGATTCCAAGCTCATGCGCGCTGATGGGGAGATGACCGGGGAGGAGAAGCGCGAGATCCTCACGACCATGTTCGAAGGTCAGGGCGACATGTCGAACCAGATCATCACCGAAGCCAAGGACGACCAGCGTTCCGGCAGCGCGGCTGGCGCAGCGGGCCTGGCGGCCGGCTACTACGACCGCTTGAGTCGGCTCAACCTGAGGGGCTACTCGCCCCAGCTCATGGCCATCCAGAGCTCCTTGAACCAGCGCCGCGTCCCCGGCGCGCCCAAGCTCCTGGAAACTGGGAAGCTCGACTACGAGACCCTGAGCTACCCCGCCTACGGCATGCGCTACGACCTGCGCAACCTCGAGGGCCGCCTGCGCCTCCAGGAGAACTATGAGCTGGCCCGGCTGGCCGGCCTGGAAGGCAAGTACCGGCCAGAGCAGCTCCTCGACCCACAAGTCGAGGCTCTGCTCAAACAAAAGGCCGCGGCCGCCAAGATGTCCCCTCATTTCGCCACGCGCCGCCTCGCCCTGGAACGCGCGACGGCGGCGCTGCGCGAATTCGAGACCGCGGCCCAGCGCGCCCGGGACCCCAACGGCATCAATCGCAGCCTGCTCGCGGCTCTCGGCTCGAAGCAAAAAGAAGCGGCACGCTGGATTACGGTGGCGTCCCTGGAGGAGGAACTCCAGCGCATCGAGAGCGAATCCGGTTTCCTCTCGCCCGAACTCAAGGAGCTCATCGCCGGCTGCCCGGTCGCGACGGCGAGCCGTGACGCTTACCAGCGTCGGGGCGAGGGATTCGAGAAAGCCCTGCTCAAGATGAAGAGCAACGCCCAAGACTCCATCCGCCGACTCGAAGCCGACGACTGGCCGACAGCGGTCGCCGCGGTCGAAGCCGCCCTGGCGGAGAACGCGGTCCTGCGCAAGGATCTCAGCCGCGACATCCGGGACTTCGTCAACACCCCGTACCGCCTGCGCTCCCTCTATACGCCGCAACCCCGCTGGCGTGAGCTTCTCGAGAGCTCCGTGGAGGCCTATCTGCCCGGAACCCGCTGGGGCCGGCGGCTGAGAGCGCAGTCCCGCCAGCGCGAGACCCTGAAGGACGTCTTCGCCAAGATCGCGACCGGCGACCTAGAGGCCGCCCACGCCATCCTCGCCTCCGCCGAACCCGGTCCGGCCAAGAAGTAAGGCTCCGAGCGCGCGGCACGGGCCGGAAGAGCCGGGCTAGCTAGAGCAGGCCGCGGGCGGACAGCTCCCGCCGCAAGAGAGGCCGGTTCGCCGCGGTCAGCGCGGTCAACGGCAGACGAGGCGTCCCCCCGCAGAGCCCCATCATCTCCAAGGCCGCCTTGACGGGGATGGGGTTGGTCTCGACGAAGAGCGCCTTGACCAAGGAGAAGAGTCTGAGATGAAGACTGCGCGCCTTCTTGAAATCTCCGGCCAGCGCGGCCGCGCACATGGCTGCGGTCTCGCGGGGCGCCACGTTGGCCACCACTGAGATGACTCCGGAGGCGCCCACGGCCATCATGGGCACGGTGAGGCTGTCGTCCCCGGAGAGGACCGCGAAGCCCTTGGCCGCTCCGGCCACGATCTCACTGACCTGGTCGATGTTCCCGGAGGCCTCCTTGACCGCGACCACGTTCGGGCAGTCCGCCGCGAGGCGCAGCAGGGTCTTGGGCAGGATGTTGACCGCGGTGCGCCCCGGGATGTTGTAGACAATGACGGGCAGCCGCGTGTTGCGGGCCACGGCGCGGAAGTGCTGGTAAAGCCCCTCTTGAGTGGGCTTGTTATAGTATGGCGACAAGACCAGGAGCGCATCGGCTCCCAGGCTCTCGGCTTCGCGCGCCATCTCCACCGCTTTGGCCGTGGCGTTGGTGCCGACGCCGGCGAAGACCGGCAGCAGCCCCCGAGATTCCTCCAACGTCAGTGAAAGGACGCGACGGTACTCCTCATGGGTCAGGGTCGCGGCCTCGCCGGTCGAGCCGCAGGGCACCAGGCCCGCGGTCCCGGCGCGCAGGTGACTGCGCACCAGGCGCCGCAGCGCGGCCGCATCGACCCCGCCACTCCGATCGAAAGGCGTCACCAACGCCACATAGGAACCCACGAATCTCATAGCTCGACCTCCCCTGAGAAAACAATCTGGGCCGGCCCGGAAAGCCGGACGTCCTGAGCCGAATCCCCCTCCGCTTGGAAGGACACGGTCAAGGTCTGTCCGCTACGCACGCGCACCATGACCGGCGGGCGCACCCAGCCCAGCTTCCAGCCCACCACGGCCGCGGCCACGGCCCCGGTGCCGCAGGCCCAGGTCTCGTCCTCCACGCCCCGCTCATACGTGCGCAAGCATAAGGCCCGACCGGTCCGACACACAAAATCCACATTGACCCCGGCGCGGCCGAACACGCGGTGCCGACGGATGGCCCGACCGAACTCGGAGACCGGGAAATCCGTCAACTCCGGCACCGGGACGACCGCGTGCGGTACGCCCGTATCGACAAGGTGCGCCACGAAGCGGCGGCCGAGCAGCCGGAGCGCCAGCCCCAGGCGCAGCCCCTTGGGCTCAGGCATCGCCAGGGTGACCCGTTCCCGACCGTCAACCTGCGCCGCGATTACACCCGCGCTGGTCCATAGACGCATACGCCGGCCGGCCCAGCCTCGCACGAAGGCCCACCAAGCCGCGCAGCGCGTCCCGTTGCCGCAGAAAGCGACGGATCCGTCCGCGTTGAAGTAGCGCAGGGTGACGCCTCCGGCGACGCGCCGCGCCACGAGCAGTCCGTCGGCGCCCACGCCTTCACGGCGGCCGCAGAGCCGTCGCGCCAGGGCCTGGGGGCGGGAGACCTCCGAATCGACGAGCACGAAATCATTGCCGGCCGCGGCCATCTTCCAGAACCGCAGGCGCCGGCCGCCCGCGCGTTTCCTGAGGGCGTCCGGCACGACGGCCCGGCCGGGCTCGATGCCGCGGCTCAACGCCGTCCCCCGACCAGGTCTGCCAGGGCGGCGCAGACCCGCGCGGTGAACGGAGCCGCGTCGCCCCGAGTCGCGGCTTGCCGCAAAAAAATCTGCGCTTGGGCCCGGCGGCCCGCCTTGAGCTCGAGGCGCGCGCGGACATAGAGCCCCAAGGGATCGTTAGGCGCCGCTTGCAGCAAAGCCCTGGCCGCGGCTTCGGCCTGACCGCCGCGGCCCTCCTCCATGAGCCACAAAGCGCGCGCCCGCAAGGCCTCGAGCCGCCCGGCGCGAGACGGTCTCTCCAACTCAGCCAACGCTTCGTCGATGCGGCCTTGAGCGCGCAGGATGAGGGCCAAGTCCAGCCCGGCCGCGGCGTCGCCCGGATCCAGGGCCAAGGCCCGGCGCATGGCCAGCTCCGCGGTGCGGTAGTCCCGCGCCTCGGCGAGTTCCTCGCCATACTCCCGCCAGAGGTCGCCTCGCTGCGGGAATCCCTGCAGGGCCTTCTCATAGTGGTCCGCGCTGCGATCGAGGAATCCCAAGGCGTGGTCGATTTGAGCCAAGCCCAGGTGGCCAAGGGCGTTCTCAGGGTAAAGACGGAGGAGTTCCTCGTAGATGGGCTGGGCCTGCTCCTCCAGTCCGGAGCGGTGCAGGAGCAGCGCCAGCCGCTCGAGGAGGTCCCGGTCGCGCGGGAAGAGCTGCACGGCCACCTGATAGTTGCTCAGGCTCTTGTCCAAGCGCCCGGTCAATTCGTAGCTCGCAGCCAAAAGATTGTAGCCTCGGCGCAGGTCGTCGCCGCGCAGATTCAGGAGACCGTCCGGGTCGAGAGCGGCGATGACCGCGGCGTAGTGGCCGGCGCCGAACTGCTTCTGCAAAGCCTTGATGGTCTCGCTACGGGAGCCCCACAAGCCCCAGGCTGGAGTGGCCGCAGCCAGCAGCGCCGCGAGGACCGCCGCAGACGCCCCTCTCATGGCCGGCTCTCCTGGGCGGCCGGACCCCAGTCGCGCGCCATGGGCTCCAGGGAGAAGAGCAGGAGGCTCTCCATGGCCGGCCGGAGGGCCTTGTAGGCCGCGATGACGCCCTTGGCCATGGCCTCCGGGGCCCGCGCGGTCTCCGTGACGCCGATGTTCCCCACCGGCGGTATGATAAGGAACTGCGCCTGCTTGCGCTGCTCTTGAGACAGAAGCGCCCCACGGATGTCGATGACCTGCTCGAACATCTCCAGAACGGTCTGGGGCCGGGTGCTGCGATAGTCGCTCTCCGTGATGCTGGCCAGGACCCACTGCGCCCCCAGAAGACGCGCCGCATCGACGGGGATATAGTCGACCACTCCTCCGTCGACCAGGAAACGCTGGCGGTAGGCCACAGGGGTGAACACGCCGGGCAGGTTCATGCTGGCGCGCACGGCCGTGGCCACGTCGCCCTCGCGGAAAAGCACGCTCTCGCCGGTATAGATGTCCATGGCCACGCAGGCGAAGGCCCTGGGGAGCTGATCGAAGCGCAACCCGCCGATCTCGCCGCGGATGAGCTTCTCCGTCTGCTCGGAGGAGAGCAGCTTGTCCGCCAGCATTAGCTGCACCAACCGGAGGCCGTTGAAGTTACTGGCCATGCTCAGATTGAGCCCGGACATGATCTCCCATATCCTCTTCACCGGACGGCCCGCCGCGTACATGGAGCCGATGACCGCGCCCATGGAGGTTCCGGCCACGGCATCGATGGGGAAGCCGGCCTGGTCCAGGACCTGCAGGACCCCGACATGCGCGGTGCCGCGCGAGGACCCGGCGGAGAGCACCACCCCCACCCTGGGCCGCCGGGACTGGGACCGCGAGGTGAGGTCGCGCCAGAGATGGGCGCGCAGCAGGCCGTCGGAAGAGTAGTCCGGGGCCGCCCAGGCTCCCTGGACGGGGAGCCACAACGCCAAGGCCAGCCCGGCAAGTCTCACGGCGCCAGTTCCCGGCCCACGGCGCGCTCCAAGCGCGCCCGGGCCAGGATCGACTCGGTCACCGATTCCAAATAGGAGAGCCTCATCTCGATGACGGTCATCAGAGCCCGCAGCTTACCCAAGGAGGCCGCGGCCCCCGGAGCCCCCTTCTCATAGATGCCGGAAACGGTCATGGACTGCTGGCTGCGCAACCCCGCCTCCAGCTTCCAATAGGCCAGCTGCTCGCAAGCCTGCCGGACCTCGAGGCGGACCTGGTCCTGAAGCGCGGCGCGCTTGAGCTGCCCCTGGCGCTGCTCGGCCCGCTTCTGACGCAGTTTGGTGAGGAAGTCGTAGGTTAACGGCAGTTTGATGCCGATGCCGACATCCCAGTTGTTGTTGAGCAGGGGGAAATGCTGATCCGTGAAGTCGTAGTCGCCGGCCAAAAACAGCGTCGGATAGCGTCGGCTGATGGCCAAGTTCACGGCCAGGGCGTCCATCTCAGCCTTGAAGGTCTCGGCCTGCAGCTCCGGGCGCAGCTCCATGGCCCAAAGGGCCGCCTTCCGGGGGTCCACCTCGACGGACTGCGGCTCCATCCGGCCCGTGACGCGGAACTCCGTGTCGAGCTCCAGGTTCAAAGCCTTGAGGAAATCCAGCCGCCGCAGGGTGGATTGCCGCACGGCCTCCGCGGCCCACTGCCGGGACTTCTCGCCGATCCCCTCGGCCTCGATGCGCTCCCAGGGATTGAGGCTCAGGGCCGCGGCTAGGCGCCGGGCCTCGCTGACCGCCGCGGTGGTCGCGGCCAGGCGTTCCTGCGCCAGAAGCAGCCGATAGAAGGCCTCCTTGACCGCCAGCTCGACCTCCATCTTCACGGTCTCATAGTTGCTCTGAGCCTGCTTGAGCGCGGCCTGGGCGATGCGCAAAGCATTCACGCTGCGGCCGCCCTCATAGATCGGGAAATTCATATAGCCCCGACCCGAGTAGATGTTCTCGGCACCGGAGGGGTTGTAGAGGGAGCCTCGGGGGAAGGCGAGGACGTTGCCCAACTCAGGTGAGAAAGCGGTGGGGTAGCGGGCGTCGAACTTAGCGGCCGAGACCTGCAGGCCGAACTCGGGCACGAACTCGAGCCGGGCCTCGGTGAGCCTCTGCTGGGCGATGATGCGGTCCTGTTCAGCGGAGAGCAGGCGGGAATCGTTCTTGAGCGCAAGGTGCACGGCTTCGTCAAGGTCGAAGGCGCGCTCCAAGAGGCCTGGTTCGACGGCAGCAGATGAGGGCGCGACGGCCGGGGCCGCGGGCACGACCACGGCCCCCTGGGCGGGCGAAGCCCAGAGGCCCAGACCAGCCAACGCCGCCGCCAGAAAAGAAGAAACCACTAGACTTTGAAGGACTGGGTCAAATGCTGCAGCTCGAGCTTGAGCGAGGCCAGTTCCTCGCGCGCGGCCGTGGCGCCTTCAGGGAGCTTCTTGGAGATCTCCTCCACCCGCGCGGCCAGATGAGCGGCCAGGTTGCGGTCCTTCTGGACCAGCACCTGCAGCCCGGCGATCATCGCGTTGAACTCCTCCTGCAGCTCCATGAGTTCGTCGCCGGTGCGCAGGGCCACGCGGTGCGTGAGGTCGCCCTTCCCCACGCTCTGGGCCGATTTTTCAAACCGGAAGATGGGCCCGGCGAAGCGATGGGAAACGAAGACCGAGATGAGCAGCATCAGGGCCAGGTAGAGGACGAGCTTGACCAGGATGATGGCGTTGAACTGCGACGCGGCGGCCGCCAGCGACGGCGCCTCGGTCATGATGAGGCGGTACATGTTGTAATAAATGTCGCCGCCGATGATGAGCGAAGCGCACAGCACGCTCAAGAACACCATCCCCACGTACTTGAACTGGAGCTGGCGCTTGACCAGGACGGTGCGGCGCTGGAACTTCTGGGGCTCGGCCATGGGCTATCGGGGGGCGAGGGCCTTGGCCTTGCCCGCGCAACCGGTGCAGACCAGGTCCGCCAGCGCCAGCCAATCGGCCGGGACGGTCTTGAGGGTCCCGGTGGCTTTCTCCAGGGGCACCCCGGAGACCTCGTTGCCGCGCAGGGCCACCATCTGGCCGAACTTGCCCTCGGCCACCAGTTGAGCGGCCTTGACCCCGACGCGCGTGCCGAGGATGCGGTCGAAGAGGGTCGGCGCTCCGCCGCGCTGCATGTGGCCGATGACCGCACTGCGCGTCTCGATGCCGGTCTTCTTCTCGATGAGCTCCGAGAGCCGCTCGGCCACGCCGCGCTTCTTGAGGATCATGTGCCCGAACTCATCGAGCTCCTCCTTAGCGGTGTCGCCGAGGTCCACAGCCTCGGAGGCCACGACCAAAGCCACCTTCTTGCGTGCGTGCGCGTCCTTGAGACGCCGGATCATGTCATCCACGTCCACGGTGCGCTCGGGCAGACAGACATAGTCGGCCCCCGCGCCCATCGCGGTATAAAGAGCGACCCAGCCGGCGTGCCGGCCCATGACCTCCAGGACCATGATACGGCGGTGGCTGCGGCCGGTGTCCACGAGGCGCTCGCCGGCCTCCATGGCCAACGTGGACGCGGTGTCGAAACCGAAGGTGAAGTCCGTGGCGGAGAGGTCGTTGTCCATGGTTTTGGGAACGCCGACCACGTTGCACTTGTGCTCCTTGTAGAGCTTGGAGGCGACACCCAAGGTGTCCTCGCCGCCCATGGCGATGAGGGCGTCCAAACCCAGCGTCTTGAAGGTCTCCAGGACCGCGGGCACGCCGTTCTCCTTTTTGTAGGGGTTGGTACGGGAGGTGCCTAGGATGGTGCCGCCCTTGCCTACGATCTCCGCGACATCCGCCGGGGTCAGGACCTGGTGCTCGCCCGTGAGCATCCCTTTCCAGCCTTCCTGCAGGCCCAGGCACTCGTAGCCTAAGGCCGCAGCCTGGATGACCGCGCCGCGGATGGCGGGATTGAGGCCCGGGCAGTCGCCGCCGCCGGTGAGGATGCCGATTCTCTTGCCTTTCTTGGTCATAGGGGGTTCTCTCCTAGAAGCTGCCGCTGTATTTGAGCTGCACGATGCGCTCCGGGCCGCGCGGACTGTTGTCCGCGAAGAAGCCGCCCTGCCCGATGCGCCGCACGACGAAATCCACCCGCAGCTTGGGCGTGAGGTAGACGCGCAGGCCGGAGTTGACCCGGCTGTTGCCGAAGTTGCTGATGTTGTCCCACTCAAAGAGAACCAGCGCCTTGTCCTGGATGTTGTAGCTCAGGGGGATCGACCCAAAGATGGAGTTGGAATCGAAATCGGAGATATTGAACGAAGGATGGGCCTGCAGGCCGGGCACGCCCAGTTCTTCAGTGGCTACCACGTAGAAGCCCCGCTGACGGTCGTGGTATTTCTTCTCCGTGGGACTGTAGTCCAAGCCCTGCCCATCGAAGCCGACCCCCAAGGCCGGGAGATAGCGGTTCCCGTCGTAGAAGCGACACTTGACCTGGACCTCGGGCGGCCGCACGCGCGCCATGGTGTCGTTGCCGATGAGGCCGTTGATGGCCAGCGACGCCCCCAAGTTCAGCCGGGGGTAGACCCCGAAGGATGCGAACTCCATCAGGCCCCCGTGAGAATAGAACCGGGTCTGGGAGGAATAGCCGCCGTAGTCGAGGACCGCGGCGGTCGGGGCATCGACGAGGCTGGTCTCGGGTGCGTTGAGCCCGGAGCCTTCACGCGCCGCCGGACTCTCCTTCTGGAGCGCCGTCATCTTGGGCCTGATCTTGATAGGCCTGACATCCACCGGCGCCTCCGGGACCTCGGCCGCCCGGCCGGTCGCCCAAAGTAAGGCCAGCAGGAACGCCGCCAGCAGGCTCGCTCGCATCACGCGCTGGCCTCCTTCACGGCTTGGAATCCAAGGCCGCGGCCACGCGCTCGTGGAGCTTGGCCATCTCGAAGGGCTTCTGGATGACTTCGTGGGCCCCGCTCATGAGGGCGATGCCTTTCTCCCGCGTGGTGTCGCGGCTGGTCATGATGATGATGTAAGGCGCCTTGGGGCCCAGCTTGTTGGTGATCTCGTAGGCGACGTGATAGCCGTCGATGTAAGGCATCATCACGTCGAGCAGGATAAGGTCGATCTTCTCGGCCAGAGCGATCTGGAGGGTGTCCTTGCCGTTGGCGGCCGTCAGGGTTTCGTAGCCATGATGGGCGAGGTCCATCTGCAGGAGATCAAGCAGGTCCGGGTCGTCGTCGGCGACTAAGATGCGCTTTCTATCCGCCATGTCTTTTCCCCAAGGATTTTGACTATAGATTCTAACAGATTTTTGTCCACCATAACGCAGGCATCCAATTCCAATATCGCCGTGCCTTCCGGGGTCTCATGCTCCAGGATGACCGGACAGGGACCGGGGCTGCGCTCCAGGATCTCGCGCAGCTCCTCCAACGCGACGTCGCCCAAGGCCTCGGGATCGCAGCTCAGGCGCAGTCTCCGGGCGTTGCGGCTGGCCGCGGTCTCCAGAGGGAGGATGTCCTGGACCACGAGCTCCGGCGCGCCCGCGCCCGCGGCATCGCCGACATCGCCGCGGAAGGAGAGCCGGCCCTCCACGGCCACGATGGCGCCCACCTTGAGCTGGTTGCCCAGCCCGTCGGCGTAGCGCTTGGGGAAGACCAGAAGACTGATCTCGCCGGAGAGATCCTCGAAGATGCATTTGGCCCACTGCTTGCCCTCTTCCTTGGTGACCATGCGCTTGACTTGACTGATCATGCCGGCCAGACGCACCGGCTTGGTGATCTCCGCCGTGAGCTGGACGATCTCATGGGAAGCGGCGACGCGCAAAAGCTCCTTGACGCTGAGCAGGGGATGGCCGGAGAAATAGAAGCCCAGGACTTCTTTTTCAAAAGCCAGGACATCGTGCTCGTGCAGGGCCGGAACCGCTGTCGCGGTCTCGGCGGGAGCGGCGGGCAGTTCCCCCAACCCGAAAAGCAGTCCCTGGCCGCGGGAGATGTCGGCCTGCACCTGCTGCTGGCGGTCCACGGCGTCGCCCGCCGCGGCGAGGAGCTTGCCCCGCACCGCGCCCACCACTCCGGTGGAATCCAGCGAATCCATGGCCCCGGCCTTGATGAGCGACTCAATGACCTTCTTGTTGACCCCGCGCAGGTCCACGCGGGCGCAGAAGTCGTCGAGGCTCTTGAAGGGGCCGGCCTGCCGGGCCTGCAGGATGACCTCGACGGCACCTTCGCCCACGTTCTTGACCGCGGTCAGGCCGAAGCGGATGGATTCGGGGTCCTCGATAGCGAAGACCGCGCCCGAGGTCTGGATGGAAGGCGGCAGGATGGTGATACCCATGTTCCGGGCGTCGTCGAGGTAGGTGACGAGTTTGTTCTCCTTGCCTTCGGCGCCGATGGCGGAATGGCCGATCTCCGAAGTGGCCAGGGAGGACATGAACTCCAGGCGGTAGTTGGCCTTGAGGTAGGCGGTCTGGTAGGCCACCAGGCCGTAAGCCGCCGAGTGCGATTTGTTAAAGCCGTAGCCGGCGAACTTCTCCATCTGGTCGTAGATCTTGTTGGCGGTCTTGGCATTGATATCGTTGCCCGCGCAGCCCTTGACGAAATTGTCGCGCGCCTTGGCCAAGGCCTCGGGGACCTTCTTGCTCATGGCCTTGCGCAGTCCATCGGCCTCGCCGGGGGTGAAGGCGGCCAGCTTCTTGGAGAGCTCCATGATCTGCTCTTGGTAGAGCATGCACCCGTAGGTGTCCTTGAGCACGGGCTCCATGAGCTTATTGTCGTACTTGACCTTCTCGCGGCCGTGCTTGCGGTTGACGAACATGTCGAGCATGCCGGCCCCCATGGGGCCGGGGCGGTAGAGGGCGATCAGAGCCACGATGTCGGAGAACTCTGTGGGCTTGACCTTGACCATGAGGTCGCGGATGCCCTGGGAATCGAGCTGGAACACTCCCAGGGCCTTGCCCGAGCGCAGGAGTTCGAAGCTCTTGGCGTCGTCCATGGGGATGAGGTCGATGTCGAAGTCGGGCTTGCCGCGCGTCCGGATGGCTTTGATGGCGTTGTCGATGATGGTCAGAGTGCGCAGACCCAGGAAGTCGACCTTGAGCAGGCCGAGGTTGGGCAGGATGTTGCCTTCGTATTGGGTGGTGACGGTCTCTTTGGCGCGCGCCAGGGGGGTGTAGCGGACCACAGGCTCCTTGGTGATGACGGTGCCGGCCGCGTGCACGCCGGTGTGGCGCTTGAGGCCTTCGAGCTTGAGCGAGAGGTCGAGGAGCTTCTTGTACTGGGGGTTCTTGTAGACTTCGGCGAGCTCGGGGGTCTTCTGGATGGCCTCGTAGAGCATGGTGCCGGGCGCGTTGGGGATGAGCTTGGCGATGCGGTCGACCTCGGGCAGGGGCACGCCGAGGACGCGGCCCACGTCGCGGACCACGAGCTTGGCGCCCAAAGAGCCGAAGGTGATGATCTGGGCCACGTTGTCGGCGCCGTACTTCTGGCGCACGTACTCGATGACTTTGGCGCGGCCGGTGTCCGCGAAATCGATGTCGAGGTCGGGCATGGACTTGCGATCGGGGTTGAGGAAGCGCTCGAAGAGGAGGCGGTGCTCGATGGGGTCGAGGTTGGTGATGCGCAGGGCGTAGGCGACCAGAGCCCCGGCGCCGGAGCCGCGGCCGGGGCCGACGGGCACGCCGATGGAGCGGGCGTGCTTGATGAAATCCCAAACGATGAGGAAGTAGCCGGAGAAGCCCATGCGCTTGATGACGCCGAGCTCGTACTTGAGGCGCTCCATGTGGGTGGCGGGAATCTCGCCTTTGAAGCGCTCCTTGAGGCCCAAGATGCAGAGCTCCTCGAGGTAGCTGTCCTGGGTGGTGCCTTCGGGGACCTTGAACTCGGGCAGGAGCATCTGGCCCATGGGGATCTGGAGGCTGCACATCTGGGCGATCTTGAGGGTGTTGGCGCAGGCTTCGGGGGCGTAGGAGAAGAGGGCGGTCATCTCCTCAGGGGACTTGTAGTAGTACTCGCGGCTCTCGTGACGGAGGCGGTCGGTCTCGTCCATGCGCCGGCCGGTGGCGATGCAGATGCGCGCGTCCTGGGCCTCGGAGTCGGACTTCTTGACGAAATGGCAGTCGTTGGTGGCCAGCAGGGGGATGCCGGTCTTCTTGGAAATCTCCAGGAAGGCCTTGATGACCTCCCTCTGCTTGGGCAGGCCGTGGTCCATGATCTCCAAGAAGAAGCATCCGGGCTCCAGGAGGTCGCGGTAGCCGACGGCGAGCTTGGTGGTCTGCTCCAGGTCATCGCCGCGCAGGACGCTCTGGGCGAGCTCGCCTTTAAGGCAGGCGGACGAGACGACCAGGCCTTTGCCGTACTTGGCGAGGAGCTCGCGGTCGATGCGGGGGTCGTAGTAGTAGCCCTCCAGGAAGGCGCGGGTGGAGAGCTCCATGAGGTTCTGGTAGCCTTCGAAGTTGCGGGCCAGGAGGAGGAGGTGGCAGTTCTCCTTCTGCGAGTGGCCGCGGTCGGTGCGTGTGCCTTTGGAAAAATAGGCTTCGAGGCCGATGATGGGATTGAGGCCGACGGCGTTGCACTGGGTGTAGAACTCGATGGCGCCGTACATGTTGCCGTGGTCGGTGAGAGCCATGCCCTTAGCGCCGTCTTTGGCGAGGTTGCGCAGGAGTTCGGAGGGTTTGCCGTCCTTGTCCGTGAAGCGGATGAGGCCATCGAGGAGGGAATACTCGGAATGATTATGCAGATGGACGAATTCGGGTTTGCCCATGGAGGCGGGTTCTGCGATTGCGGAGACATTTTATTATATTGCGACGGTGCGGGATAGGCGAAGTTAACGGAGGCGGACGCCGGCGAGGAGCAGGCTGAGGATCAGGAGGGAGCCGAGATAAACTTCCGCGAGCTCGGCATCGGGGCGCAGGAGGCTGAGCCAGAAGCGTTTGCGCTCGTCCTTGCGGAACTGCTCGCGGCGGGCTTTGGCCTGGGGCGAGTCGAAATTCTGCCATTGCTCGATGCTGCGGGAGAGGTCTCCGGCTGTGCTGCGGACGGCGGGGTCCTGGTCTTTGGATGAGTACTCGACGGCGAGGCGGAGCTTGGGGAGGATGACCTTGTCGAAGTCCGGGCGCCGGAAGTAGTCGCTATTGTTGAGAGCGGAGAGGGTGTGCCACCGGACGCTGGGATCGGGGTGGCTGAGGCAGGGGAGGAGCTCGAAGGCGGCGTTCTCGGAGCGGTAACGCTTGGCTTTTTCCCCGCGCTCGGCGCAGTGCCGGGCGCGCCATTCCAGGGCGAGGGGGTCCGCGGAGTCCTCGACAAGGGGTTTTCCGGTGGGGGACTCGACTTGGGCGGAGGTCGGGATGGACCGGCCGGGGGCGGCCAGAAGCAGGAGCAGGATGATCAGGCTCATGGTCGATCCAAGGCTATCATACACAATGTAACGGGCCTGGGACTTGGGTCGGGAACTCGTATGTGGGGTGGCGATATTGGCCCGCGGGGCGTCGGATTCCCTGAGATACCGTTTGGCCAAGACTAAAGTCGATTCCCAACGCCGGCAACAGCTTATCTTGGTATAATCCCCTCGCATGCCCCCCTCCAAAAAACCCGACTACTTCTTCCCCGACCCCGGCCTCGTGGAAAAGCGCCTTCGCCTCAACCCCGTCTACAAAGGCCGCGCCGTCGGATTCCACGTCGACACCGTCCGCCTGCCCGACGGAAAGACGGCCACCCGCGAGTACCTCCACCACCACGGCGCCGTCGGCGTCCTCCCCTTCTTGGACCGAGACACCGTCGTCCTCGTGCGCCAATACCGCTACCCCATCGGAGAAGTCACATTGGAAATGCCCGCCGGCAAGCTCGACCCCGGAGAAGGCCACCTCGTCTGCGTCAAGCGCGAGTTGCGCGAAGAGACCGGCTACACCGCCCGCCGCATCCGGCATCTCATCGACTACTGGCCCACTCCCGCCTTCTCCGACGAGCTCCTGCGCCTCTACATCGCCGACGGCCTCAAACCCGGCAAAGGCTCCCCCGACCACGACGAGTTCATCGAAGCCGTCGCCGTCCCCTACAAAGAAGCCCTCCGACTCATCTGGGAAGGCCGCATCCGGGATTCCAAGACCGTCATCGCCCTCTTGGCCGCGCGCCGCTTCATCTAGGAAGCATCCATGACTCCCGAAGAGCTCGCCGCCTGGGAGCCCTTCCTCAAGACCATCCCCCTCTTCGCCGGCCTCTCCAGCGCTGATATCGCGAGGGTGGCCGGCCGCATGCAGGCCCTCTCGCTGCCCAAAGGCGCCACCCTCTACTCCGAAGGCGCCGAATCCGATGCCTTCTACATCATCACCTCCGGCCAGGTCCGCACCGTGCGTTCCGCCAACGGCCGCGAGGTCGTCGACGCCTTCCTCGGCCGCGGCGAGACCCTCGGCGAAGGCGGCCTGCTCACCGGCGAGCCCCACCTCCACGCCGCGAAGCTCGACACCACCACCGAGTTCCTCAAGCTCTGGCGCAAGGACTTTGAGGAAGTGCTCCGCGAGAACCCTTCCATCCTTCTGCATCTCTCCCGCATCCTCGCCCGGCGTCTGGTGCGCGCCCAGAACCCCTCCCCCAGCGCGCCGGCCCAGCTCATCGCCCTGAGCGCCGCCTTGCCCGGGCCCGACCGCCGGCTCCTGGCCGTGCACCTCGCCCTACAGCTCGTCTCCCAGACCCGGCGACGGGTCTTCCTCGCCGACCTCTGCTCCGACGCGGGGAGCCTGGCCCAGGCCCTGGGCCTCAAGCCCCTGCCCCCGGACCAGCTCGCGCCCGATCCCGGGCACGTGCATGAGCACGTCTGGGCTGAGGCCCTCATCCAGGTCCACCCCTCGGGCCTCGAGGTCCTGAGCCTCCCGGCCTCCGCCCTGGCCGGCCGGCTCTACGGAGGGCTCTACCACTTCCTCAATTTCCTGCGCGAAGGCCGCGACATCGTGCTGGTCTGCTTCGACGACCCCGCCACGGACGTGGAGCGCTCCATCCTCGCCGAGGCCGACCGCATCCTCTGGGCCGGCAGCCGCAGCGCTCCCGGCCCGCTGAGCCGCTCGGAGGCGGCCCTGCGCGCGGCCGTGCCCGAGACCGGGAAAATCCTCGGACTCTGGCTGGGAGACCCGCCGCGCGCCGACACAGGCTTCGGTCCTGGCATCGAGCGCATCGTCTTGCCCTGGCCCGACGACCTGGGTGCGCGCCTCGAGCGCACCGGCTCGCCTTATGAGGCCATGGACGGCCGCCCCCGCACCATGCGCGCCATGGAACGCTTGGCCCGCCGCTTGGGCGGCCTGCGCTTGGGCTTGGCCCTCGGCGCGGGCGCGGCTTTAGGCCACTCCTACATCGGCATGCTCAAGGTCTTCGCCCGCGAGCACATCCCCGTAGACGTCGTGGCCGGGACCTCGGCCGGCGCTCTCATCGGGGCCTGGCTCGCTTCAGGCATGGAGCCCGAGCAGATGGTGCACACCGCCCTGCGCATGGACAAAGCCTGGCTCTACGAGAACCTATTCTGGGACCTCACCGTGCCGCGCTCGGGCCTCTTCGCCGGGCAGACCCTGCTTCGCTTCCTGCGCACCTTCTTCGGCGAGAAAGAGTTCTCTCAGCTGGAGCTCCCCTTCGCCTGCGTGGCCACGGACATTGAGACCGGCGAGGCCGTAGTGCTGCGCGAGGGCCGGGTGGCCGAGGCCGTCCGGGCCTCCTGCGGCATGCCCATGCTGTTTGCGCCCCTGCACCTGGGCGGCCGCTACCTCGTCGACGGTGGCCTGGTGGACCCCGTGCCCGTACGGGTCGCAGCCGATCTGGGCGCCGACCTCTTGGTGGCCGTGAACCTCACCCAGCCAGCCGGGGCGCGCAACCCGCGCCGGCGCAAGCAGGGCCTGCTGGAGGCGTCTTTGGAGTTGGATTTCGCGCGCCTGCGCGAGCTCACCTTGCCCGCGGCCCTGCGAGCCCCCAACATGCTGCAGGTCTTCGACCAGACCCTGCACACCATGGAGTACGAGATCGCCCGCACGCGCATGGAGTTCGCGCACGTGGCCATCCAGCCGGACCTCAGCGCCTTCCTCTGGACCGAGACCCACCGCAGCCGGGAGATCATCCGCGCCGGAGAGCACGTCGCCGAGCAGTACGTCCCCCAGATCAAGGCCCTGCTGCCCTTCTTCACCCAACTGGGCAAGGTCCCGCAGAGGCCGTCGAGCCCGCTTCGTCCTTGAATTGATATGATGACTAAACCCTCACTTTAACCATGGATCAAGAACAATACGAGCTCATCCGCCGCATCGCCTCGGTCGTGGGACACGAACTGCGCAATCCCCTGGCCGTCATCAACAACTCCGCCTACTTCGTCAAGACCAAGCTGGGCGCCGCGGCTGAGAAAGACCCCAAGGTAGAGAAGCACTTGGGCATCATCGCCTCCGAGATCGCCCGGGCGGACCGCCTCATCTCGGATATCCTGCGCTTCTCCCGGCCCCTGGAGGTCACGATCGCGCCCGCCAGCCTGGGCGCGATCGTGGAGACCGCTCTCAAGGATTGCGCCGTCCCGAACGGAGTCAAAATCAAGCGCGAGAAGCCCAAATCCGAAGTCATGGTCAAGGCGGATTCCGCGGCCCTGGCCGAGGCCGTGCGCCGCATCCTAGACAACGCCCTCGAGGCCGCAGGCGCGGCCGGAACCGTGAGCATCTCCTGGGGGACACGCGGCAGCGACGCTTTCGTGGAGGTCCGGGACACCGGCCCCGGCATCAAGCCTGAGGACCTGGCCAAAGTGCTGCATCCCTTCTTCACCACCAAGCCGCGCGGCCTGGGCCTGGGTCTGGCCGTAGCGGAGAAGATCGCGACGGCGCACGGCGGACGCGTCGAGGCCAAGAACATCTCCAGCGGCGGAGCGACACTGACCGTGACCTTGCCCAAGGCATGAGCAACGCCTTCCCGGACGCGTTGGCCGCCGTCCTCGGCAACGGGACCCTCCCTCTGCACAAGGCCCGCCGCGCTATGGGCGCCATGCTCAGCGGCGGCGCCACGCCGGCCCAGACCGGCGCCTTCGTCGGCGCCTTGGCCATGCGCGGCCCCACCTGCGATGAGATTGTGGGCTTCAGCCAGGCCGTGCGCGAGCTCGGTTTGAAGGCCAAGGTCTCGCGAACGCCGCTCTTGGAGACCTGCGGCACGGGCGCACCCGGCGCTTTCAACATCTCCACCACCGTAGCCTTCATCGCGGCCGGCGCGGGCGCGGCCGTGGCCAAGCAGGTCAGCCGCCCCACCGGCAAGCCCTGCGGCTCAGCCGACGTGCTCGAGGCTTTGGGCGTGCACGTGGACCTCCCGGCGCCGCGCGCCGCGCGCTGCGTGGAAGAGGCCGGCGTCGGCTTCTTCCTCTCCAGCCTGTTCCACCCGGCGCTCGACTCGGTCCGACTCCTGCGCCGGGAGCTGGGGGTGCACACGGTCTTCGACCTCCTGGAGCCCCTGGCCAACCCGGCCGGAGCCTCCCAGCAGCTCTTGGGCGTCTACGCTCCGGGCTTGGTGCCCATGCTCGCCCGGGCGCTCCAGGCCTTGGGTAGCGCATCCGCCATGGTGGTGAGCTCCCGCGACGGCCTCGACGAACTGTCCCTGGCCGCTCCCGCGGTGGTCGCGCGCCTGCGCGAAGGCCGCATCGAAGAATACGAGGTGGACGCCGCGGCCTTGGGGTTCAAGCCGGTCCGGACCGCCGACTTGGCCGGCGGCGACGCGGCCGCCAACGCGCGCATCCTGCTGGGCATCCTCAAGGGGGAGCGCGGCCCGGCTTTCGATGTGGCCCTCTTGAACGCCGCCGCGGCCCTCATGGTCGCAGGCCTGGCCGCGGATTTCAAGGAGGGGCTGGCCCGGGCCGCGGAATCGGTGGACAGCTGCCGGGCGCTGCAAGCCCTGGAGGCCGTCCGGAAGCTGAGCACCCCGTAATGCGCATCAAGGTCTGCGGCCTCACCCGAGGCCAGGACGTGCGCCTCGCCTGCGACCTGGGCGCCTGGGCCGTCGGCTTCGCCTTCGGCCCCGGCCGCCGGCACGTGCAACTGCGTCATGCCCGCCGGCTCTGCGCCCAGGTCACCCCCGGCGTCCTCAAGGTCGGGGTCTTCCACGGCTGTTGCCGCCGGGACATCCTATTGACCCTGCGGGACTGCGGACTCGACGCGGTGGAACTACGCGGCGGCGAGACCCCTGAAGAATGTGCAGGCTATCCGGTGCCGGTCTTCAAGGCCGTCGGCTACAGCCGAGGCATGGAACTCGCGGACCTCAAGAGCTACGTGGTCGAGCATCTGCGCATCGGCCCGGCGGGAGGGGAGAGCGCCGCGCCGGAGTCCCTGCGGAGCTGTTGGCAGTTCGCAGCCCGCGCCCGCGGCTTCTCGGTCATCCTCGCCGGAGGTCTCACCCCAGGCAACGTCGCCTTAGCCGTGGCCGCGGCCAGGCCCTATGCGGTAGAGGTCTGCTCCGGAGCGGAGCGCGATCCCGGCCTCAAGGACCCGAAGCTCCTCAAGTCCTTCTTCGCCGCGGCCTGACCCCGGGTCGTGCGCCAGGCCCAGGTCCCGCTCAGTCGTTGCGGTGGAAAAGATCCCGCTCGATAATCTGCACGCTGGTGCGCAACTCCACAGAGCGTTCCGTGCCCGGCCGGGCCGGCAGTTCGGCGTCGAAGACGCGCAGGACGGTGCGGCCGTCCGTCCACCAGAACTTGTCGTTGCTCCGGTGGGGCTCCCCGTAGACCAGGGCCAGGTCCTGGGCCAGGCGCTCGGCGGGCCGGCGGTGGGAGAAACGCGCGTCGTAGATAAGCTGGATGTCGACCAGGCGGCCGCGCCGCAGGCCCAGCCAGAGGACCTGTGCGTCCGGCGGGAAGCTCTTGGCCGCCTCGCGCTCGACGCGCAGGCGCGTCACCCGCACCCGGCGCTCCTCCTGGGCGGGCCATTCCTGGGCCGGCGGATAGATGAGCTGGACATCCTCTATCGTGTCACCCAGATGCAGGTCGGCGAGGGTGCGCTGGATGGCCGGAGTCTCATCCTGGCAGACGGCCGGGACCGCGGCCAGCAGCAGGGGCAAGACCCACGACCGCACCGTGGTCATGACGCGGACCTAGAGGCAAGCTGACGGCGGCGATGGGTGCGGTGCGCCAGACGCTCGCCGCCGGTGTAGTAGCGGAAGGTGATATGGCCCAGGCGGCTGATGAAATCCTTAGCCGCTTGGTAGCTGCGATTCTGCCCCGTGAGCACCGTCATCGCGTAGTCGCCCTGCGGGGTGAAGAAGATGGCCGAGTCATGGCAGGCCATGCGCAGCAGCCCCGTCTTGTGCGCGATCTCCCAGCCGAAAGGCAGCCCCTTGGCCAGGCGAGAGGGGACGGCCTTGGGCTTCTTGAGGATATCCAACATGACCGAGCTCGAGTACTTGTCGACCGCCTCGCCGCGGTAGATCTTCTCCAGGAGCATGGTCATCTCGCGGGCGGTCGTGTAGTTCTCATGCGCCACCCGGCCGCCCTTGATGCTCATCCCCTCGGGGTAGATGCCGGTGTAGAGCAATCCCATCCGGGGGAACTGTTGCTGGACGTAGCCGAGGCCCAGGGCGTCGATGAGCATAGCGGTGGCCGTATTGTCCGACTCATTGATCATGTGGACGAGGAGCTCCTCCGCGGTCAGACGCGTGCCGTCGGGCCGCCACTTGAGGCTCCCGGAGCCGCCCACCCGTGTCGCCCGGCGCAGCATGAAGCGGTCCTGGAGAGAGAGCTCGCCCGTGGAGATCTTGTAGAAGACCGAGATCATGACCGGCACCTTGATGAGGCTCGCCGCCGGAAAGAGGTCATCGGGATGGTAGGACCAGGCGCGCTGGGTGCGCAGATCCTTGAGCACGATAGAGACCCGGCCGGGATGCCGTGCCACGACGCGGGCCAATTCCTCAGTCATCTTGTCCCACTCGGCCTGCTCGGCGTTCTGGGCCCAGGCCGAGGGCACCGCCGGCACGATGGCGGTCTGGACGGGGGCCGACGCCCCCTCCGGCGCAGAAGCCAAAGCCGGGGCGGGCCCCACGGCCGGCGCCACGAGCGGCGGGACAGCCGCGGCGGCGGGAGCTGGAATCTGCGCGCCCATGGCCTCCTCCTCCTCCTCGGCGGCGCCAAGGCCGAGGCTCTGCTCCTGGCGCCAGTCCAAGCGGTAGCCCAGGGCGTAGGAGACCGTGACCACCATCATGGCCGCGACCAGCATGAGGTCGAGCCGCTGCAGGCGCAGACGCACGCGTGGCGGGATGCGATGGGACATCCGGCTCGCGGCGGCGACCGCCGCCTGCGGCGCGTGAGCGCCGGAGGGGACTGACGGCGTGTCGTCTTCGCGACGGGTCATGATTTCACCTGATGACGCGCCACAGAATCCCAGCCGAGACTCCACCGACCCCGGGCCGCGCCTCCGGGCTTAACTGGGAGTCTGGTTGACCGGAGCGGGCCGGGAGGCGAAGGCGAGCTTCTCGCCTCCGGCATCCAGGTCCACCGCGATGATCCCGCCCGCCTCAAACCTCTTCAGAAGGATATCCTCGGACAGAGGATCCTCCACCATGCGCTGTATGGTGCGCTGCAGGGGCCGGGCCCCGTAGTTGGGGTCGAAGCCGTTCTTGAGGAGGAAACCCTCCGCGGCTTCGGAGAACTCGATCTTAAAGCCTTGCACCTCGACCTTGGCTCTTACCCGCACAAGCATGAGCTTGAGGATCTGCCGCATCTCGTCCTCGTTGAGGGAGTGGAAGACGATGATCTCGTTGATGCGGTTGATGAACTCGGGGTTGAAGACGCGCTTGACCTCCTCCATCACGGTATCCTTCATCTTCTTGTAGTCCCGCTCGTCCTGCTTCTCGTCCGGAGCCATGAAGCCCAAAGACTTGCCTCGAGAGATGAGGCGGGCGCCGACATTGGAGGTCATGATGACCACGGTGTTCTTGAAGCTCACCTTATGGCCGAGATTGTCGTTGAGGACGCCATCGTCCATGACCTGCAGAAGGATATTGAAGACGTCGGGGTGGGCTTTCTCGATCTCATCGAGCAGCACCACGGAGTACGGCTTGCGCCGCACCGCCTCGGTGAGTTGGCCGCCCTCTTCATAGCCGACATAGCCGGGAGGCGCGCCAATGAGCCGCGAGACCGCGAACTTCTCCATGTACTCGGACATATCGACGCGCACGATAGCCTCATCGTTGTTGAAGAGGAACTCGGCCAGGGCCCGGGCCAGCTCCGTCTTGCCCACGCCCGTAGGACCCAGGAATAGGAAGCTGCCGATGGGCTTCTTGGGCTCCTTCAAGCCCGCGCGGGAGCGCCGGATGGCCTGGGAGATGACCTTGATCGCTTCGTGCTGGCCGATGATGCGCTTATGGATGACCTCTTCCATGTGCACCAGTTTCTCCGTCTCAGACTCGGTGAGACTGGTGACGGGAACGCCCGTCCACTTGGAGACCACGTACGCCACATCCTCCGCGGTGATCGCAGGGGTGGACTGGTCGCGCTTCTCCCGCCACTTCTTCTTGAGCTCTTCCATGGCCTTGCGCAGCTCCTTCTCCTTGTCGCGCAGGCGGGCGGCCTTCTCGTACTCCTGGCCGGAGATGGCGGAGGACTTCTCCTTGACCACCTTCTCGATCTCAACCTCCTTGTCCTTGAACTGGGGCGGAGTCTGCGTGGTCTGCAAGCGCGCCCGGGAGCCGGCCTCATCGATGAGGTCGATGGCCTTATCCGGTAGGAAGCGCTCCGAGATGTAGCGGTCGGCCAGGTTGGCCGCGGCGGCCAGGGCCGCGTCCTCGTACTTCACCTTGTGATGGGCCTCGTATTTCTCCTTGAGGCCCTTCAGGATGGCGATGGTCTCCTCCACCGACGGGGGATCCACGATGACGGGCTGGAAACGCCGCTCCAAAGCGGCGTCGTGCTCGATGTACTTGCGGTATTCATCCAAGGTAGTCGCGCCGATGCACTGCAGTTCTCCGCGCGAGAGGGCGGGCTTGATCATGTTGGAGGCGTCGATGGCGCCCTCGGCCGCCCCGGCGCCGATCACGGTGTGCAGCTCGTCGACGAAGAGGATGATCTGCCCCTTAGCCCGGCGGATCTCCTCGATGATGTTCTTGAGGCGTTGCTCGAACTCACCGCGGTACTTGGTGCCGGCCACGACCAGCGCCAGGTCCAGGGAGAGGACCCGCTTGTTGTTGAGGATCTCGGGCACGTCTCCCGTGGAAATCTTCTGGGCCAGGCCCTCGACGATGGCGGTCTTGCCCACGCCCGGGTCGCCGATAAGGACCGGGTTGTTCTTCTGACGGCGGGCCAGAATCTGGATCATGCGCTCGATCTCGTCGGCACGACCGATGACCGGGTCGAGCTTGCCCTCGCGCGCCATAACGGTCAGGTCCCGGCCGAACTCGTCCAGGGTAGGGGTCTTGGACTTGGTCCGCGTCGGGGCTTGGGGCTGTCCGCCCGGCTGCGGCGGCTGGGACTGACCCTCGCCCAGGAGGTTCAAGACCTCCTCGCGCACCACCTCCAGACGCAGGCCGAGGTTCTCCAAAACCCGCGCGGCCACACCTTCCTCCTCGCGGATGAGCCCCAACAGGAGGTGTTCGGTTCCCACGTAGGAGTGGCCCATGTGCTGGGCCTCCTCCACCGCGTACTCAAGGACCTTCTTGGCCCGTGGGGTGAAGGGGATCTCGCCCAGGAGCATAACGTTGTCGCCCGTGCCCACGATCTTCTCGATCTCGGAACGCACGCGCCGCAAGTCCACCCCGAGGTTGGCCAGGACCTGAGCCGCGACGCCTTCGCCCAGGGCGATCAAGCCCAGCAGGATATGCTCGGTGCCCACATAATCGTGGTTGAGCCGCTTGGCCTCCTCTTGAGCGATGAGGATGACCCGCTGCGCCCTTTCCGTGAACCGGTTCGACATGGATGTTGTCTCCTAACTAAAAAGAGTTCCCTGATGCGGAAATAAGTACCGCGAGAATACCGAGCCACCGTCCGACCATAAGTATGGCTCGGTGGCCGTTTCAATGTCAAGTGCAGTACATGATACATTTTTTGACGACCGCGGCACCCCGCGCAAACCCACCCCTTTACCAATAATTTACCAGCCTGTAACATGCTTTTCATGGTTGGGGATTACACTGGTAACGACGTAGGAGGGCTCATGCGAAATCGGATATTGATTGTGGCCATCCTCCTCTGGCCGTCCGCCCTTCTGGCCCAGTCGGGCCATCGCACCTCCTCGGCTCCAGCCCGATCGACCTTCCGAGGGTCATCCTCCGCAGCCCGTTGGACGAGCACCGCGCCGCGATCCATCCAGGCCACCGTCTCCCATGTCGTGGTTGCGGCGAGGTCCCGCTCCGTCCCCTTCTCGCCGACCGCGCGCGCCAATGCCATCCAGGGGCTGGCCACCGCCGGCCTGAACTCCCGCTTCGCAGCGCCGCGCGGCCAAAGCGGCCGCGGTTGGTCCCACAGGTTCGACAAGCTCACCTTCCAGGGCAAGCGCTCCTTCGGGGCGCGCCGCGCCGACGACCCGCAGCCTCCCGCCCAGACGCCGGTCTATATCCCGCCCTACGATTACACACCGGGCGCCCTGATCCGCACCGAGGGCCTCGGCTACACGGCGACGCCGACCAACGACGCCCACTGGGCCAACAACGACCCCGGCTACGCCATCGTCCAGGACCCGAACCAAGCGTTGCTCCTCAACCCGTTCGTCGGCGTCCACGTTGGGCCCAAGGACAGGCTCCCGCCTCCCAGCCCGGGGACGGGCAGCGGCGCCTCCGGGCACAACGCCATCACGCCCAACGCGCTGGCGAGCCAAGGTGATTAGACCCCCCGCGGAATCAGCCAGCCCTGGGGCTCGGGGACCTCAGGGCGGCCTTTTTGGTAGATTGATCGCATGCCCGAGCCGCTCTTCGACTTCAGCCACGAGTACGACCAGATGCTTCACGAAGGCCTCAAGCTCTCGGGGGAAGACAAAGCGTACTTCATCGCAGGACGGCTCACGGAGCTGAAGAGGCGCCTGCCCGCCGGCTTTACGCCCTCGCGCATACTCGACTTCGGCTGCGGCACGGGCGCGACCAGCGCCGTGTTCAAGCAGCTCTTTGCCACCAGCGAGGTCGTCGGCGTGGACGCCTCGCCCCAGGCGTTGGCTCTGGCTAGCCGAGACCATGGCCAGCCGGGACTTTCATTCCAGACCATTTCCGATTTCGTCCCGGACACCTCCTTCGCGCTCTGCTACGTCAACGGCGTGTTCCATCACATCGAACCGGAGCGGCGGCCCAAGGTCCTCTCGCTCATCTTCAAGGCCCTGCGTCCGGGCGGCGCCCTGGCGCTTTTCGAGAACAACCCTTGGAACCCGGGCGCGCGTTGGGTCATGAGCCGCATCCCCTTCGACCGCGACGCCAAGCCCTTCAGCCCACCGGCGGCGCGCCGCCTGCTCGAGGCCGCCGGCTTCTCAGTCGCGGGGCAAAGCTTCCTGTTCTATTTCCCCAGGATGCTGTCTTTCCTGCGCTTCGCCGAGCCCGTCCTCGCGAGACTTCCGCTGGGCGCGCAATATCTGACGCTCGGGTTCAAGCGCTAGGGCTGCCGCCTAAGGAAAGAGCGGGACGCAGCCAACAGGGCCCGATAAACATCCCTGACAAAGGCCAGGTCTGTGCCCGCACGCCGGGCCTGCCGCAGAACCGACCGCTGGACCTGCGCCTCACGCCCGGGCTCGCGCACCCGCGTCTTGAAAGACCGCATGGCCGCGACCAGCCGCTGACGAGAGCCCAGCAAACGGACGATCCGGCGGTCGAGATCATCGACGCGGCCGCGCAAAATAGCGAGTCGCCTGCAATGACCCGCTTGGGGGCTCTTCACGGCTTAGAGCCCAAAGCCGCCCTTGTACTCGTGGAACATCTTGGCCAGGATGAGGAGCTCCGGGTGCGCGTGCTGAAGCCGGGGCAGCACGATGCGGACGCGGTCGCGATACTCAGCGAGCTTGGCCCGGAATTCGGGCGAGAGTGATTTTTCGTCCCAGTGGAAACGCTTGAGGTCCAGAATCACGCGGCTGCGGCAGCGCTCCAGGGATAGGCCCAAGTCTCGCCACATCCGCTCGGCCTCGCTGCCGCTGAGCTTGCCCTCGAACTTGAGCCAGACCTCGCGGCGAGCGTGCAGGAACTCGACCTGCACCCGGAAGTTCTGCGCCTTGAGGCGAGCCGCCAGGGACTCCCAGACCTTGTGGTTGACCCAGAAGAAGCCGGGCTGGCGGTAGGCCGTGCGCCGCAACTTGGGGTGCTGGAAGAGGTCGAACTTGAGCTCCAACCCCGTCCAGGCCGCCGCGCCGACTGCGGCCCACGACATGAGCCGCTCGCTGTGCGTGGGCGCGCCCAAAACCGCGTGCACGCGGCGCTCCAGGTCCGCGATCCAGCGACGGACATTGCGATTGGGCCCGAAGACTCTCCCGGCTTGGAAGATGGGATAAGCCTTGCGGAGGTCGCGGGCGAAGATCTCGGCCTTCTTGGCCAGCATCGGGTTGGCGCTGTCCTTGAGCTTGAGGTAGCCGTTGAGCCAGACCTCCACGGTGCGGTAGATGCTAGGCCCCAGGCGACGATAGTCTTCCGCGAAGCAACGCCGCTGGACCTTCTCAATCTGCGCGGCGGAGAGCGTCGGGTGCTTGACCATGGCGGTAAAGCCAGAGGCATTGCGGCAGTAGCGCTCCGGGTCAGCCGCCAAGTCCTCACGCAGGCGCCCCTCCTTGATCACGCGGTCCCAATACGGCGTCCCGGGAGTCGGCCCGTAGATGAGAAACTGCGTCAGGGCCGGCTTCATGGCGAGCAGTCCGTCGAGCTCGGCGGCCACCGTGCCCTCGTCCTGGTAGTCGAAGCCCACGATCATGGAGGCCAGGATGGTGACCCCGTGCTCCCGCAGCTCCCGGAAGATCTCCTCAGCCGACCGGCCCGCGCGCTTCTCGTAGCCGGAGCGCGTGCCTTCGTAGCCGATCCAGACCCCGTCGATCCCCATCTCGAGGAGTTCCTCGATCTTGTACTGGCTGAGGGCCTTGATGCTCGCGAAGGCGAAGATGGAGAGGGGCCGGCCGGAGTTGACCACAAGGTCCCGGAACTCCATGGCCCGCTGCTTGTCGAGCAGGAAATCCTCGTCGATGACCGTGAAGGACATGTGTGGGTCCATGTCCAGGTAGCGCTCGACCACATTATAGATGTCGCGGCCCGTGGGGAGAAGCTTGACATGCTGGCGCTTGAAGAAGTGCGAGGTGCAGCAGAAGTCGCAGCCGTTGGGGCAGCCCAGCCCCGCGAAGATCATGCCCGTGTTGCCCGCGCGCTGGCCGAAGACCTTGAGCTGGCTCACGATCAAAGGATGCTGGTACGGCCCGGACTTATGCTCCTCGCCCAAGAGTTTGCGCATGAACTCCACGCCCTCGCCTCGGCAGATATGGTCGCTGTAAGGCTTGAGGAACTCCTCGCCCAGAACCGTGCCGTAGCCCCCCAGGATGATCTTGCTTTTAGGGGAATGCTCGCGGATGAGGGCCACCATCTCCTTCATGCGGTGGAAAGTGGAGAGGATGAATGAGAGGCCCACGTAGTCATACCCCTTCTTGAGCTCCCGGATGAGCTCGTTCCTGGAAGGATACTGCATGACCACGGTCGGGGCCTGGATGTTCGCGGCGATATATTCGAGGGAAAAGTGGTGATGGACCGCCCGGGGGCTGAAGAGCCCTTGCGCCCGGGTGACTTGGCCGAAGAGCAACTCATAGCCCACGCTGGGCCCGTCGCCGTGCTTGGGGCCTAACGGCCGGCAGATACTAGTCAAAAGAACTCTTTTCATAATTCTATTTTAGCTTTTCCGCGCCTCCCGCGCGAGCGGCCCGGCGACCTCCTCGACCCGCGTCACCACCGAGAATCCTCTCGTCATGGCCCGCAAGGCCGCGACATGCTGCTCCTCGGTCCGAGCCGCGGTCGCGTCCGCCGCGACGAAGGTCAGCCAGCCCAGGTCGAAAGCGGCCCGCGCCGTGGATTCCACGCAAAGGTCGGTCTTGACCCCGGCCAGGACGATCTGCGAGACCCCCTCGGCACGCAGCCGCCCCTCCAGGGCGGGATTGGAGAAGGCGCTATAGCCGGTCTTTCGGAACACGTCGGCCGCGCGGGGCTCGAGGACCCCGGCCACCCGGGCCTCCGGCGAGCCGGTCAGACAGACCTGGTCCCACCAAAGCCGCATCAGCGACCCATCCGGGGCCGGACCATCGTGCGCGTGGACCGTGAACAAGACCGGCCGGCCGGCCCGACGGAAGGCCTCGACGAGGCGCCGGATGTTGAGCAGGGCGGCCCGCCCGGGCGGCAGATAGGCCGGAGAGCGGCGGTCGAGGAAGAACTCCTGCATGTCCACGACCAGGAGGGCCGCATGGTCCGGATCGAAAGCCCGGCCGCGCGGGGACTCCTGGTCCAGCGCCCGCATCCAGACCTCGGCCCTCTGCGCCATGGAGTCGGCCGTCACGTAGCTGCGCCGCTCGCGGCGCTCGGCGCGTAGCCCGACGGAAGCCGCAGCCTTGAGGCTCTCGCTCCAGAGCTGACCGCAAGAGGTCTCGGACTCGATCTCCACGGGAAAACTGGGCGAGAGGATGACTTCGAACCCCCGGCGCTCCAGCTCTGTCGCCGCGCCGCGGATCGGCTCCGGCGCCTGCGTCCAGACGAAGGTCGTCTGGCTGCGGCGCGCCGACAGGGTGGGATTGATGGGGGTGACCTTGACCAGGAAATGCTCCGGGTCGAAGACTCGGGCAATGGCGGCCGCATCCAGGGCCTCGCCCGGACCAGGGGCGAAATTGAGGGTCACCTTACGGTCGCCCGGCCGCACGAAGCGGCGGCCGTAGTCCGCCACCTCCTCGAGGGCCCACTTCTTGATGGGCACGATCTTCTGGCGGACCTCCTCATCCATCGCGTGCAACGAGAACTGGAGCTGGAAGCGGCCGCCCGGGAAGCACTCATCCTTGATGCGGCGCAGCTCCTCGAACCAAGGCGCGATGGCCGGGCTCTTGGGGGCCACAGTGGACACGCTGACGATGAGGCCTGGACGGACCGGCTCGCGCGCCAGGTCGCGCAGGGCTTCCAGGACCGCGGGATTCAGGGAGGGTTCGCCCATGCGCGCGAAATGGATCTTGACCTTGGGGTGGCGCGCGAGGTCCAAGCCCGGGTTCTGCGCGGCGATGAAGCGGATCTGATCGAGCATCTCGCGCGCCGAAAGGTTGCCCTGGTAGCCGGTGGCCCCCGCGTCGCACATGCGGCAGCCGACCGCGCAACCGGCCTGGGTCGAGATCATCATGACCCACTTCTCGGCCTTAGGAACCCCCGGCTCCACGGTGTCCACGAACTCGATGCGGCGCGCCGCATCGAGTTCGGCCAGATAGAGCTTGGCCAATCCCGGCACTTCGCGCCTTTCCACGATCTTCAAGTCCGCTCCTCCAACAAGTCGATGCAGCGCATGGCGGCCTTGATGCCCGACCCCGCGGCGATGGCCACCTGCCGGTGGACATCCCCCTGCGCGTCTCCGGCCACGAAGAAACCCGAAGGCAGGCGACCGGCGGGGAAGGGCAGCGCGGCCGGAGCCCTCCCCACAAGAACGAACAACGCATCCGCTTCGAGCCGCAGCCGGCCGTCACGGCCGGCGATCTCCAGAGCCTCCAGACGACGCCGGCCCTGAAGACGGCATACGGTAGCGCCGAAAATCTGGATGATGCGGGGGGCCTCCTTCAGGCGTTGACGCAGGAGACGATGCGCTTTGATGGACCCGGCGCGGCAGACCAGGTAGACCCGACGGGCCTGGCGAGCCAGCGCCAGAGCCTGGTGGGCAGCGGCTTCCCCGCCTCCGGCCACGACCACCGTCCTGCCGCGCCAACGTGAGGGGCGGTCGAACGCCGCATGGAACAGCCCCCGGCCCCGAAACCGCCCCTCACG
>Ga0118677_10000347_pt1 | contig 101477 bp, 95 predicted proteins | sample AliMusrvi5mmetaG_FD_86154 | JGI IMG/M metagenome (GOLD analysis project Ga0118677, IMG submission 86154) | reverse complement strand
TTTTCTGAATACGGAAATCGCTTCTTCCCTGTGATTGGCTCAATAATGATATTGCCGTCCTTAATCGAGATGTTGATTTCACTTCCTTCCCCAATACCTATATCTCTGGCAAAGGCAGCAGATATAGTGTTCCCCAAGCTGTTACCAATCCTTCTTACGGTTGTTTTCATAAAACCAGCCTCTTTTTAGTAGAAACAATGTTATTACATGAACAACTTTACCGTTATTTGCAAAACGTGTCAACATTGTTATTACATAAACTCGGTTATTTGGGGGCGCTTCAGGAAACGGATCGCAGAATACGTTAAGAACGCGAAGAAGCCGGTATCCAGCGGTAATGAGTGGGTACAGACCCGCCAAGGTTTTTGGCCACGTCACGAGGAGGTACACCGTTGGCCAGCAACTTGGGGTAACCCCAACATTCGTACCAAAAGTACAAAATATCACCTATCGGGGGTGTAAGCCGGAACACCAGAAAATTCCGGCATGCGCTCAAAGTCAGCAATGGCGTGGGTTGCCGCTAAACACATGTTTTCCGACAGGGAGGCGATTGTCATCAAAAACTTCTTTGCGATAACTGAAAAATGTACGGAAAACTCTGTCGCAATGCGTTACTATACGGAAAACTAAATTTTGGGGTTTTCCGCTTATGTTGATCGGTTACATGCGTGTTTCGTCGGACTCGGACCGGCAGAGCACAAACCTGCAACGCGACGCGCTGCTTGAAGCAGGTGTTGATGTCAGGAATTTATTTGAGGATCACGCGTCCGGTGCCAAAGATGATCGTCCTGGCTTGACTCAAGCATTGCAATTTGTTCACCCTAGCGATGTGCTCGTCGTTTGGAAATTGGATAGGCTTGGACGTTCTTTGTCACATCTGCTCGCGATTGTGAACACTCTGAAGGAAAAAGGAGTGGCATTTCGATCACTTACCGAAGGCATGGATACATCCACGGCATCTGGGGAGCTGTTATTTCATGTGTTCGGCGCACTTGCTCAGTACGAGCGAGCATTGATTCAGGAGCGAGTCATTGCAGGATTGGCTGCTGCCAAACGGCGTGGCCGAATCGGAGGACGACCTATTGCCATAGCTGGAGAGAAGTTGGATGCGATTATTAACGCATTGGAAGGTGGTATGTCAAAAGCGGCCGTTTGTCGCAATTTTGAAGTAAAACGCACTACTTTGATTGAAACCCTTGCTCGGGTCGGCTGGCCTGAATCAACTCACTCAGGATCGTTGAGTTGTGATCCAAAAAGTGCCTGAAGTCTAACTTGTTGCCGGTATTGATGGGGCCAGCCGAAAAGTGTTGGCCGTAAAGATCGCGATCACCTTGGAAGCCTGTCATGCGGCCGATGTGCTGCAAGAGACGTTCAAACACCATGGACTGCCGGAGATCGTCAACACCAATCAGGGTAGCCAATTACCGCTGACGAGTTTGTACAAGCGGTTGCAGATCGAGGATGCAGGCTCAGTTATTGAACCGATTATGGAAAACGGTGAAATACGAGCGAGTGTATTGCATGCCTACGACTCGGTCAACGAGGCCCGGCAATCGATCATACAGTATCGAGTCCACGGATGAAGCGATCAATAAATCCATGCCCCATAAGGCGAGCTATTCTATTACTGTATTACCGGCCTTGGCGGGTACACGCACCATGAAACGGATCGCTCCAAACCCAAAACCAAACACTGCTATTGTTCCTATCAATCCAGCCAGGCTTGTTGAAATGTTTTCGGACTCAATGCTTTCAATCTTATATTCAGGGAAAAGAATATTAGTCCAAACGACCTTATCTTTTGTCCCCGCCTCCACGAACCCTCTTTCTTCAGCCACCTTCTCAAGCCCATCAGGAGATTTAGACGCAAACGGGCTGCCCACCAAAGCCAGCATGATAGCCACGGCCAATCCTGCTCCCGCCAAACCCCAGATGCTTTTTCTCATCTGGCTTGGCAGTGTTGTCTTGTCCAATTTTGCCCATGCAGGAACGATATCAGGACGCGCCATTACGACAGCGGTAAGGATGGCCACAGTAATCATGGCCTCACCTATGCCGATGATTGCGTGCGTGCCAACCATGGCAGGAAAGGCTACCTTGAGCGGACTTGTTCCTGACAAAGCCAACTCCAAAGCACAAAAACTTGAGGCTAATACAATACTCGCCCAGCTCGCGACAGCAGCTGATATAAAAAACCCATTGCGGCCAGCAGGAAGCAAAGTACGGATGCCCCTCATTATCGGAAAAGTAAGAATGCCTCCGATGATACCCATATTTAGGATATTACTCCCTAATGCCGTAATTCCGCCATCACCGAAGAGTAAGCCTTGAATAACCAGTACCACCGATAGAATAATACAAGCACTCCAAGGACCGAGAAGAGCCGCTGCGGTCACCGCCCCCAGAAAATGACCGCTCGTCCCACCGCCGATAGGAAAATTCAACATCTGCGCTGCGAAGACAAACGCCGCGAGTGTAGCCAACAGAGGAACAGCAAAGGCTTTATCTTTGAATTCTTGTTTCACGCGTGCGACACTAAAAGCCAGCGTGGAGACCGCAATGATCGCGGTTGCGCTGTTGATTGTGCCCGAAACGAAGCCATCAGGAATGTGCATCTCTTTTCTCCTTTTTCAAAAAGCAAGCTTGACGGCAGCGTATAGAGACGTTGCCTTGTCCGTATTTCGACCCCACAGACCTTGTTGCACGCCTGTATTTAGGCGAATCCGTTCATTGATAGGCATGACAAGACCAACCGTTGTGGCGATAACCTCTTGATCGTTGTCATTAGTAAGAAAATTGCGGCTGTAGTTCAGTTCCACCTCAGGTTGGAGCCATGGAAGGACCTGATAACCTACGGCTATATCTGAATTGAGCGTCCCCCGCGCATTCTCACGCTTGTCGCCAAACGGCAAAGCGTAGCGGACATCGACATTGGCCGTCCATTTTCCCCAATCTTTGGTGGCAACCAAAGCTTGATTGAAACTCCAAAATTCTTGGCTGGTGCCGATCTCTTTCACACTGGAGCTGTTGCCTGTGGGAAGGGTAAATCCACCAATATAAGCGAGGGAAAGGCCATGTTCCTTGCTTTCAAAAAAACGGTATCTACCGCTGATATTCAGATCGCCGAGTCCATGTCCGGTTTCAGGGCCAAATACCCCATCATCTTTATCAAAATCATTTTCATTATCCTTCAACCACCGATAACTACTGCTCACAGCCATATCGACATTTTCAATGACCCCGACTGTCACGGAAAGACCTAAGGTCTGTTCCCGAGCCAAGCCTCTGTAATGAACATCACCAGCATTGTCCCGAAAATGTTTAGACTGTGTGTATGAATAGGAGGACTCGATTTCAAAATGTCCAGGATCGACAGGGGAGGCATCAAGCGTATTGATCTTGCCGTGCTCTGGTTCTCCTTTTTCGTCAGAAACAGCGGGGGCTTGATCTGACAAAGCGAGCTTCGGTGCAGAAGCATCTTCGGCATGACTTGCAGAGATACAACACAACATCCCTAAAGAAATTACAGCAGCATACTTCACACTATTTTTTGACACAGGCACCGTCTCCTCATAATGATCTCAATCCAAATGATACTATTTTGAGAATCGTAATACCGCAAGAGAAAAATGAGAGGAGAATAACATTTTTTATTCAACACCTTCGCCTGTTGTCGCCATCATCAGAGCACTATGTTTGATCCCCTTCACAGCCTTAAGTTTTGAGAGAATATCGCGAATCTCAGCAGCCCGGCCCCGCACGACAAGAACTTCCATGCAGTTGTGATGGTCAAGGTGAACATGCTGGCTACAAACAATCAAATCGCCAAAATCATGTTGCACATCAACTAACTTCTCCATCGTGCCGGGCTTGTGGTGGTCGTAAACAAGGCTGATCGTCCCTGCAACGTCTGTCCCCTGTTGCCATTCTTCTTCTATAAGAGCTTGTCGCATTAGGCTTTTCATAGCTTCGGACCGCGTCGGGTAGCCGTTACTGGTGATATAGTTTTCAAATTGGGCTAGCAAGGGGGCTTCAACAGAAATTGTTATGCGCTCTACTTTGTTGGACATATGGACTCCTTAAGCGAATTCATTCGAGGGGCAAATTAATGTGCCGGAAGCAGTTGAGCTGATTCAAAACGGCCATTTCCATCTCAACAACTTTTCAAATCGTGCTGAATTCCGCCGATGCAAACATTCGCAAATACCGAGTATTTGCCTACCTGTCTGCAAGCTCAACGATTCAATGGGTAGAAATTTAAAGTCTACAAGCGTTAAGCATTTATCTAATTTTTCGATTTTTACAACAACATGACATTGGTGTTTGGCATTTCACGTTAAAAAAATAGTATTACTATTTCTGAAAACGTATTACCGTTCTCGTTTAATTTCTCCGTTTATGCTGTCAACTTTATCAGTGGCAATGGCAATAGACAATCTTCCCAAAAATAAAAGATTCAAGGTAAGGGCCGAATGTCCTCAATGTATGGGGGGATATATCCCTCACATGACAACCGATGAATTGTTGGAACGGGCCGTTCATGACAATTGCGATCTTTCTTGCCCAGCATGTGGCTTGATACATTTAAACAGAGAAGAAATCGAATTACTAGAAAACGAAAAGGTTATTCATTCTGAACGATATCAAATAATAAAACAACAAGCTGAGGCGGGTTGTCTGTAATATCATGTGTGCACTGCAATTAAGAACGAGGTGGCAGTTTTGATTGTTATTACCGGTGGGCTTGGTTTTATCGGCAGCAATATTGTACACACTCTCAACGATCGAGGATATGATAACATATTGGTAGTTGATGATTTTACAGATGGAACAAAATTCACAAATATTGTCGACGCTGGGATTGCTGACTATTTGGATAAGGAAGAGTTTCTTGAAAAAATTATCACCAGAGGAAATCTTGGCGATAAAATTGACGCGATTATTCACAATGGAGCGTGTTCCGCGACTACCGAGTGGAATGGTCGACTTGTCATGGAAAACAATTTCAGCTATTCCAAGGCGCTTCTTCATTTTTGCCTCAATTACAAAGTCCCCTTTCTTTACGCCTCCAGCGCGGCTGTCTACGGTGGGAGCTCTGTTTTTGTTGAAGAACAACAATATGAGCGCCCATTGAATGTTTACGGATATTCAAAAATGCTTTTCGATCAATATGTACGTCGTATTCTGCCGTCAGCCCAAAGTCAAATAGCGGGATTTCGTTATTTCAATGTTTATGGACCTCGTGAACAACATAAAGGAGGGATGGCGAGTGTTGCTTTTCATCTGCGAAATCAGCTTGTTGCTGAAGGAGTAGTAAAACTGTTTGAGGGATGTGATGGCTACGACAACGGTGAACAACGACGTGATTTTGTTTTTGTGAACGATGTGGTTGATGTCATTTTATGGTTTTTTGACCATCCCAAACTCACCGGAATCTATAATGTTGGCTCGGGTCGGAGCCAGAGCTTTAATGAAGTTGCCAGAGCAGTAATTAAAGCTCATGAGTTCGGAGAACTGCGGTACATTCCATTTCCCGACCACCTCAAGGGGCGATATCAAAGTTTTACAGAGGCTAATCTTTCAAACTTAAGAGCCGCTGGCTATGACGGAAATTTTCGTTCGGTGGAATCCGGTGTAGACGTTTATATGCGCTGGCTCCAGCATACTATTTGCGCCCCCCCTCCGAAGGGGGGGCTAACATTATAGGCTCAGGTTTTATTTATGTGTGGTCTTTCATCCGGCACAGGAAAGACCCGTAGCGCTCTAGTCAAACCGATCTGGAGCACCTCCATTCGACAGCCGTAGCAGGCCGAGAGCCCTGCCTCGGTCAACACTTCCGCCGGTGTGCCCATCGTGGTGATCCGCCCCCCGTTCATCAAAGCTAGACTTTCCCCATACATAGCGGCCAGGTTGAGGTCATGCGAGACCATGATCACCGTCATCCCCTGTTCTCGCCGCAACCTTTCAAGCAAGTCCATGATCCGCACCTGATGCGCCGGGTCCAGCGATGCGGTGGGCTCGTCCAACAAAATGAGTCGTGGTGCCTGGCAGATGGCCCGGCCAATGATCACCCGTTGTCGCTCCCCACCGCTCAGTTCATCCAGGCGTCGACTGGCCAGGTGGGCTACATCGGTGAATTCCATGGCCTGGCGGGCCAGATTTCGATCATTTTCGCCCTCCAATTCGAATATTGCCAGGTGCGGCGAGCGACCCATCAGCACCGTCTCGGCAACGGTGAAGGGAAAATCGCCCGTTGGGTGCTGCGGCACCATTGCCAACTGCCGAGCCAACTCCCGGCGGCTGTAGCTGGATAACGGTCGGCCCAGGATCTCGATCTCACCGGTAGACGGTACCAGACCGGCTAATGCCTTGAGAAGCGAGGTTTTGCCGGTGCCATTAGGACCGATGATCACCAGAAACGCCCCTTGTTCTACGACCAGATCCACCTGGTGAAGAATCTGCCGGTCAGCGTAGGAAAGACTCACACTCCTTCCCGTCACCGCTATCATCATCGCCGCGACCTCCAAAGCAGGAAGATAAAGAGCGGTGCCCCGATCAGAGCAGTGACAATCCCCACCGGCAGCTCGCCGGAGAAATGGATAGTCCGGGCCAGAAGATCGCAGAGGACCAGATAGGCAGCGCCGCCGAGGATCGATGCCGGGGCCAGCAGCCGGTGGTCGACACCCAGCAGCAGGCGGAGGATGTGGGGAATGACCAGTCCGACGAAGCCGATCAGGCCGGAATAGCAGACCACCACGCTGACCATGAAGGTCGTGGCGACCAACAGCAAGTTGGTGACCAGTTTGACATTAACCCCCATAGCCGCTGCTTCTTCACGGCCTAGCAGTAGCAGATTAAGAGTACGGGCCAGCACCAGGATAATCACAAAACTAGGCACCACCCCCAAAAGCAGGGGGAGCTGATCGTTGCCAAACAGCGAGAGATCACCCATCAGCCAGAAGAGGATGTGCCGGACCTCGTTGCCGAGACTGAGCGAGATCAGAAACATAATCAAGGCCCCACAGAAGGCGTTGATCATCACACCGCCCAGCAGCAGGGAATCGCGATTGACCGTAGTCCGCCCGGCGGCTAGTAACAGGAGCAGCAGCAGGGTCAGCATGCTGCCGCCGAAGGCAGAAATGGCAACACCGGGAAAGGCTGAGAATCCCAGCAACATGGCTGAAATGGCACCGATGGCGGAGCCACCGGATACCCCCAGCATATAGGGTTCGGCCAAGGGGTTGCGCAGGAGGGCCTGAAAGACCAGGCCGCCCAAGGCCAGGGTAGCTCCGACCACCGCCGCCAGCACCACCCGTGGCAGACGTATCTGCCAGATGATGGTCGCGGCTACCGAATCGGCGGCAACCTGCCTGCTCACCACCTGCCAGACCTCTTGTATTCCCCCGGTTGAGCCCAAGGAAAGTCCCAGCCAGATTGAGGCCGCCAACAGCATCGCCAGCATGAGGCAGATGCGGAAGAGTCGACTGGGCAGAGGTATGAAATCAGCGACCGGTGTTGCCATTGAACAGCTCCGGATGAATCAGGGCCGCGAAGGCCTCAAGCCCATCGATCAGGCGTGGCGTGGGTCGATCGACCAGGTCGGCCGACAACACATGCAACCGCTTTTTTTGTACGGCGGGGACTTGCGGCCACTGTCGCCAGCTCGCCTTAAGATCCGCTTCGGAATGACCGCCGGCCATAGAGGCAACAATCACCACCTCCGGCTGAAAGCGTAGGACATCTTCCTGACCGTATTTTGGGTAGCCCTTGGTACCGTCACTGGCCGCCAGGTTGAGGCCGCCGGCCAAGGTGATCAGTTCATCGATAAACGTGCCCAGCCCTGCCGAAACAATCGGCGCAGCATCGATCTGAAAAAAAACCGACGGTCGAGTCGCCGTTGCTGCCAGTCGTGTTTTTACCCGCCCGATCCGGGTTCGCATGTCGGCGGTGATCCGCGCCGCCTCTCCCGATGCATTCAATACCTCGCCCAAGCCGGTTATCATGGTCATGACCCCGTTGATGCTGCGGGGATTGACCACATAAATCGGAATACCCAACGATTCGAGACGGCTCACTGCAGACTGGGGATTACCGTCCATGATGGCCAAGCAGAGATCGGGTTTGAGGGCCACGATCTTTTCAATGTCCAGATTGACGTAGGAGCCGACCCGTGGCAATTGCCCGGCAGCAGACGGCTCGTCGCTGAACTGGGTGGCCCCTTTGAGTAGATCCTGCCGCTCCAGAGCGTAGACCACCTCGACAATGCTGGGCGCCAGGGCAATCACCCGCTGTGGTTGCTCCGGTATTGTCACTATCCGACCGGCCTCATCAACCAATTGACGGGCAAGGCTGATCGTTGACTGGAGCAGCAAGGCAATGGTGATCAAGTGGGGCAGGACCCGGCGCATCTTGCTCGTAACAGACATTATTTCACCCTGTCTAGTATACATCTCTTTGGACCTTCGAAACGATAGGCCCTGGAAAATCTTTTCTTGCACGACTCAGTGCAAGTCAAAACGCACTGGCACCAGAATCTTCATGGCCATTGGGACGCCACCCCGGCAGCCTGGTTCAAAAAGCCATCTCCTGACGGCCTGTAAGGCCGCCTCGTCGAGGGGGCGATGACCGCTGGAGCCGTGAACGATCAGTTCGCCCACCTTCCCTTCCGTGCTGACCAGCACCTCCAGCATTACAGTGCCCTCCAACTGGCGGCGCCGCGCCTGCTCCGGATAAGGCGGGGATGGATTCTCGCGATAGCGCGGCCGGGCGAGCACCACCGTGGCCTCTGTTCCTGCGGCGCCTGCTCCCGCCACCTCGACAGCTCCGCCTATTGTACCCCCGGCATCCTCCCGCACTGGCCCAATGGCGCCCTCCTGCTCAACAACATCCTGCGGCGGTTCGGGCCGAGGCCCCAAAACCCTTGAAACCATCGCGGCCACGGGCAGCGATGAGGTTACTCTTGTCAGAGCAACCGGCTTGTTGCTTCTTTTGGGAGGAGCTACCTGGCTGGGCCGTACAGGCATTGCCGTTGTCCGAGAACCCGAGGGATTGCCAGGAAGCGCCATGGTTGGCAGCTCCCCAGTGGTGTAAAGAGTGACCGACTGGACCTCAGCCATACTTTCCTGGCCTTTATCCAGCCGAGGCACAGCCAGGATAAAGAGTAAGAGGCAGAGATGCGCGACCATCGCACCTGTCAGGGGCAACAGCCATTCCGGCATCCTAGGCAACAACTGCAAGGCTTCCGCTTGCTCTGTACCCTCCGATAGCACCACCGAGTCTATGGTAAACATACCTTAAACCTCCTACTCATTTTTCCCCTCCCAACTGATCGCGGTTTGCCATACAACCGTTTAGCCTTTGTTTCTGGAGATTCAGCCGATCAGCACGTTCTATCCTCTCTACATTTACCAATTGTACGCCAAGGAGGTGAACAGTCTCCGGCCCGCACCCGGATAGGGCTGCTGGGTATAGGCATGGGTAACCTGATCTGAGAAACCGGCCAGATACGTATCGTACTCCTTGTCGAGAAGATTAGTGGCTAGAAAAGTAATTTTCCAGTGGGCGTCCAGCTTCTGTTCCAGCTTCAGATCCACGGTCCAGTAAGAGGCCAATTCGATTTCCGCATTCCGGTCTGTATTGCTCGCATAATAGCCAGGGCGGGCACTTGTATAACGAGCCGTCAAAGCCGAGGTCAGCCCAAAATTGCTAAAATGGCTGAGCTGACACTTAAACTGGGTGTCAGGGCTATAGCGGGCCGCCCGCGTCACTCCTGGTACCATTTCCTCTTCGGCGTCAAGCAGGGTCAGCGAGAGATCGGCCTGTAACGAATAGTAGGGACCGATCTTGGCGCTTGCCTCCCAGCCCGTAGCCCTATAGGTGTCGACATTGTAAGGTGTCCAATAGTTGCCCCAGCCGGTAGGGCTGGGTTTGGTTGCGTCCTCGGCCCAGTCAATCTTGTCGTTGATATCCCACTTAAACCAGGAAAGGGTGGTGAAAACTTTTCCACCCAGCAGTCCTTGCTCCACCGTCACATCACTGTGCCAACCGGTTTCCGGTTTAAGGCTGGGGTTACCCTTGGTAAAGCCGTCGTCTGGCCAGAACAGGTCGTTCATGGTTGGTGCTTTGAAATGTTGACCTCTATTGAACTTGATAGCGGTGTCCGGCAACGGGTTAATCACCATACCGTAGCGAGTCACGTCTTCATTCCCAAACATGGAATGTGTCTCGTAACGATTACCTCCTACCAGCTTCACCTGTTCAATGGGGCGAAAACTGACCTCCGCGAATGTGCCATTGGTAAAAACCTGGTGTTCCTGATCCAGCAAGCCACTAGCTACCGGGGCACCTGTGGTGTCGAGGGATTGTTGCTCGTTTTTGTATTCAAAGTTTCGGTACTCGCTCCCCAGCAATACCCCGAGCCGAGAGAACGGGTGCAGATCGAGATTGCCTTCCACACCTTTGATGGTGTTGGTGACTTTGGTGTCATTGCCGCTGCCATCAAAGCTGTAACGGCTGTAGTTGGAGCCATTCAGCACCGCATAGTCACCCTTGAGGCGCCAGTTCAACCATTCGGCCCCCTGGCCTTTGAACACCAGTGCGGAATGGCTATTCTCATCTTCGCCCCGATCGAGCAGGGTGGCCGAATCACTGTTATAGAATTCGACACCGCCAATAGAGTAGGGTTTCGTCCCAGCTGGCGGCTGCACGCCCGGCAAACCGTATTTACGATCAACATAACCGAAGCTCAAATTACTCTGAAAACGCTTACCTTTGTCGAGCAGAAGGTTCAGAGTAATATCATTATGGGTCAGGTCACTGTTGGAGCGAAAACCGTCGGTCTCCTTATGGTTGGCGGTAAGATAATAGCCGAAGTCCCCGACCACAAAACCTCCGTTTTCTACCGCCAGATGGTAGGTACCTTCAGTGCCGTAACCAGCTTCGGCCTTCCCTACAAAACCGTCTCGGTTCGGTTGCTTGCTGATGATATTTACCGTACCCCCCATAGCCCCGGAACCATAGAGAAGAGAGCCGGGACCTTTCACAACTTCGACGCGTTCTATACTGTTCAGGGGGATCTGGCTGGTATCGGCCCAACCCAACGAGGGCGAGTTAAGCACCACTCCGTCCACCGCCACCTGGGTGGCGTCGGCACCCATGCCACGGATCTGGATTGCTTCGGCAGCTCCACCATAATTGCCGTACGTCCGCCAGTCGATGCCCGGCTCGTTAGCCAGCAGTGCTCCCAACGACTCGGCTGGGGCTTCAGCTATATCAGTTGCATCTTTGACCACCACACTGTTGACGATCTCTTTACGTTTTTCCTCGGTTTTGGTGGCTGTTACCACCACCTCGTCCATGACCGTGACTACCTCATCGGTATCAGCAGCATGTGATAGGGGCGGCATCAGGGTCGCCATCGACAACGGAACCAGCATCAATAATCTCTTCATCAAATTTCCATCTCCAGTTGATTGAAACTTTGAATCCGAGGCAAAAAAAACCCCGGACCGATTGATAATCGATCTGGGATTCCCTGTTTCTCCACAAGATCTGTCAGCCGTTCCTTTGTCCACGGGAACAGCGCCACTACAATTATCAGGCAGGTCTTCTGACTTCCGGATCATCCCTTGACCGCGCCTTCCCATCGATACATCAGACAGTGGCAACAAGCGGTCTTGGTCCCCGGTTACAGCGGCGGGCCCGCCCCCGATTTGCACGGGGTTCCCTTTTGAGCTCAACGATGAGCACCTGATAATTTCCCCAATGGGGGTACAACAACGATTCCTTTATTTTGGAATCATGAGTCAAAAAAATGCTTGATTTACTTCATGCTCCGAACTTTTTGGTTAATCCATATGTACAAATACTCAAAGCCTGTAGCGACCATTATGATCGTTACCAGAATGACCGCAAGCGGGCAGATTTTGCAAGGGTGGTGCGACGCTTCTTTTCTTATTTGAAGGTAATTCCGTTATCGGTGGCTGTTTCTGCCAGATGGTCGACAAAGATATCTGCGAAACCGTCCTGCTCCCCCATGCCTTCAATGACGGTGGTAACCTCAAATCCATTTTTGATTAAAACGGACTTCATGCTTTTGGGTTCGTCTCCGGCCATGTCGTTCTGAGCATGATCCCCAGCCACGCTCATAAACGGTTTCAGCAAGACCTTGGTGATTTTGTCCTTTTTCATTTGCTTGATGGTGGTTTCGAGACTGGGGAACCCTTCAACGGTGGCCATATAGGTTTTTGTCTCGGGATATAAGGTGTTCATGACATCAACAAGTTCAAGATAGGCGCCACTGGAAGGAAAGAATTCGTTGCCATGTCCCATATAGAGAAGAGCGGATTTCTTATTTTTGGCTTTTTGCACGTCACCGGCCAACGATTTGGCGACTGAATTTATATCATCAACATAGGGGTGTTTGGTGCCCATCGTTCCCAAAGCAGGGCGACTGATTGCCAGTTTGACGAAAGGGCGGTTTTTTTCTTTGATTGTGGTGATTGCGTTGAATCCGTTAACATACGAGACAAGATCAAGATACTCCTCCCCAAGGCTGATATGTCCCGGTTGAACCAGAATAGTGGTAAAACCTTCATCCTGGAGATCTGCGATGGTCGCAAGCGGTCCTTTAACGGAAAAGATATCTGTAGGGATTGACAGGTTTTCCTTTTTGAAGGTCTCATCGTGTTGGCGTTTTTGCCATATCTTGCGAATCATATTTGAAGTAAACGCAATGCGGATCTCCGTTCCCGGAAATTTTTTCTGAATCCTGTCTCGAATATGCAGGATACCCTGGAGGGCACTAGGAACGGTTGTGCCAAAAGTAGCAAGGACAATGGCGTCTTTTTCGGTCTTCTCATGTCCGAGAACAGTTGAGACGGAGAGGATAAAACAGAAAAGAGAAAGGAGGGTACATCTGGTGAAGGACATCATGGCTATACTCCTTGATCAGGTGCCGGAATAAAAAAATCCCGGACCAATATTGAAATTGATCCGGGATATCCCAAGCTACCCGAAAGTCTGTATCATATGATCTGTCCACGATAATATGATATCACCACTCAGGCAGGTCTTCTGACTTCCGGATCATTCTTCTCCTGCGCCTTCCCATTTACAATCTTCTCTTTTGAAAAGACTGGCAAACAGTGGCAAAAAGCAGGGGTTGTCCCCGGTTACAGCGGCGGGCCCGTCTTCGATTTACACGAAGTTCCCTATTAAACTTGAAAACACCATATAAGGTATCTTGCAAGTACCTGAGCTACTATTATTTTTAGTTAACGTTTTTTGAATACCGTGTCAAGACATTAGAGGGCAACTCACGAAACAGAAAAAATTGCATGCTTGGAAATTTTTTTCCATCTGCATATCCCCCAGTATGCGATTAGTCATTCCATGCGAAGCGGCCTGTACCTGTATTTCTGTCAATACGAATTCACTAGAGCCATCGGCGTCCAGCCCCATGTGCAACTTGATGGCTCCTTTTTTCTGCCGAAATTCGGCCCAGGGAAACACGGAAAGGCAGAGATTGATCACCGTGGCGTCCAAGAGATAGAGCTTGCCCTGGAAGGAGAACTTGTGTTTGGGAGCAGCCAGTTGGCATCGCCGCAACAGTCGGGCGAACAGTATCTGATAGAGGGTGGCAGGCTGCTCGGCATTCACACGTGCCAGCGTCGCTTTGGAGGTTTTCTTCATGCCGAGGTGATAGAGACATTGGCCTTGCGCCTTCAAGTTATCGGTGATATCCCGGAGACTTCTTCTGCCGGACATCTGCCCGATCAGCATGGCCAGGAATTGACTCCAACGGCTGTAAGAGCGGAACTTCTGTCCCGCATGATGTATCTTGGCAAGTGCATCGAATTCATATCTCGATACAAGTGCAATCAGTTGTTTCAGTACGGTATCGCTATGAGCCATGGCTCGGATCGCCCTGGTTTGTATGATCGTATTTTACAAAATCATTATACCCCAAAGCGCTCTCCGAGCCTCTTTTTATTGATCATTTATAAGACAGCAGAGGGTCCTTAGCTTGTTTAATTTTATCGGTGGCGCTGCATGAGGAGATAGGTGTTGGGACGTCACGGTAATGAAAGAGAAACTACCTTTGACGCAGCTAATCTTGATTTGCCCTGTTTCTAAATTGTTTGGTTTTTTCTAAACAGGGTTTTCGGTCTATGCTTGTCCCATTATTTTAACCGGTTACCAAATTGGTATTTTGCTTTGCTCTCTGCGCTTGACCGTTATATTTTTCATGGTATAGTGCTTAACGTTTGGTTTCTGGTAAGGTTCCAAGCTATTTGCCCCCCTCTACTGGTATTGGAGCCGGTGGAGGGGTTATTTCTTCCGCTTTAGAGTTCTTCATAATCAAAATAGCCACCACCAAACGCTCCATGGTTGGCTTGGCCCCATCCTTGCTTTTCTGTTGTTCGCGTCGCAAGCAATCCTAGAAGTGTCCGTCTGCTCAGTTAGATACTAGACATTCCCTATCTGCCGTAAATCCATTTTTGTTGCTTTTGCTACAATGTCTGCTCAGTGCTGTGCAAAGATGACATCTTTTGTATTTGTTTCAATGTAGCCAATTCCGTATTTTTACTGTTAACAACCTAATTTAAAACAAAAAATAATAAAAAAACCAACTGGCCCTCCAATTGCTTAACAAAAGATAAGGCATGAGAGCTCATGACAAGACAATCTGTAAGAAGTGATAACTGGCTTAAGTATGAAAAAAGAGTGTTAAACGAACAAGCTTTACTCTTTTAAAGGAAAGAAAAAGTTTTCGTAAAACTATTGTTGCGCACTTGCTGCGTATTTTTTTCACTTCTCGTTATCCTTATTCGGAATAGCGACCTTTAGGAGGAGGAACATGAAAAAGGCATGCATGGTACCACCGGATTGTTGCGTCATTATCGAAATGGAACATGGGGCCACTTTGGGATTCAGAAAAGCGGTTTTATTGAACGAGATACAAGCCTTGGGCTCGCTGACCAAGGCCGCAAAGGTATCAAAAATTGATCGCAAACATGCACGCGAACTTATCCTGGAAATGAACAATACCTTTTCTCAACCGCTGGTCGACTTTCGCGGTAATTCCAGCAACGCTGACCAGGTGGAGCTAACGAAAAAAGGAGAAGTTACCGTGAAATCATATTGGCAACAGTTCGAACCGGTATGGTTCTCCATCATCGAGGAGCGCTCCCGACATTATTAAGAAGCCGAAAGAGAAAAACGACAGCGGGTGATGAACTTAAATAAGGTGGTTTCATTTTCGTTATTTCTTATATAGTATAACGAGTGTGTAGGTATAACGTAGAAAAGGAAAATGCCGGCCAGTTTCCAGGGCGTCGCTTCGACGATGAACCCTGGAAAATTGGAAAACCAGGTTAAGGGCTTAATCGTGAGCTTAGTTATGATTCGAACTGCGAGAAAGTGACCCGACTTTTAAACAGTCAATTGTTTAAGCTGCTGTTTTTACAATAGTTTACAGCCTTGCTGTATTTCTGCTTCTGCTGCCTTTGATTTATTAAGAAATCCGGCGTAATGAACTGGCGGTTCGGTGGCGCGAGGGAAAATCTTGCAAGGGGGTACCCCATCGCCGCAGTGACGAACACTTTACCGGCTGAATTTTATTCTATGGAGGATTGAACAATGGCGACTTTTCTAATGGTACACGGGGCTTTCCAAGGCGGTTGGGTTTGGCAAAAGGTAGCGACCCTGCTGCGAGCCCATGGGCATGAGGTGCATACCCCCACCCTTTCAGGGTGCGGTTACCTGTTCCAAGGCATGCGGCAAGAGGATGACCTCAATGTTTATATCAAGGACATGAGCAATTATCTGGATATCGAAAAGCTCGACGATGTTATCCTGGTTGCACACAGCTTCTCGGGCCTGGTCTGCGGGGCATTGATGATGCGGTTTCCCCGCCGTATCAGGCAGGCCATATTTGTGGATGCCGTTATTCCCGAATCCCAGCACACCTTTGTGGAAATTGCCGGAGAGCCGTTCCAGCAGATGCTGGAGCATCATCGCATGGAAGGGGAGCTTGTTCGGCCTTGGCCGGCCAAGGTGTTCGGCGTAAATGGACCGGATGCCGCCGATTTCGAGAGTCGCCTGCATCCCTTTCCATACCAGGCTTTTCACACACCCTTTCCCGCCACCTTCGAACCTAATGCTGTTGTCACCAGCTACATCACCTGCAAACAAACTATGAGCCCGTTCATCCGGGAAATGGCAGTGAAAGCTAAAGGATTAAATTGGCCAGTCTTTGAACTGGATACAGGCCACTGCCCCATGATCACCTGTCCGGAAAACTTGGCACTGACCATGAATGTCGCCATCCAGGCAGGTAAAATAACAGCATGAGGGAAAATCCGAAGAGTTGCGGACTAGAGGCCGTTCTGGTGAAGAGTCTAGCTTTTTTCACCTTGGATCTCACCATTACCTGCGCACCTGGCAAGACGGTCGTGCTGACCGGTCCTTCCGGATCAGGCAAGTCCACGGTACTGCGTTGCCTTGCTGGACTTGAACAGATCGACGATGGGTATATCCGCTTTAACAACGTCCCCTGGAACGATGTTTCCTCTGGATTGCATGCCAAGTCGCAGAATCGGGCGATCGGTTTTCTCTCCCAGGACTACAGCCTCTTTCCCCATATGACGCTGAGTCGCAACATTCGATTTGCCATGCAGGGGTCGGGAGATCCAGATGAGCACCTTGATGCCATGGGGATCGGTCATCTGCGCAATAGACGGCCTCACGAAATATCGGGCGGCGAACGGCAACGGGCGGCCCTTTGTCAGACCTTGGCCCGTTGCCCGAAGCTTTTGTTGCTGGACGAACCGTTCTCTGCCCTTGATATTGAAAATCGTCATCTCCTCAGGCAGAAATTACAGGAAGTGCAGACACAATCGGGCCTGCCGATCATCCAGGTGACTCATGATCTTATCGAGGCACTGACCGTATCCACCCATATCATTTCCTTGCATCAAGGACGCGAAGACCACAGTTGGCTGCAACGACAGAAACGGCTCTTCGCCAAAGATATGAAACACGCTCAGGGGACCTATAGCCCTGAGGCATTATCCGCATAACGAGGCGACAACTTTATTCATCCCAAATGACAGAGGCCATTATGCGCTTTATTCGTATCGTATCGATGTTTATGACATTCTTTTTCTGGTTGACTCCAGGGCTGCGGGCAGAAGATGGACTGACCATTGCTGCGGGCGCTGGTTACAAACGTCTTGTGGAGCAACTATGCACAGCATACACTGCCAAAACCGGTGTTCAGGTCCAGGAAATCTTCGGCAACATGGGGCAAGTGACGGCTCAGGCCAAAGAGAGCGGCACCGTTGATTTCATCATGGGAGACAAGAGCTATCTTGATACAACCACGCTCTCTTATGCAGGGGAATATGTAATCGGCAAGGGCAAGCTCATTGCGGCTGTGGCCAAAGGTGTCAATATCAAAAGCCTTGACGATCTCACCGGTCAAACCGTGACCCGAATCGCCATTGCCGATTCAAAAAAAGCGATTTTCGGGCATGCTGCCGCTGAATTTCTGACCCGCAAAGGTTTGTGGGAGCAGGTTCAACCGAAGCTGCTCGTTGTCGGCACGGTGCCGCAAATCACTGCGTATGTGGTCAGCGGCGAGGTGGACATTGGATTCATCAACCTCACTGAGGCAATGGCCATCGAAGGAAAAGTGGGGCTTCTTCTCCCGGTGGACGAAAATCTTTACTCTCCCATCTTGATCGTTGCCAAACGCTTGCAGCAGAGCAAGAACACAAAGGCGGCGGAATCGTTCATCGCCTTCCTGCAATCAGAAGAAGCGCAGGTCATGATCAAACAACAAGGGCTGTAATGGCTAGTTCCGGCCAGATCCTTGCTGTTCTTCAAGATCCGGCCACTCTGAGATGCATCCACCTGAGCCTGAAAATTACAGGCATCACTATGCCCCTGTTGGCGGTGAGTGGTGTTAGCTTGGGGTATGTGCTTGGTCGTGGCAAGGGGCGCTGGATTGCTTTTCTCGATTTCCTGGTGACTTTGCCACTGATTTTTCCGCCGATTGCCACCGGCTTTCTGCTGCTCATGCTCCTGGGGCGTCGCAGCATGGTCGGTGCTCTCCTCAAAAACACGCTCGGAGTTGAGATGATTTTCAGCTTCTGGAGTGTCGTCCTCGCAGCCTTTATTGCCGGACTACCCCTAATTGTCAAGCAGGTACAGGCTGCAATCCGCAAGGAAACGAACCGCTTGATTGAAACGGCATATATGTTAGGAAAATCGCCGACAACAACTTTTTTCCACGTTATTCTCCCGTCCCTCCGCAAGAGCATTACCATTGGCCTCTCCTTGGCCTTTGCCCGATCCCTTGGGGAGGTCGGCGTGACCCTGATGCTGGGCGGCAACATTGCCGGGAAGACCAACACTATTTCCCTGGAGGTGTACAATGCCGTATTTTCCGGTGAATATGAGCGGGCCTTTGTCCTTGTTGCTTTGTTAGGCAGTGTATCTTTGCTTTTGATCTTCCTGACCCGTTGGTTGGCCGAGGAATAGTCGTCTTTCTCGGAGAAAGCGCCTCGTCGATTGGGCTTGATGCTCCCGCATAATTTAAGTATTTCTTGCAGGAATAAATACAGGTGCTCAAACACATCGAGCACCATGCGTAGAATTGTCATTGCCCGCGAGAGGTACCAATGCCCAAGGCACGAAAAGAGAACGAACAGAATTCGATGGTATCAGGCCAGATGAATGGTGGATTACAAATTAAGGGTCGCCTGTGGATTGAAAATGAAGGACAGACCTACCTCTCCTGGGGCCGAATCGTGCTGCTCGAACGGATCGGCGAGTTCGGTTCAGTTTCTGCTGCCGCTAAATCCATGAAAATGAGCTTCAGTCATGCCTGGCATTTGGTCGAGGACATGAACGCTCTAGCACCAGAACCGCTTGTTGAAAAACAGGCCGGAGGCCGTCAAGGGGGTGGAGCTTGGCTGACCGATGCCGGCAAGCAGGCCATTCACGATTTCTGGCTACTGGTGGAACGATTCCAGAATTGGATAGAGCACGAAAAATTCTAGCTCATCCATCTTTTATTTTTTCTTTTTTAATCAGACTGTTGTGAAGTAGTAGCGTCCCATCGCTTACCCTCTATTTCTTCTTGCTGGCCTCGTTATATTTTTGTAAATATATTGAAAGGAAAAATTCCATGCCCTGGCCAGCATGGAATCACTTGATTTTAAAACTATATCGATATGTTCCATGTATGGTCGCATGAAAACCGCCAATCAGGAAAAAGTACGTCGAATGGTATTGCATTGATCAATACTGAGGATAATCGGGAGAAAACAACATGAGACGTTTATATCTGTATGGGGCAATTCTTGCCTTTTGCTGTGCCGCCGGTGGACCAGTGGTGGCATTAGCCGATAACAAGGGGCCGATTGAAGTTGTCATTCAGGCCACACTGGATGCAGAGAAAGTCGACAAGCCTGCCTATCTGCCACACAAGGTGCATCAGTGGCTGGAATGTGACGGCTGCCATCACGGCAAGGGGCCGGGCGGCAAGATGGTGGATTATGTTGATGGACAAAAGATCGAAAAATGCGAGACCTGCCACAACAGCAAAGCTGGCATGCCGGAAAGGATAGCGACGCTCAAACGGGCCAGCCATACGCTCTGTATGGAATGTCACCTCCAGCAAAACAAGGAACTGGCCAAATGTGGCGTCTGTCACAAAAGGAAATGATTTTTCATCATGAATCAATGATTTCAACCAAAGGATACACCATGCATTCTGAGAACAATGAGACGATTACGGGATTGTCGTCCCGCAGGCAGTGGATGCTCGGGACCGGGGTGCTGGCCACCACTGCTGCCCTGGCGCCTTTGGGTGGGTGGCTGCGGTCGGCCCAAGCCACGGGCGGCACTACCGAAAAATGGCCTTGGCCCTATGAGAAACTCGATCCCACCACGACCGCTGAACTTGCGTATAAAGAATGGTACCGGGTTTTCTGTGGCTGCGCGGTGATCAGCAGCGTGTTCACCCAACTCAGGGAAAAAGTCGGAGAGCCGTACACTGCCTTTCCCATCGATGCCTTTGTCTTTCTTGAAGGCGGTATAGCCAGTTGGGGCACTATCTGTGGATCCAACGCCGGCGCCAACATTGTCGCCAATCTGATCATTGGTCCTCGGATCGTCGGCGCTGAGGCGGGGCACCAGATCGGTACCGATATCATGCAGTGGTACTGCGAGGCGGCTATGCCTGTCTTCAAACCGAAGGAGCCGAAAATCAGAGACCATATTCCGCAGACTATCAGCGAGTCACCCCTTTGCCATGTCTCGGTCGGCAAGTGGATGGCGGTTGCCGACAAACCTTTGGGCAGCCCCGAGCGAAAGGACCGCTGTGCCCGGGTAACAGCGAGTGTTGCCTACCACCTGGTTGAACTGCTCAACGCCTGGAAAGACGGCAAATACGAGGAACAAGGTGACTGGACACCAGTCTCCGATCATGGCATCAATGCCCAACCCAACTGCATAGAGTGCCATGCCGGCGGTACCCCGAAGCCTCCCATGGTGAAAAGCTGAATAATGTTTTTCCCCTCGCTGCTCTGGTAGTAAGGTGGTGAGGGGGGGCACAAAATTAAAAAGCGTGCCCCCTCTCTTGTAGTCTCTTGATATCCTTTCAAGAAGCATTCACGGCTATTATGAGCTCAGATATTCTAGAAATAAAGTCTAACCAATAGTCTATCGATTTCCATCTTGGCGGTATTATCGCTAATCCCTGTGATGGCCCACGTCTGGATACCGTTCAGCTCTGTCAGTTGGAGCAATCCTTTTGGCAATGGATTGATGAATCACCCCGTCGTGTAGTTTAGCTTTCCCGCCACCGGATTCTCAATATTTTTTTCCTCGTCCGCTATATGGGCGCCAAGCTTAACAAAGATACTCTCTCTTGATCCTTGCTCTGATATTGACGGGCAGATGACCTTCATTCGCGATTCTGATTTAAGAGAACAGGGGTACATTCGAAAAAATTCTTTAACCAAACATTTGAGCAAAGAGTCCCAGGAAGCATTGAATGATCGCCTTTCCAGGAACTTTTAACTAAATTATTGAATGTCCTATGGTGATACAAACTGTTGGGTCTACCCCCATCTTACAGATACGCTTCCCCCTATAAGCAACTCATGTTACTTTCCTTTAAAAAAAATTCCAGCTCTTTGCCTGCTTCGGCATGTTCGATGCATTCGTGAGAGTTGAAACAACATTTTCGCTGCATCTGCGCTACAGATGTGTGGCATTTGTGTTGTAAGGCCCTCTCGAATACCACGAAACCGTGGTATCGGCCGCGCTGCCGACAACAGTATATTGGTACGAGTTTCTCATGGATCAAGAAGCGAAAAGAATAGCACTCTATGTGCAGCGCTACAAATTGTTGCGTGAAATTGGCGAACTTCAGGTCGAACCCGCGGCCGAGGAGACCGTTTTCCTCAGCCGTTGCTGTAACCTGCTGCTGCAGGATCCGGAATACTGCCTGGTCTGGGTGGGCCGTGAAGAGAAAGCCGGGAGCATCGTTCCTCTCACTACCGTTGCCCAGGACGGTTTGCCGGAGCAACAGTGCCGCCAACTGGTAGCCCAACTGGTTACAGAGGCATCGATGAACAACATTGCTGCCCGAGCACTCACGGGGGGGGAACCAATCGTTTCCGGACTCATGGCTGCCGACAGTAGCAACCAGACACCGCTCGCCCTGCTCACCGCTCTTACCGGCAGCCGTTCGTTTGGCTGTTGGCCCTTGGTCTATGATCACCAGCAGTATGGGATCCTAACCATTTTCTCGATCCGCGAGGGTGGCTTTACCGGTATAGAACTCGATTTCATCGCCAATGTGGTGGCCACCATCTCCCGTGCCCTCTCCCTTCGCCACACCTCGCACCACCTACGCCTGGAACAGGACTTCAACTGCGAAATCGTGCAGACGGTGCAGGCGCTCTTGGTTTCGCTCTCCCATTGCGGCGAGATTCTTTCCTTCAACCAAACAGCCCAGGAGGTCACCGGTTATCTCGAGGTCGAGGTTAAAGGGAAATTCTGGGTCGACATTCTGATCAGCCCGGACAAACGGGCCGAAAGCCAAAACAGGTTTTCCCGCGTGCTCAAAGGCGGCCAGACGGAGATGAATTTCCAGGCCGAACTGCTGACCCGGAGCGGCGAGAAACGGATCATCGACTGGCACGGCTCCATCCGTCCAGAAATCGAGCAGGGCCGGGTCGGTCTGGTCCTGTTCGGCATCGATATCACCGGAAAGATGGCGGCCGACCGCGCCCTCGACCATGCCCTCGCCAAATGGGAGAATATTTTTTCTTCTGTCCAGGACCCGGCATTAATCGTTTCCGAGCAAGGGGTCATCCTTGATGTCAACCCCGCAACCGTAGCAGCGGCCCGGCGGCCTCGGGAAGAGATTATCGGCAAGGGGATGTGCGAAATTCTCCACGGCGGCCGTCGCGCGGGGGCCATCTGCCCGCTTGAGGTCCTGCTCAGCCAGAAGAAGAGCCGGATCTTTGAGACCGAGTTGCGCGGCTTACGCGGCAATTTTCTCCTCACCGTCAGCCCCCTGCGTCAGTACGACGGCAAATCCGGGGCAGCCCTGCTGCTGGCCCGCGACCTTACCGAGGAGCAATTGATGAAGGCCGAGGCCTTCCGCGCCGCCCAATTGGCCTCGGTGGGCGAACTGGCCGCCGGCGTGGCCCACGAAATCAACAATCCGATCAATGGCATCATTAACTATGCCCAGATCCTGATCGATACCAATCAGATCGAAAATAACGCCCACATTCTCAGCTGCATCATCAAAGAGGGGAGGCGAATCGCCGGGATAACTAAAAACCTGCTTGATTTTTCTCGCAAACGGGAGGATTCACCGGAGCCTGTCAGTGTGTCCGTACTGTTCCGCAACTGTATCGAACTGCTGCAACATCAGTATCTGATCGACGGAATCACCCTTTCCGAAGAGTACGCCGACAACCTGCCTCCGGCTGTCTGCAATCCGCAGCAAATTCAGCAAGTTTTCCTCAACGTCTTCAGCAACGCCCGCTATGCGCTGAACGAGCGCTACCCTGCGCCCCATGTCGATAAGCGGATCGCTATTGCTGCGATTCGCAAACGGCGCGGCAATCAGGAGTTTGTCCGTATCACCATTACCGATTACGGCACCGGCATTGAGCATGACCTCATGGACCGGCTGATGGATCCCTTCTTTTCCACTAAATCCAAGGGCGAAGGCACGGGTCTGGGGCTGAGCATCAGCCACAGCCTAATCCGGGAGAATAAAGGCCATTTTCGTATCCGGAGCCAATGGGGCGAATGGACTACCATCATCATCGATCTGCCGGCGGCAGAGGCACAGGGGCGATAACCATGCCGGAACAAACCAGGCTGGTAGGTCAAATGGCACTCTTCTTTCTAGTGGCCGCCATTCTTCTTTTTCTCATGGACCGACAGATGCTCACCGGACCTGCAGACCTCGACCAGTGGCCCTTTGCCCTGCTCTCGCTGTTGGTTCTGGCCGGACTATTTGTGGTGGTTGCCTACCTGACGCATACCCAGGTAAGCGTGCTGAACCGGCAACATGCCGATCTTGAGCAACAACTGACCGCAGCCAAGCACGAATTGAGTGCAACCACCAACGATCTTGAGCAACGGGTGGAGCGGCGCACCTTCGAAATCAGTGTGGCCAATGCCTCGCTCCACCGCGAGATCGCCGAACGCATCCAGGCTGAGACGGAAACCAAGAGGTTGCAACGGCGCATGGAGCTGATCCTGGAATCCGCCGGCGAGGGCATCTTCGGGCTCGACATCGACGGTAAGGTCACCTTTGTCAACAAAGCCGCGGCCCTGATGCTTGGCTGGGAGCCGGAGGATCTGATCGGCCAGGCGCACCATGCCCTCATCCATCACACCCGGCCTGACGCCTCGCCCTATCCAGCGGCGGAGTGCCCGATCCACCAAGCCTATCGGGACGGCAAGGTCCATTTCGGTTCTGACGAGGTCTTTTGGAACCGGGAGGGCCAGAGCTTCCCGGTAGAGTACATCAGCACCCCTATCCTGGAAAACAATCAATTAACCGGCGCCGTCGTGGTCTTCCGCGATCTCGCCACCTATTGCTAACCTCAGCCCGCAACCAGCCCGTTATCATGAACAGCCTTGAACAAGGAACCGCCATCCTGGTGATCGACGACGAGGAAAGCCTGCGCAACACCTTTCAGTTTTTTCTCCAGAACCAGGGATACAAACCGGTGATCACCGCCGCCTCCTTTGAAGAGGCCTTTCAGGAAATCAACGACCATACCTTTGACCTAATTATCAGCGATATCATCCTTGGCGGCAACACCGGGATCGATTTCCTCAAGCGGGTGCGGGAATTAGGGCTCAACTGCCCGGTGGTGATGATTACCGGCTATCCCACGGTGGAGACCGCAGCCGAAGCGGTACGCCTGGGTGCCTTTGACTACATTCCCAAGCCGGTAGACAAGGAGACGCTCCTGAAAACCGCGCGACTGGCGCTACGACAACATCAGTTGGAACAGGGGCAGCGGCGGGCCGAACAGGAGCGGGAGCGGTACCGGGCCTTTCTTGAAACCGTATTTAAAAGCGTGACTGACAGTATCGTCACCGTGGACATGAACCTGGATATCCAAGAGATGAACCCGGCTGCCCACCTGCTGTTCAACGAGTTGCACCCTGGCTTGGGCGATCAGGAGAGCATCATTCCCCTCTGCGGCCGGGAAGCCTTTCTGCCCTTGAAAAAGAACCTGCTCCAGGTGCTGAAAACCGGCCATGAAAGCCCGCCCCAGCTCTTTGAGTGCCAAGGGGATGACCTGCAAAAGAAGGTGCTCAGCGTCTCCATTGCCCCGCTCAAGGACGGGGCTGGCGGCTCGGAGGGCGCAGTGATGGTGATCCGCGACCTGACCCAGCCTGAACCGCGGCAGGCCGGGCGGCGGCAGCGATTCCACGGCTTTCTCGGCAGCAGCGACGCCATGCAGGCTGCCTACACCATGATCGAAAACGTTGGTCGGGTCGACCTAGCGGTGCTGATCACCGGCGAATCAGGCACAGGCAAGGAATTGGCCGCCGAGGCCCTGCACGGAGAAAGCCACCGGAAAAACCGGCCCTTGGTCAAAGTCGATTGTACTGCCATTCCGGAGACCCTGCTGGAGAGCGAACTCTTCGGCCACCGCAAAGGCTCATTCACCGGGGCGGATCGTGACCGCATGGGCCGTATCCTTCAGGCCGACGGCGGCACCTTGTTTCTCGATGAGATCGGCGATATCTCTCCCATGATGCAGTTGCGGCTTCTGCGGTTTCTCCAGGAAAACACCTTTTACCCGGTGGGCCAGGATACCCCTCTGCATGTCGATGTCCGGGTGATCACCGCCACCAACGTCGACCTCAAGGCCAAGGTCCGCAGCGGCAACTTTCGCGAGGACCTCTATTTCCGTCTGCGGGTGATCGATGTCATCCTGCCGCCGCTCAGAGAACGGGGTGATGATATCCTCCTGTTGGCAGCCCATTTCATCGAAAAGATCGCTCCCAAGGTGAACAAGCGCATCAGCGGCATCTCGGATCAGGCCCGGCAGTTCCTGCTCGCCTACTCGTGGCCCGGTAATGTGAGGGAACTTGAGCATGTCATCGATCGAGCTTGTGTTCTCTGCTCGGGGACCACTCTTGCCACCGAGCATCTGCAAGCAGAGATTACCGGGTACCGACACCAGCCCGGCCCGACCGTCAATGAGGAGCAAGTGACCTTTGCCCCCCCTGCCTTGCCGAGTATTTCCGCCCCGGACCTCTCGCCCACCGAACGTCTCCTCCAGGCCCTGAAAAAGGCTGGCGGCAATAAAGCCAAGGCCGCCCGTTTGCTGGGTATTGACCGCACCACTCTGTACCGTAAGATCAAAGAATTGCAACTCGACATTTCCCAAGCCGACTTCTGAACGCCGCCACGATTCTGTGGCAACGGAACTGTGGTATTGCTACGGTTCCGTGGTTTTCCCTGCCCTGTTCTGCCCCACCTCCGCTTTCCTTGCCTCCCTGTTCGCACCCTGCCACGCGATTTCTCAACATATCGCTATTATTATTAAAAATACGAACACCCTTCGATCGCGCTCCCGCCAGCCCTGGCGCCGACCTTTTTTCTACAAGCCCACGTCTGCACTTTTTTATTCAAAAAAACCAATAAGATATATAAAAACGCAGCCCTCTCTACATAAATAGAGGAGTGTGTGGCACCTCACGTGCAAATGTCCGTAGCCAAGGGGATAAGTTCATCCTCAAAAGATTGGGACACGACGTATGGAACAGACTGCCACCGAACATCAGATTACTGCCCTGGAAACCTTTCACCGCCTCTTTCCGACGGAAGAGGACTGTATTGGTTTCCTCTTTCCGCTCCGCTGGCCCCAGGGGTTTGTCTGTCCCATCTGCCGGACCCGGCATCCACGCTTTACACCCCGGAGGTATCTCGTCTGTCCCCACTGCGGCAATCGTAGTTCCCTGACCACCGGAACCCTGATGCACGGAGCCAAGAAACCGATCCGGGATTGGCTGCTGGCGATCTGGTGGTTCAGTGCCTCTTCCTTTGATGTCAGTGCCAAGGAACTGCAGCGGTTGCTCGATATCTCCTGCTACGAGACCGCCTGGACCTGGTTGCAGAAATTGCGCCTCGCCATGGGACGGGTGAATGCCAATCGTTGCCGGGGAGTGGTCGAAATCGGCTGCGGTCTGGTGGCGCCGGCATACGAGCGAAAGGAACGGGCCCTGGTGTTGACAGCGGCCGAGATTGTGCTTGCGCTCGGCATCACCGGCCGTATCCGCATGCGTCACATCGTTGAGTTGGATGCGAAAACTCTGGGACTCTTCCTCCATGAGGCGGTGGAGGAAAGCAGTACCCTGCTCACCGAAAACGAACAGCTTGTATCGCAACTGCTGACCACTACCAATGGCTACTATGTCGTCCGGTCGCAGCCGGACCAGTCGTCGCGAATGAACGAATTGAGCCGGAGTTTCGAGGCCTGCCTCCATACCGTGCACCGGGGCGGCGTCACCGTCAAGCACCTCCAGCTCTACCTCAATGAATTCTGCTTCCGCAACAACGCCTCGCTCTTGCCCGATCATCGGGCCATCTTCAAGGCCTTGATCACCGGTGTGCTAGGAGAAACTGATGAATCGTATCGCCAGGCTCGCATCGTTGGCGAGCCCACCCTGCACAACGGGGAATGGTCATGAAAAATCCGACCCAACTCGGCTTATTGCTCCTGACCCTGACCGCCATTCTGGTCTTTGGCTACAACGTCTATCTGCGCGAGACCACCCCTCCGCAATGCACCTATACCCAATTTCTCAGCGACCTTAAGCAGGATACGATCGCCAAGGTGCATTTTCGGGGCAGCAGTCTGACCGGCGAGGATACCGCCGGTCGACCCTTTGGCACCTTTGCCCCGGATGTCTCGGCCCTATTGCCCTTACTGCTCGAAAAAAAGGTGGCGATCAGCGGCGAGCCCGAGGTGACGGGCGGGGCTGGCGATTGGCTTAAGGCCGTGCTGCCCATGGTGCTGCTGCTCGGCGGCTGGCTGATCTTCAGTAAAAAATCGTTCAAGGACGGGGCCGGCTCGGGTCGGCCGACCCGTTTCACCCCAATCAAAAGCGAACGGGTGACCTTTCATGATGTGGCTGGAATCACCGAGGCCCTGGAAGAACTCCAAGAAGTGGTGGAATTTCTGAAACACCCCGCCAAATACAGCCGATTGGGCGGCCGCATCCCCAAGGGAGTGCTGCTCACCGGCGCGCCTGGCACCGGCAAGACTTTGCTGGCCAAAGCCATTGCCGGCGAGGCCTCGGTCGCCTTCTTCTCCCTGGGCGGCTCAGACTTTGTCGAGATCTTTGCCGGGGTCGGGGCCTCGCGGGTGCGGGAGCTGTTCGCGGAGGCCAAGAAGAGTGCGCCCTGCCTCATTTTTATCGACGAGATCGACGCGGTCGGTGGCCGACGCTCCGGTGGGCAGGGCAGTGGTTCCAGCGACGAACGCGAACAGACCTTGAATGCCCTACTGGTCGAGATGGACGGCTTCAGCTCCGAGGAGACGGTGATCATGATAGCAGCCACCAACCGGCCTGACATCCTAGATCCGGCTCTGCTGCGGCCTGGCCGCTTCGACCGCCAGATCGCCCTTTCCCTGCCCGACGTCAAAGGACGGCTCAAAATCCTGGAGGTACACGCCAAAAAGATCATCACGGCTGCCGGGATCGAACTCACGGCCATCGCCCGATCGATCCCTGGCTTCAGCGGCGCCGAGATCGCCAACCTAGTCAACGAAGCCGCCCTTATGGCGGCCCGCAAGAACAAGGAGTCCGTGGATACGGATGATTTCGAAGAGGCCAAGGATAAAATCGTCATGGGGCTGGAACGCAAGAGCATCGTGGTCAGTGAACAGGATCGCCGGGTCACCGCCTACCACGAGGCGGGCCATGCCATTGTCGCCCTGCTGCTCAAGGAGACCGATCCGCTGCACAAAATCACCATCATTCCCCGGGGCCGGGCCATGGGCCTGACCCAGCAACTGCCCCTGGACGATCGCTACACCTATTCCCGTGAATATCTGCACAACCGGATCACCACCCTGATGGGCGGCCGGGCGGCAGAATCTCTGGTTTTCAACCGCCTGACCACCGGGGCGAGCAACGATATCGTCGTGGCCACGGAGATCGCCACCCGTCTGGTCTGCGAATGGGGCATGAACGCGGCGATCGGCCCCATTGCCTATCGGCAGAGCGTCGACAGTTTTCTCGGCGACAGTACGCTCGTCAAGCCGCACAGCGAAATGATTGCCCGCAGAATCGATACGGAAATCAAACGGGAGATTGCTACCTGTGCCGGCGAGGCCGAGGCCCTGATTAAAAAGCATAACAAATTCCTCCATAAATTCTCCGAGGTCCTACTGATCAATGAGACCATGGACGCTGAGGAAATTGACATCGTGTACCGCAGCTACCTGAAGGAAAGGGAGCTTGAACGTCTCTTATTAAAGGAAAACAGAGGAAATGATGACACCAGCAAACAGAGCAGCAACACGAGAACCCAAGAACCGATGGAGGATATCCCATGAAGTGTAACCCCAAGACCGTGATCGCGGCTGCGGTTTTGATGTTGTCCGGGATTTTGTCCCCAGACCGCACCGGCTTTGCCATAAATACATTCGATGCGTTGGAGATGGTGACCATCGATTCATTGGCTGACCTGTATCAACCGGTAAAATTTCAACATAAATGGCACACGAAACTGGCCAGTTGCAAAGATTGCCACCATCACACCACCGGTCAGCAGGATATGGATCCCAACTGCTTCCGCTGCCACGCCCAATCGCGGGAGACCAGCCGGGTTGCCTGCAAGGACTGCCATACCAAAAAACAGTTTTATCCGGAGCAGGTGACGGCCCGTGATAACCCCAATCTCTATCATATCGACAAACCCGGACTCAAAGGGGCCTATCACCTCAATTGCGTTCCCTGTCATATAAAAAAGAATGCGCCCTCCCATTGCGAAGGCTGCCATGCCCTGACCGAGAAGGGCAAACAGTTCTTTCAAGTGCAGGATAAGGGAAAAAACAAAGCTGCGGCCCCCAAAGAAAGCCATGCCCACTGATCGCGCTGCTACAGATACTTACGACCCAAGAGGTGAACAATAATGAACATACGACTCAATCGCCGCGGATTTATCCAGGGCGGTCTCGCCGCATCCGCCGCGGCCACGGTCTCTCTGGCGGGAAAAACACAGGCCGCCACCTTTGAAGGCTATCCCGATTCCATGGGCGTGCTGGTGGATCTTTCCCGCTGTGTCGGCTGCCGCAGTTGCGAGGCCGCCTGCAACAAGGAACAACATCTGCCTGCCCCGGAAAAGCCTTTCAACGATTTTTCCGTATTCGAGGAGATGCTGCATGGCCAGAAACGGCGCACCGACGAGACCCGCTACACGGTGGTCAACCGCTACGAGATCCCCGGCCGCGAGCATCCTCTGTACCGCAAGATCCAGTGCAACCACTGCCAGGAGCCCGCCTGCCTGACCTCCTGTTTCGTCAACGCCTACACCAAGACCCCGGAAGGCGCGGTTATCTACAACCCCGATGTCTGCGTCGGCTGCCGGACCTGCATGGTTGCCTGCCCCTTCTATATCCCGACCTTCCGCTATTCCAGCGCCTTTCATCCGCGGATCATGAAATGCGTGTTTTGTTACGATACCCGCCTGACAAAGGGGCGGCCACCGGCCTGCGTTGAGTCCTGCCCCCAGGAGGCCCTGACCTTTGGCCGCCGCACCGATTTGCTGGATATGGGCCGACAACGCATCCGGGAAAACCCAGGCACCTATGAAGACCATATCTACGGCGAACACGAGGCCGGTGGCACGGCCTGGATGTATATCTCGCCCGCGCCCTTTGCGCAGGTCGGGTTCGACACTTCGGTGCCCAAGGAGCCTATCCTTAACTATGTCAAGGATTTCCTGTCCATCGTTCCGATGGTGCTGACCATCTGGCCTGCCCTGTTCGCCGGGTTCCACCTGCTGGCCAAGCGTAAGGAAAAAATAGAACAACAGACAAAGAATGAGGGGGAGGTTTGACCCATGAATATTTTTAGCAAAAATACACCAGAAATCCCCATTGCCTCGCCGTGCAAGCCCGATGGGGCGGTTTGGAGCATCAAGGAAAAATTATGGTTAGGCCTGAGCCGTCAGCAATATCAGGATCAGTTTCTGCGTAATCCGGTCAACTGGGTCCTGATCGCCATATTTGCCATCGGCGTGCCCCTGATCCTCCAGCGCTATTTTGCCGGCCTGGGTTCAATTACTCATGCCTCGGACGACTATCCCTGGGGTCTTTTCCTCGGTTTCGGCCTGTTCGGGATGGTGCCGCTTTCAGCCTCGGGCTTTTTACTGGGCACCACGGTGGAGATCTTCGGCCGCAAGGATTTTGTGCCGATCGAACGGCTGGCCCTGCTCAACGGCTTACTCGGCTACTTCTTTGCCGTGGTCTATCTGGAGGTCGATCTGGGCATGCCCTGGCGGCTGTACTATCCGATGTTTGTCAGTCTGGGACCGGCGGCCGTGCTCTTTCTGGTGGCCTGGCATGTGGCCACCTATCTCTCGGTCCAGGTTGCAGAGGTCTCCACCGCCTATTTTGAATGGATCGGCTGGCTGAAAGGTAAACGGTTCATCAAATCCATCGCCGTGGGGCTGACAATTTCCGGCATCATTCTTTCCACCCTGCACCAGGGCGCGCTGGGCGCACTCTTCACCTATGCCCCGACCAAGATCCATCCCCTCTGGATCTCCACCAATTTCCAGTGGGTGCACTTCTTTTGTTCGGCCATCTTTGCCGGACTCTCGATGGTGATTGTCGCCAGCACCCTATGCAAAAACTTTCTCACCTGGCGCTGTGACCGTCGTTTCCTCGACAGCGTCGATGAACTGACCCTGGGGCTTGGCAAAGGTTGCGCCTATGCCCTGATCACCTATTTGGTGATCAAGGTGGTTGGGATTGCCCACGATAACGACTGGGCCCACCTGCTCACCGGCTGGGGCCAGTATTTCCTCCTGGAAATGGCATTAGCCGTGGTTCTGCCTATGGTGCTGTTCGCCTACGGGGTCAAACACCGGATGGTCAATATGGTGCGCTGGGCCGCGCTGATTTCCGTGCTCGGTCTTGTCTGGAACCGACTCAATACCTCCATGATTTGTTTCAACTGGCAACTGTATCGCGAGATCCCACATTGGAAAGAGGTTTGGGTTACCGTCACCATCTTTGCCCTCTATTTCATAGTCTATCGCTTTATCCTCTACCGTCTGCCCATTCTTTATCAATGGCAGGGCGATAAATAATGGCCTTGGTCGCGGGTTCCGGCTTTCCCTGTGTCTCTTTCCCCGCCGGGGTCCGCGACCTTTCCGGAGGTAGGCAGTGACAGTTCGCATGCACAACGGCACAAATTGGGGTTGGGTCCACCAGCCCCTGAACCGGATTTTTTTCGGCATTACTGCCACGGTGCTGGTTTTCCTCGCGCTGGTACTGGCTCTGGGTGTCCGCCATTATCTTCTGTATCACCAATGCCAACAGGCGGTGGCCACTAGCGACCACCTCCTGTTCCAGTTCACTGCCATCAAGGATCACCTCAACGAATCTTTGATCCTGGGGAAGGACGTCAATCTTCAGGCCTTTAACGGCGAACTGCAGAATTTGGAAAAAGAGACCGAGGCCCTGACTGGCAATGTCCTGGTGCCCGAGGGGTTGAAAGCAGCGCTCCCTTCCCGGCTCGATCTGGTCGGACTGGAAGTGCGACTCCGTTCGATCCAGGATCAACGGGCGGACAAAACCAAGGAAACTGCGGAGCTGGCGCGCTCCCTCAATGGGATCAACATTAACCTGCAGCAGTTCCGCTTCCACCTTACCGATTATACCCAGACTATCCTCCTCGGGCTGCACAAGATCATTGTCGGCGCCCTGGGGTTGATCGTGGCCCTAACCTGTAGTCTGCTGTTTTTGCTGAATCGCCATTTGGCCGCACCGATTCTCAACCTCTGCCGCTTGACCGCGCCACGTGCAGGGGAACGAGAGGACAACGATCCGGACTGCTCGCTGCAGACCCTGATCGGGCGGATTACTGACCAACTTGCCGGGGTTGCCAAGCGTGAAGGCGAACCAGGCAACCTTAATCTGTCAGACTCCGACACGCTTCTGCGGGAGGCGATCCGCTATCGCTATGCGGTCACCGGCTGCATCGGCTCGGACCTGGCCAGCAAACTGACCAATAGCATCAACGGGGTTATCAACTACACTCAGACCTTAGTCGATATCGACCAACAGGGCGGCGACCAGCCGCAGGCCGCACATCTGTATCAGGCGCTGGTCAAGGAAGTGCAGAAAACAGCCGATCTGGTGGCTATACTCCAGCGAGTCGGGCAGTGGCAGTCGGCGCCAGCCTCCAGCGTTTCCCTGAAGATGCTGTTCGGGATGCTGGCCCTGGTGCTCGACAAGCCACTGCGAGCCGAGTCCATCGTGCTCAGCCTGCCGGTTGATTGCCCCCATGAGGTGCCGATGACCGGCGGCGATCTCTGGCTGGTGCTGCTCACTCTGATCCATCAGGGACGCCACGCCCTGAACCGCACCTTGCCCGGTAAACAGACCGAAAAATGGTTATGGCTTGAATGTACGGCCCTACCCGGCGATGACCGTCACCTCACCCTCACGCTGACCAATAGCGCCGCAACCTGGGACGACGAGGGCAGCGGCGAATCGATCTGGCCCAGCCGTACCTTCTGCACACACCTGTTGCACCAGCACCAGGTTGAGCTGACCGCTCTCAAAGTTTCAGGGGGAACGCACCTCATTCTTAAGCTGCCCTGCCGCAATTCCGTGGTGTAAGCGCTCTTCATCTCCCCTCCCCCCACCTGTTCACCGTTCCGGCCCTTTTCGGCCACACGTCTCGTTTCACCGAACCTATCCGTTACGCGTCGCAACACAACCGTCCCACGCCTGCCACACCCTTGCGAGTTCCGCACCACGCACCTGTGGTTATCGCAGACAACCGCCACACTTATGTGACCTGGCCCCACATGCCAAACCGGCAGCGTATTTCATGTTAATTTATGTAAAAACAATATGTTAAACACGAGCCATCTTTTCTTTTTTACGCATGGTCAACCCTGGCATCAAGGGTGCAATTCCCAGGGTAAAGCAACCCGCACCCTGCAGATCAGCCCATATAACAGGAGGACACCATGACTACTCAAATTATCAACAAAAACGAGACCAAGACCGACATCGCCCAGGAAACATCCAAATTCACTATCCACGTCGTCATGGCCATGTCCATCCTGATCGGCATATGGGCACTGTCCTGTCTGATCGGCGGTTTAGTGAGCGGCGGCGTCGGCAACCTGATCCGAGGATACATCAGTACGATTATTGGCTACTGATTCAACGACAAACCATAAGCAGGAGCACAACATGTCTGACAACAAGAACAGTAAACGGATTTCGGCAATTATGCTGGGGTTGGCCGGGCTAACCGGTCTCTGGGTCTGCGGCGCCTTTGTCGGGGCACTATATCAGGCCAACTGGCAGGTCGGTGAATTGGCGCGGCAGTACATGGTAGCCACCGGCATGATGACCCCCTTGCACACCCTGGTTGATTATTATACCCACATCAAAGGGGTGGAATATCTGATTTGCGTCGCCTTCTTCGTCGCCTTTCCGCTGTTCTTCAAGTATGTCAATAAGGAGCCGCAGAGGATTTCGGTGGCCAAATAAGCTTGAGGAGGCACACTCGCAGGAATGCGAGGTGGCCTGAGCAGACCAGACCTTTCGACCTTGAAGCTGTTGAAAAAACCCGTCCTCTCCCGATGTATAGGGAGGGACGGGTTTTTATGTAGTGGGAGCAAAACGATTGTTTAGGATGGCAATGCACCAGCCCGTGGGAACGATCAGTCCTCAATGGTGAATTTCCAGGCACAAAACCAATTGTCAGGATGCGCGTCCGGGGGACAACCTATGCATTCGGTTTTGATGCGGGGATCAATGGTTTGGGCAAAGGTGGGATACTCGACCATGCCAGCCGATTTGCAGGGATAATCAGGCAACCCCTTGCGTTTTCTGGCGGCCTGGACACGGCAGTTGTTCATGTAAAAAATAAAACAGTTTTCACTAACTTCTTCCACCGACTGTTCATTGATAAAGGCATACATCCGCAGGGCCAGCGCCTTCTTCAAGGCGGGAATGCCGCCGTTGTCCGGCAGCCGGAGCAGATTTTTGATTCGTGCCGCCTCAAAGGGGGAAAAACGGGTCCAGCAGGTATCGTTGCACCGTTTGGCCTCTCCCATACCGAACCGTTTTTCCACGGCCTGAAACCAGATACCGTCGTTGGCCAGCCAATTGATGCTCAACTTTTCGATCAGATCGGTCAATGTCTCCTTGGGTAGGGCTTTCAAGGCAGTAGGGATGCCGTTTTCCGTGGGAAACCCCAGGGTTTTGCCCAGGCGATCCATCTGATTGGCCATGCTCACCTGCCAGACATCATCCTCTACGGCTAAAGCCTTTTCCAGCCCGACCTGGTGCGACACCTCGGCAAACCAAGCACCATAGTGGACAATGATCCGGCGGAAGCTATCCATCACCATCTGAACCTGCAAGGCATTGTCCGCCGACTCCATACTCTCCTTTTGATCTTTCATGCTCTGTTCTCCCCGATTGTATGAGCTCATCTGTTTGGTTGTGATAATGGTAGTACGAGGACAGGAGAGGCAGGCGCGGTTATTAAGCTTGGCTCAACAATCCTTTTCAAAAGACAGCAGACGCAAAAAGACGGGTCATTCCGGACATAACGGGCCAGTACCGTTTGCCGAAGGCCTCGCGCAACGCATTGACCGCATCCTCACCGGTGTCATCAAAGATCGTGTCGCGGGCAATGGGGCCGGTCAGGACGACGGTTTCATACTCCCTTTTAGAAGTTAAAGATTTTAGCCACAGCTGCCATATCAATCAGATGGGGACCACCATCTAGTATCATATTCGTATGAAAATCAGCCTCATCAAGGTTCCTGTTTTTAGCACAGGGAGTGCAAACACCCACCTGCACTTCGTTCTCTATCAAATAAGGCAAGTAATCATTCGGACAATCGCCTGTATCGGTTTTCTGGTTGCCATTGCGAGTCTTAAGAGCCCAATCAACACCACTATCGATAAGAAAAAGATTCACTTGATGCCCCTTGCTATGAGCAATTTTGGCAAATTGAAAACATCGGGTCGCTTTTTCATTATTATTGTCGCGCAGGACAAATAAAAAAATTTCCATTTCTTCTCCTGGTTCCTTGTTGAGGTATTAATTGAGTATTTTTCTCTACTAATCTAAAAATGGATAGGTGCTATATGGTGCATATAGCTTCAGAGATATCTATTTTAAAATCAACTGATAGCGTTATCTTCTTATATATTGATTTCAGAAGGAAAATCATCGGGCCTGAACCAATCATCATCGGCAAACGATGCATCTGTAAATTTCTTAAGAGAACGACGCATATATTTTCCCTCAGCTGATGCCGCCAAGGTACCATCCGGCAGATACAACTCCCCAGTTCCTTCGAAAATCCGTCCGTTATCGTTAGTGATTCGCCCGACTACTTTCAATTCCACATTGTAAGGGACTGGACGCTTGTATTTCACATTCAGCTCGACAGTCACCCCGAAGGTGTTTTCGTCGAAATGACACATGATTGCTCGTCCGATTGTTTCATCAAGGATCGCTGCGGTGATGCCGCCGTGGGTAATCATTGGGTAGCTTTGGTGAAACTGACGCGGGGTAAAAAGGGCAATTACCTCGTTGTCCACCGTTTCGTAGAAACGAGCTTTGAGCCCGAATTCGTTTTCGACACCACAAACCATACAGTCGCGGGAAATGTTTTGGGTTCCTTCGATTTTATAATCCATATTTGCCTTTCGTTAAGTAACGAAGTCGTTTGAGGAATAACCAGATTCTTGGAGAAGAGTAAACCGAGGTTGAAGTTGACCGTTGACTTTGATTTGCTCAAAAAACATTGTAAACGGGCGTACCCATATGCCTGATTTGTTGTAGAGTGGGCGATATATGACCAATGGTTCAAGCGTCTCGCTATGACGAGCGACACCCAGGACCTCGTATTCCCCTCCTTTATAGTGGCGGTAGCGACCGAGGGAAATCGAAGGCAGCAGTGGAAGATTGTTCATGTGATAAGGACCTGATTAATTATATCTTTCGGCGACCGCTGAAACACTTAACCGCCTCAGGCGGCCCGTATCCAATGGTCACCTTTCCGTCCGTAACAATCATCGGCACCTTTCGCTGACCATGCAAGCAAGGTTACTTGCCCTGAAAGAGAGGTTTTCGCTTTTCAAACATAGCGTTCAGCGCCTCCATGTGGTCGTCGGTGAAGTGGCACAGTGACTGATAGGCTGCGGCTTGCATCATGCTCTCCGCCAAGGTGGAATGAACGCCGAGACGCAGCAGTTTCTTGGTTAGACGAACAGCCTGCGGTGGACGGGCTGCAATTTTGACGGCAATTTCCCGAGCCTTTTGCAGCAGTTCCTCATGATCGACGACATGATTGATAAGCCCAAGAGCAAGAGCCGTATCAGCATCGATAGTTTCGGAGGTAAAAATCAACTCACAGGCCTTGGCCATGCCAATGACACGGGGCAGCGTAAACGCACTTCCGTCACCGGGAATCAACCCCACATTTAAAAACGTTTCGCCAAAGGTTGCCTTGCGGGAAGCGATGCGGATATCACACATGAGAGCCAGGCCGCAGCCAGCCCCGACAGCGGAGCCGTTGATAGCGGCAATGGTGGGGATTTCCACATCATATACGCTCAACAGGACTTCCTGGATATTTTTCCGATACTGTTCCACGAGTTCAGCAGGGGTTCCCGCAAACATCCCTTTGCGCTCTTTCATATCTTTTACGTTTCCTCCAGAAGAAAACGCGGGGTCTGCAGCAGTGAGAATGAGGGCCCGTGTATCTAGGTGGGAATTGACATAATCGCACGCTGATTTGATCTCGGTGATCATATCGGGATGAGTAATGGCGTTACGAATATCAGCCCTATTAAGGGTCAACGTTGCAATCCCCTCGTCTACTTGAAACAAAATTTCCTTGAAATCCATATTTACCTCCTTGCTTCTAAAATATTTTATATTATCGAAACATTAACGAGTTAGCTTTTAAAAACCTCCGAACAAAAAAACTCCGTCTTAACTTGAGAGGTCAGGGCTGCTGTCAGGTGTTGTCGAAGTACTCCCTGAATCCAACGTTTCCCGGACCTTTGCAGCAAGATCTTTCCGAGAAAAAGCTTCTGTGAAAAGTTGGCGTCCTCATCAAGTATGCCATGGTGGGCGATGACATTGGCAGTGTACCCAGACATGAACAGGCACCTGAGGTCAGGTACAGAGCGAGCAGGTTTCTGGCAAGGTCACGGCCGTTCATCTCGGGACCACATCGGTCATCAACAGGTGGATGCCGTCGGCATGATTCTGGGCAAGACGGAGGGCTTCGCCAGGTGTACCGGTGGGCAGGACGGTATAACCATGGCAATTGAGTATATCCACGGTCATAGCAAGGATCATTGGCTCGTCTTCCACCAGCAGGCCCCCTGCAGAATTAGCAAAGCTTTGGGGCTGCAGCAGTGACCGGTGATGAGAGCCTTTGCGTACAACTGCAAAACTGTCTCCGTCGATTGAATCAACGCCCGATGGGCTGTGTTCAGATTTCGTTTGTCGGCCACTTCGAAGCGAGCATTCCCCCCGATCATAACAACCATCTGTTCATATCAAGCGGTTGTTTAGTTAATAAACCAGTCGACACCCAACCGACTGATCAAATTCAATCCACCACATAAGACCATGCTCTGAGATTTTCCGAGATGGTCAAGAAAGACTTGCACCTCGTAAGAACGTGCACCGGCACTACAGATGATCACGAAGGTCTTGCCTGCCGGCAGCTCACCATGTCGCTTCCGCATCTGCTCATACGGCAACGCTACCCACCGGCCCGGCCCGTATTTTTCAACATAGGACTTGGCTTCAAGCGGATGGCGAATATCCAGTACCGCCCAATCCGGTTCGCTGGTCATGTCCTGCATCCAACCCAGGAAACGAGGAAGATCGACCCGGCGCAAGCGATTATCGCACAGATTCTCCGCCACATAGGCGGCGGCATTGATCGAATCGATGGCGGATGAAAAAGGCGGAGCATAAGCCATCTCCAAGACGCCGAAATCCTCGATGGTCCCGCCTTGAGCGATCAAACCGGCGGCCGCATCTACCCTGGCCGAGATTGAGTCGTTCATCATCCCGAAGGCCTGTAACCCGAGTATGCGACGACTCTTGCGGTCAAAGACCAATTGGAGGATGACCACCGCCTGATCCGGAAAAAAATGGGCCCTGTCAGACGGCGAAGTCAGAGCATAGTCGGCATCAAATCCCTCGGATAGGGCGGCTTCATAGCTGATGCCTGTGGCGGCGATGCAACGCTCAAAGGCCTTCATGATAAATGACCCGCAGACCCCCTTGAAGAGGGTGGGCCGTCCAGCCATGTTGTCGGCGACAATCCGTCCTTCCCGGTTGGCCAGAGAGCCGAGCGGGGCGTAGGTTTCCCGGCCGGTCACCAGACTGACAGTGGCAATACAGTCGCCAGCCGCATAAATATTGGGATCCGAGGTCTGCAAGCGCTGATTGACCTTGATGCCACCCCAGGGCGCAACATCGAGACCCGCCGCTTTAGCTAGTTCGCTGCGTGGCCGAACCCCAACTGCCATGATCACCAGATCCGCCTCTAAGGAGCGCTGTGAAGTCTTTACCCCGCAGATCATGCCTTGGCCGTCATCCATCAGTGTCGTGGCGGACTCCCCGGTATAGACAGCAATTCCTTTTTCCGTAAGGTGCTTGTTCAGCATGGCCGCAAAAGGCCAATCGACAATACGAGGCAGGAGTTGCGGTGCCAGTTCGAGCAATGCAGTCTCGATCCCCCATAAATCGGTAAGTGCCTCAGCCATCTCGATACCGATCGCACCTCCACCGATGACCACGGCTCGGCTGACTTTGCCCTGTGAAATCCTCTTGCGGATCTCAATGGCCTTATGCAAATCGGCGATAGTGAAGACCCCATCGAGATTCGCACCGGGAACGGCCAAGTCAAACGGCTTGGCGCCAGTGGCCAGCATAAGCTGATCATAAGGCAGTTCATATTGATTGCAAGTGTCAAGATTTTCTATTTGGACCTTTTGCTCTTTACGATTAATAGACAGCGCCCGGGTTCTGGTCAACACCGTAACCCCTTTGGCATTTTTGAAAAAATTGGCATCACGGACCACATGAAAACTGGTAGCCCGCAACTCACTCTCATCGGAAACATCGCCGCTCACATAATAGGGGATACCACAGCCACCGTAAGATATCAGACTGTCTTGATCGACCATGGTGATATCCCAATCCGGCTGCAAGCGTTGCAGTCGGCAAGCAGCTTTAGGGCCCGCGGCCACAGCTCCGATAATGACAATTTTTTTACTCAAGGAATGCCTCCTCTATATTAATATTCAACAATTCGAAAATAATGTTGATTCTGACGAAACGTCCTTTCGCTTGGCAAAACTGAGGAATTATTAACACTGTCCGCAAGAGAGACGGTCGCGGTTGCCTGACCAGGCGATCAGGTTGATACTGGGGGCGTGCCCTCCTTAAACCCCCGGCGGCCAAGTCGTTGCGCCGTTTCCTTGTCGACCTCATCCTGCCAACCATTGCGGGAGGTATCCAGGCAGTCAAATTTAGCTGAATAGGGTTTGATGTCGAGCAACGGAGTGCCATCCAGGATATCCACCCCGTCGAGCAACAGCACGTTGTCGTTGCGGCCGATGAGTTCAACGATACTCAAACCGATGCCATTGGGACGACACGGAGCACGGGTCGAAAAAACACCTCTTTCAATATCCTGAAGAAACGGCTTGACGATCAGTTGCATGGGTCCGGCCTGGTTGAAGTGGAAGATCAGGTAGATGTGCGAAAATCCGTCTAGATCACGCAAGCCTTCCGCATATTCCGGAAACAGCTCCACCTGCCCCTTACACCCCTTGGCATAGGCAGGCTGAATGGGGGTCTGCCGGGCAATGACATGTTCACTGTGAATCACGCCAATGGGATTGAAGGTAATGCCTACTCTGTGCATGAGTTCTGTCCTTTTGTTTTGCAGTATGGGCACTATCCAGACTGTTTGCGTCCGTTGTCCTTCTCTACGTTATTTTTCCTGCCACACCGGATCACGTTTTTCGAAAAAGGCCTGCACCCCTTCTTTGGCATCCTCGCTGGTGCACAAACGGGCAAAAACTTCATTCATGTAGGCGAACTGTTGCTCATAGGCCATGTCTTCCGAGGCATAGAAACCGCTTTTGGCGATCTGGACCGCTATCGGGCTCTTTTGCGCGAGCAATTCCGCCCATTGGAGTGCCTCCGCATCAAGGCGCTCCAATGGCACTATCCGGTTGATCAGGCCAAGGCGTTCCCCTTCCACGGCTCCGATGAGTTCCCCGTAAAGCAGGAGTTCCAACGCCTTCTTCCGTCCTACGCATCGGGCGACCGGTAAAATCGGACCCACACAGTTGAGCCCTACCTTGATGGCGGTGAGTCCCATGCGGGCATTCTCAGCAGCGATTACCAGATCCGCCGCAGCTGCCAGCCCCATGCCATTGGCGGCCGCCACACCTTGGAGCTGGACGATCACCGGCTTTTTCATTTTGGTGATGGCCAGCAGGGGCCGTTCCATCCGTTCAATCCATTCCCGGTACTCGAGGGCGGTCTTGCCGGCCAGCTCCTTGACATCAATCCCGGCACAAAACGATTTGCCGGCGCCTTTGATCAGGATCACTCGGACGCCATAGTCCGATTCCGCAGCCATCAGGGCGTCATAGAGCTCTACACCCATGCGGGTGTTGAAGGTGTTGAGGCTTTCTGGTCGGTTCAGGGTAATTTGGGCAACATGGGTTGTACTGACGGTATAGATCACCTGTTCGTATTCCATTTTTCCTCCTCTGGACATGCTGATTTAATGGGGGGCTCTTGAGCGTTCTTATTTCTTGCGGGGATACGGCCAAGCCATGATGCCGCCTTCCATGACCCGGACATTGGTGTAGCCGTAGGCCCTGAGGATGGTTTCCGCTTCATAGCCGCGCAGCGAGATCTTGCAGAAGCAGATGATCTCCGCATTTTTATCCGTTGGCAGTTCAGCCAGTCGTGAACGCAGGGCACCCAGGGGAATGAGGTGCTCGCCGATGCCGAGGTGCATCTCCTCGAATTCAGCCGGACTGCGACCATCCAGCATAAAGGGTTTGTCGCTGTGTTGCAATTTTTCCCACACCTCGGTGACCGAAATTCCCGTCATCCGGCCCTTGAGCTTATTTTGCATAATATGGGCCGAGGTGATAAAATGATCGATGGCTAGCGAAAAAGGTGGGGCATAAGGCAGGTCGGCAGTAACCAGGTCTTCCACGGTCAGCTTACCGAGGATAGCCATGGCCGCGGTGGCTATCTGCTTGCTGACGTCGCCGGGTCCGACGCACTGGTAGCCGAGTAACCGTTGGTCCTTGGTGCTGACCAGCATCTTCGATACCAGCAGCTTGGCACCCATGAATCCCGGTTTGTCGGGACTGGCATTGACCGCACTCTGGTAGTCGATCAAGCCCATCCGTTCAGCCGCCTTAATGGAAAGACCGGTCGAACCGGCGATAAAATCAAAGACCTTGCAGATGCCGGTATGGTAGGTGCCGGGAAAAGTGACGCAGTTGCCGATAATCGCATTTTCTCCGGCCACCCGGCCTTCGAGATTGGCCATGTCGCCCATGGGTGCAAAGACCGGTTCCCCGCTGATTCGGCTGGGAATTTCGACACAGTCGCCGGCCGCATAGATATCCGGATCCGAGGTCTGCATATATTGATTAACCGCAATGCCGCCGAATTTACCGATTTCCAGGCCGGCCGCGATACCCAGCCCGCTGTTGGGACGAACACCGATCGCCATGACCGCCAGTTCGCAGTCGATCACCGTGTTGTCCGCGAGTTGGACCCCGGCAAGCTTGCCGTCTTTGCCGATGAATTCCTTAACGCCCTTGCTGGTGAAGATTTCCACCCCTTTGGCTCGCATGTGGTTTTCAATCAACTTAGCCAGATCCCAGTCAAGGAAGGTCAGTACCTGGTCAAGCGCCTCCACCACCGTGACCTTGATGCCGGAGCGCACCAGAGCTTCGCAGGTTTCGACCCCAATCAAGCCACCACCGATTACCACTGCCTGGTGGATCTTTTTTTCATCGCAGATCCGGCGCAGATAATCGGTATCTGCCATGGTCAAAAGGTTGGTGATACCGTCCAGGTCGATACCGGGAATGGGCGGCATATTGGGCCGCGCCCCGGTGCTGATGATCAGCTTGTCGTACGACAGGATCAGTTCATTGCCGGTCTTGAGGTCACGGCAGACCACCTTTTTCTCTTGGCGATTAATAGCCACCACTTCGGTTTCCACTAAGGCCTTGATAGCTTTGGCCTTGTCGAAAAAAACCGGGTCGCGGACAATCCCCGCTGGTGTGCAGAGCAACTGGTTGCGGTCATTAAACACCCCTGCTACATAATAGGGATAACCGCAGGAGGCCATGGACAGATCGAGCGACTTCTGGATAAGGGTAATCTCTGCAAATTCATCCAGCCGCCGGGCCTTGGCGGCAGCCTTGGCTCCGGCGGCCGAGCCACCGATGACAATAATTTTTTTCTTTTCCACGTGGATTTCCTTTCGGTTTTGATGAATGGGTTGTTTGACAGCAAAGGGCAAAGTGGGCTGGTCAGGGTTACAGTGCTATCGGGTCCTGTTCACCTTTCGATACGAGGAGACAGCTCCAATGGCGATCGTCGCCTGATCCGAAATTCATGGTTGTTGCACCTGCTTGACCATGTAGGCATTGACAGCCTCTTGCATCGTTTTCACAGCCAGAAAGGCGCAATGTGCCTCATCCTTTGGAAAGGTGCCGACAGCTTGCAACACGTCTTCTCCGGTCAGGTCGAACAGTTCTTCGGGATTTTTGCCGATAGCAAGCTCAGCGGCAAAGGAGCCGCACCGTCTGCTGAAAGAACAACCATCAGAGTGCGCTGCGGCCTTGTTCACCCGATTGTTGGCAAAACTGAGGAAAATTTCCATAGTGTCACCGCATTTTCCGGTGATCCGGCCCTGCGCATCGGCATCTTCGGGTCGGCTTCGGAAGGGATTTTGCCGGCGGTTACTAGCAATTTTTCGCTCGGTTTCGGCCATTAGGGCATCGAATTCTTCGTCAGTCATGTTCATCTCTATTTCAAATGATTACTTGCCAGTAAGAATGCAGCCTGTGTGGAAGGGGTAAAGAGCAACACTGCCTGCTCGGGCAGGCGGTGTTGCTCTTATTTTACAGGTCGTTTTTGGTAGGGCGGGCTTACCAGTGCGCCTCTTTGTTGGCAGCGGCGGCATAGGTCACCTTGCCTTCTTTAAAGACCTTGATCGCATCCCGGATCGTACCGGTGATGTCGTCGACCACCTTGACTCCGGCGGCCTCCAACGTGGCAAAAGCCTTGGGGCCGCAATAGCCGGTCATCAGCACGCTGGCGCCCTTGTCGCTGACCATGGTGGCCGCCTGGATGCCCGCGCCTTTGAAGGCGTTGACATTGGCGCTGTTATCGACCGCTTCAAAGGCCCAGGTGTCGGTATCGACAATCAGAATGTACGGCGCCCGGCCGAAGCGAGGGTCGACTTCACTATCGAGCAGCGTTCCTTTTGATGTTACGGCTACTTTCATTGTGCTCCTTGATGCTGGCAATCAGTGGCCGCCGCCGCAAACCTGATCGTCGCTGATTTTCTGAAGATTGCCAGCCACGAAATCTTCGACCACCGGCCGAATTTCCTGGCGGATACCGTCATGATACACCTCAATGCCGACCTGCTTGAATCCCATCAGGGGCCGCATGCCGATCCCGCCGACCACCAGGGCGTTGACCCCAGCCTCGGCCAGCAGATTGACCGGCACCATGCAGCCGCCCTGGACATGCTCTTTGTTGGCCAGGATGGAAATCTGCTTGATCTGCCCGTCTTCGACATCAAAGCAGGTGAACACATCGCAGTGGCCAAAATGTCCTGCTCGTATACCGTCTATACCGCCGTTGCCCTCGGAAGGGATTGCTACTCGCACCATGGTCATACTTTTTCTCCAAAATTATTGAATTGTTGCTTTGAAATCCACGATCCCCAAAGGGTTCATGGCAGGTGAGTTGATGATTTGGGTCCAGATGTCGCGGACCTGTTGCCAGGTAGCGGTCGCCTCGCCGTATTCGAACAGGGTTTTGCCCGCCACCATCGATCGGGTGAAGGCCGGATCGAACGACACCCGCCCCAGTACGACGATATTGTGTTTGGTCGCCAGTTGCTCGATGCCCTCGGTCATCTCGAGGTTGAGATCGAACTTGTTGACGCAGACCATGCCCGGAACCTTGAAATGGGCAGCGAGTTGCACCACCCGCTCCATGTCATGAATGCCGGAAACCGTGGGCTCGACCACGATCACCAGGGCCGTTGCCCCGCCTATGGAAGCGATGACCGGGCAGCCGATGCCGGGAGGACCGTCAGTGATAATCAGGTCAGCACCCCGAAGTTCTGCCAGTTGCCGGGCTTCTTTGCGCACCAGGCTGACTAGCTTGCCGGAATTTTCTTCGGCAATGCCGAGCCGAGCGTGGATCATGGGGCCAAACCGGGTGTCTGAGCAATACCACTCGCCGCAGCGCTGCACCGGAAAATCGATGGCGTTGGCCGGGCAGAAATCAACGCAGACACCGCAACCCTCGCACCGGAGCGTATCGACCTGGAACGGTTCGGTGATGGCTCCGAACCGGCAGAGATCTATACAGGTGCCGCATCCGGTGCAAAGGTCGGGATTGATAACGGCTTTGCAACCGCCCATAAAATCGGTCCGCTGTCGAACTTCGGGCTGCATCAGCAGATGAAGATCAGCCGCATCGACATCGGCGTCACAAAGGACGCTGTTTTTTGCCAGAGCGGCAAAGGCTGCGGTCAGGCTGGTTTTGCCGGTACCGCCCTTGCCGCTGATAATCACTATTTCGCGCATGAAACCGCCTTACCCTTTGCTTCAATGATTGCTTCGATGTCTCGGTGGAGGGTTACAAATCGCTCCCGCCATTCTGGAAATTCCTCAACGATGTTCTTGCCTCGAGAGTAAGCCTCGGCAATGCTGCGATCAAAAGGAATGGTCAGTAAGGCAGGCAGGTTTTCGCGCGCTGCATAGTCAAACACCTGACGGTCGCCGATGTCCGCCCGGTTGACCACCAGGCCGCAAGGGATATTCAGCAGCCGGACGGCCTCCACCGCCAGCTTGAGGTCATGGAGGCCAAAGGGGGTCGGTTCGGTGACCATGAGGATAAAATCCGCGCCGTTCATGGCAGCTATCACCGGACAGGAGGTGCCTGGCGGGGCGTCAATAATGGTGAGCCGTTTCGGGTCCGCTGCTGCCCGCACCTGCTTGATCAGCGGCGGTGACATGGCCTCACCGACCCGCAATTGCCCGTTGATGAAGCCGATACCATCCCGTGCGCCAAAATTGATTGTCCCCAGCTCACGGCCGGTTTCAGTGATCGCCCCTTCGGGACAGACCGCCATGCAGCCGCCGCAGCTATGGCACAGCTCCGGAAAAACGAGCACCTTTTTTGCCACCACAGCCAGGGCATTGAACCGGCAGATGGCCGAACATTTGCGGCAGAAGGTGCATTTGTCCAGATCCACCAACGGGACCGGGACCTCGACGCGTTCGCTCCGTTCGATCACCGGCTTGAGGAAAAGGTGGGCATTGGGCTCTTCGACATCGCAATCCAGCAACTCCACTCCGGCGCCCAGCGCCAGTGCCAGGTTGACGGATACTGTGGTTTTGCCGGTGCCGCCCTTGCCGCTGGCTACACTGATGATCATGAGTTTGCCGCCTCTGGTGGCGACTGCACCACGGGTTGCATGAGGGCGCCTATTTTTTCCAGCACCGCCATCAGCGCTTCGGCGTCGGTTTCACTTGGGTGAGGAGGCAGTTGCATCAATACCCCCAACCCCTCGGTAGCTTCATGGAACTCGTCGGCGGTCAGTGTACTGACAATCGCGGTATTGACCAGCGGATTAACTTTGACCAGCTGTTTGACGAAGTCAATACCGCTCATGTCGTCGAGCTGTTCATCAACAATCACCAGATCCATCAACTTGCCTTTGAGCAGCGCAAGCCCGGCCGCCCCAGTCGCAGTAGGGGCTAGTTCGATTGCCTGTTTGTGCCATAATTTGTCCATCAGTTCGGAAAACTGCGAAATATCTTTTGTTGCAAATAAAACTATCAAGAATACGCTCCATGGAAATCCTGCTGCCGTTGCCGCAGCAGCAGGTTATTGCTGTAGTATTGGAACCGTCGATATACTAGCCAGGTCAACGGTTGCCGCCTCGCCCTTGCCCTTTTCCACCGCCGCATTGCCCACCACGGCATGTACCGCTTTGCCCTAAGCCTTGACCACGGCCAGGTACTTGACCAGGAACCGCATCCGCTGGTGCGTCCTGGGGTTGATCAGGTTTGGCCGTTCCGGTCTGTTTGCAGACACCGCGCTGTCCGCCGCTTTGTCGACCCTTTCCTAAAGGGCCTTTTCCATTCATGCCAGGCATACTCATACCTCCATTGGGTAAAGTGAATCTCTGGGCAGTGTTCAGAATTTTTCTGCCAACCCCGCAGACTTTTCCACGGCGGTTGCACTGCCATTGTCGTCATCACATACATTGGTAACGGTTGCGGCAGGTTGTCGTTCCCGACCTCTTCCCTGACGCCCCTTGTTGTTTAACACGCCGATTTCCTGGCCACGGCGGATTTTGCCCCGGCAGCAGATGTGCTTCCCGCAACCCGGCATCTTGAATTGAGTCCCGCGCAGATCGCCCTGGATAAAACTTTCCAGCACTCGGTGTACATCACCGGCAATGAATGAGATCAATTCGACCCCTGCGGCCTCCAGCATATTGGCCGGTCCCTCGGAAACCGCCCCGCAAATGAGGAGTACGACCTGCTGCGCCTGCAACATCTGCAACAGCTCCAGAGGCCGGTCTGGATCAAAGGTTAGGCAAGAGGTATTGATTAGGGCATCACCCAGAATCTCCGCGATCAGCAGGGTCCGAGCCGAGTCGAACACCGGCGATACCCGATTCTCCCAAACGGTCACTGCTATTTTTTGCCCTGCGTTATTTGCCTTCATGCTCTTTGTCAAAGCAAGTTGCGTGCCGGTAGAAAGGATATAGGGCGGGTCGGCGTTACATGTTGGAATGATGCTGTTTTTTGGCGAGGCGTGTTTGCGGGAAACCTGATTGAAAAATGCTACGGTTCCATATGCGCGACCTTGTGCGACTCTTTACAGTCGCGCGAGTGCGACTCTTTAGGGTTTGGGGAGGGTGCTGCGGCCGTCAACCCCGGGGAGGTTGAGGTTGAGTTTTTTGAGTTTACGGAACAGGGTGCTCTTGTGCATACCCAGTTCTCTGGCGGCGGCCAGGCGATTGTAGCCATTGCGCTGCAGGGCTTCCCGGATGACCTCCTCCTCAGTGGCCCGGCGGAGGGTCTGGAAAGAAGAGGGTGCAGACGCCGGTGTGGTAGTGGTCGTCAGGTATGCGGGCAGATGGTGGCTGCCGATCATCCCCTGGGAACAGAGGATGAAGGCATGCTCGATGATATTTTCAAGCTCCCTGATATTGCCGGGATACTCAGGGGCCATCAATCGCTCCAGGGCTGCGGGTTCGATGCCGGTTACCGCCTTGCCGCGCAGCCGATTCATCTTGTCGATGAACCGTTCGATCAAAAGAGGGATATCCTCCTTGCGCTCTCGCAAGGTGGGCAGCTGTAAACGCACGATATTGATGCGGTAAAACAGGTCCAGGCGGAACTTGCCTTCTTCGACCAGGGCTTCGAGATTGCGGTTGGTGGCGGCTAGGATGCGGACATTGGTACGCTGCTTTTGGACGCTGCCCAGGGGTTGGAATTCGTGTTCTTCGAGCACCCGGAGCAGTTTCACCTGGAAGGCGGGGCTGGTTTCGCCTAGTTCATCGAGCAGAATGGTGCCGCCGTCGGCCAGGGTGAAATAACCGGCTTTATCAGCCACTGCATTGGTAAAAGCCCCGGTCTTGTAGCCGAACAGCTCTGATTCGAGCAGAGTATCGGGCAAAGCCCCACAGTTGATAGCGATAAAGGGTTTATCTCTGCGGGTCGACAAGTCGTGCAGGGCCTTGGCCATAAGCTCCTTGCCCGTGCCGGTGTCGCCTTCAATCAATACCGTGCTGTCGCTTTCGGCAATCTGGGGCAGCACCATAAAAATTTTCTTCATCAACCGGCTGCGGCTGACCATGTCGCCCTGCTGGAAACTGCCGCTCAATTCCCGGCGCAGTTCCTCCACCACCGTGTTGTCTCGGAAGGTCTCAACCCCGCCCAGGATCTCGCCAGCGGCATTACGCAACGGTGCGGTAGAAACGCTGATCGGAATCCGTTTTTTGTCGGAGTTGATGATATACGTCGAGCTACTGACAAAGGAGCGCCCTTCTTTCATGGTCCGTCGCAGGGCACAATCCCCTTCGCACATATTGGAGCGAAACACCTCCCAGCAATAGCGGCCTATGGCCTCGCTACGCGGGATACCGGTAGTTTCCTCGGCTGCCCGGTTGAACGAAGTGATCCGCCACTCGTGATTGACCGTGAAAACGCCATCGGAGATGCTCTCCAGAATGATGTCCGTGACGCCGGCAACAAATGCTTTCTGTTTTTTGACCATATTCTCTCTTGCTGAAATCAAACTTCACACTACATCAACATCTATCACATAATCAGCCTTGAGACGGATGGCAAGTCTCGGCAAAAATGACGATCCTCGCGAGGTCAAGTAAAGCCCCCCCCAGCAGTGCCATAACACTCTTGGATCAGTGCAAGGTTCGTCTTTAGGAAACAGGAAAGTCTTGACTGGAACATTGAGGTTTTGTAGGCAATAAGCAGTGTCGGCAGAATCTCGGCTGCTTGTTTGTAAGGGCAGGCCAACTGCCAGCAACTGCATAGTGAAAGTGTAAAACGTCCATTGTGCTGTTGTGAGCGCCGCCTTCACCAAAAATCGGTGAAAATTTCTTGACCATCGCTTGAGATGACCCTCCTCCACGTGCCAGACAGATAAGCAGTATTCTAGAACAGGGCTTTGCCACGATGAAAATCCCAGTCCGCACCCTGCACACCATCTTTCCCTTCCTGCGCTGGTGGCCGATAGTCAATCGACACACTTTGCGTGACGATCTATTGGCCGGGGCTACCGGTGCGCTGGTGGTATTGCCGCAGGGCGTGGCTTTTGCCACCATTGCCGGCTTGCCGCCGGAATATGGTTTGTATGCGGCTATGGTGCCAACCGTGGTCGCTGCCTTGTTCGGTTCCAGTTGGCACTTGGTTTCCGGACCGACCACGGCGATATCCGTGGCGCTCTTTGCAGTGTTATCTCCGTATTATGAACCGGGTTCGGCGCAGTATATCAGCATGGTGCTGACTCTGACCTTTCTGGCCGGGGTGTTCCAGACGGCGCTGGGGCTGGCGCGCATGGGTGCCCTGGTCAATTTCATCTCGCACAGCGTGGTCATCGGCTTCACCGCGGGTGCCGCCCTGCTCATCGCAGCCAGCCAAATTCGCAATTTTTTTGGCATCGAGATCATGCGCGGCGCGCCTTTGTACGAAATCCTCCACCAGTTGTTCCTGCAAATCGGCAATATCCATTGGCCGGTGCTCTGCATCAGTCTGGTGACCCTGGCCACCGGTATCGTGATTAAACGATGTTGCCCCAAAATTCCTTTTATGGTCGCCGCCATGGTCGTCGGCAGCGTAGCGGCGAGCCTGCTGAATTTCTGGCTGGGCGCTGCTACCACAGGGATTCGTGCCGTGGGGGCCTTGCCGGCCCATTTGCCGCCACTGTCGCACCCCGACCTGTCGCTGGAAACCCTGCAACTTGCCTTTGCCCCCGCCTTGGTCATCACCATGCTGGGGTTGACCGAGGCCGTGGCCATCGCCCGGGCCATCGCCGTACGTTCCGAGCAAGATATCAACGGCAACCAGGAGTTCATCGGCCAGGGACTGGCCAATATCATCGGCAGTTTTTTCTCCGGTTATGCCTCGTCCGGTTCTTTCAATCGCAGCGGAGTAAATTATGAGGCGGGTGCCAAAACCCCGCTGGCCTCAGTTTTTGCCTCAGTCCTGTTGCTACTGTTGCTGCTGTTGGTTGGAAACTTGGCCGCCTATCTGCCCAATGCCACCATGGCCGGCATATTATTTTTAGTGGCCTGGGGCCTCATTGATTTTCATCAGATCCGCCACATCTGGCAGACCAGCAAAGCTGAGGCAATTATTTTGCTCTGTACCTTCAGCGGCACCCTGTTCAATATTGAAACCGGCATCTTTAGCGGCGTGTTCCTGTCGCTGGTGGTCTACCTGTATCGTGCTTCAAAACCTGATATTATGCCGATGGTGCCGGCCAACGAAGCGGGTGCCTATCATTTTGTGCTCGTTCATAGTGAGCCCGAATGTCCGCAATTGAAAATAGTGCGGATCAACGGCCCGGTATTTTTCGGTTCAGCCAGCCATGTGCAGCAGGCCCTGCGCCAGATCGACGCTGAAAATCCTCAGTGCAAATCCGTGCTGATCGCCGCCGCTAGTTTCAATTATATCGATATTGCCGGTGCAGAGGCCTTGGCCTTGGAGGCACGCCGCCGTCGCCGCCAGGGGGGGGGTGTATATTTTTATCGCCTGAAGGAGTCCATTTACGAATTCTTGCGCCAGGGCGACTACCTCAAGGATTTTGGCGAAGACGCATTTTTCCCGGTCATGACCCATGTCACCGGCGCCCTGTATTGGAAACTGAACCCGGACATCTGCCGGACGTGCAAGGTGCGCATTTTTGAAGAGTGCCGACTTGGCGTCTTGCCAGGAGGACTGCGCCGTCAGCGCATTATGCTGGCTACCGACGGCAGCGCCTTCAGTCACGCTCCTGAAGAGGTCGCCATTGCCCTGGCCAAGATTTTTGGCGTCAAGTTGGATTTGATGACCAGTGTCGAATCTTCTAGTGCTGATGAAATAGCCGTCGCAACCCTTGCTCATGCCAACAGAAAAGCAAAAGTCGCCGGAGTTGAATGCGACACCTGGATCGGTTATGGCAAGGACCCGGTGGAACAGGTCGTGGCCGCCGCCCAAAAGGTCCACACCAATATCCTCATCATCGGTCGTCGCCCTTTGCGCGGCGACATGAAGGAACGGTTGGTCGGCGACATTGCTGAACAGATCCTGATAGGTTCTCCCTGTCACGTCCTCGTTGTGAATTGGCAGGTCAAGCCTTGGCAAAAGCATATTCTGGTTGCCGTCGATGATAGCCAGATCAGCGAAACCGTTATCGAAATCGCCATCCAGATCGCCAAGGCCTCTAAACTGCCGGTGACCGTGCTTTCCGGCATTGCTACCGAATCTCAGCGCGATAAGGCCGAGAAGATGGTGTCCGATAAACTCAGCCTGCTCAAGGCGGAGGGGATTGAAGGCGAGGCCGTCGTCGTCGTCGGCAAGACACCGGATCGCGCCATCATCGACACAGCAGGGGAAATCGACGCCGACCTGGTCATTATTGGCAATGACCAGCGCAAGGGCCTGGCGCGCAAGATCGCCGGTCAAACCACGGATCGCGTTGTAATCGGCCTGTCCTGTGCCGTCCTGGTGGTCAAGCGCGCCCCTGAGCCAAGTTCATTAATAGCCGCGGTGCGTCAGCAGGCCTAGCGCCGCTTAAAGGGGTAGGCTGCTTAAATAAGAAGGAAATGTGTTCGCTCATGACAATTGTTTCATAATCGATGATACTGGCATAACCTTGTTATCCATTTCATCAGTTTGGAAGGAATATAAAACAACATTTTTTTATGGAGAAAACCGTATGTCGATTATCACAATATCCCGAGGTTCGTACAGCAGGGGTAAAGAAGTAGCTGAAAAACTAGCAGAAAAATTAAATTACTCGTGTGTTTCTCGAGAAATTCTCCTCGAAGCTTCTGAAGAATTCAATATTCCGGAGATGCGGCTTGTTAGAGCAATCCATGATTCTCCATCAATCTTGGAACGATTTCGGCACGGAAAAGAACGATATATTAGCTATTACCAATATGCCCTTCTGAAACATGTCCAAAAGGATAATGTTATCTATCATGGCTTGGCCGGACAATATTTTCTTCGAAATATTCCCCATGCCCTAAAGGTAAGAATTATGGCCAGCATGGAAGGTCGAGCTCAAGAAGTAATGAAACGCGACAATGTTCTCAAGAGAGAAGCAATCCAGATATTAGAAAAAGACGATGAAGAACGTCGACGCTGGGGAATTAAACTTTACGGTACCGACACGTGGGATAGTAGTCTTTACGATGTTGTTTTACTCATTGATCGTTTATCAGTAGATGATGCAGTTGAGATTCTTTGCGAAACGATACAAAGACCTGTTTTTAAAACAACGAAAAAATCACAAGCTATCTTGGATAATCAATTACTTTGCGCGAAGATACATTCAATGCTTGTCGACTTCTCTTTAATGATTGAAGTGACAGTAAATGATGGCGTCGTAACGTTTAGCAATATTGGCGAAATGTTACGCTCTGATAATGCCGTGCGATCAAAAATTGAGGAAATCGTTAAAAAAATTGAAGGGGTTAGAGAAATAAAATTTTCAGATAACTATGCACCTAACAAGGAATATGTGAATCCATTCCATAATATAGATGTTAAATAGCCACCTGTTCGTTATTTTTTATATGGAATATTTCCGTTGAGTGGGATGTGCTTTACGATCAAAGCACTTCTGAGGTGACCTCTTTTAAAGGCAGGGATTAATAACTCTGCCTTTACCTACACGTTATTCATTGGCTTCATTACGGCCCCTGTTTCATGCTCAGATGCATTGTTGTATTGTGATTTGTCATTTCATCCTTAGCATCAATAAAAAATCCTATTAAGAATTTTTGTGATACTCCAATATCAATTGATCCAGCGAAAATGGAAGCGCTCAGAGGAAGTGCAGCTGCAACAAAAAAATAATAGCTGTTATCCTTAAGAATTTTGGCAGCTTCTTTTTTTGAATAAATTAGAGAGCGTCTTCCCGCTAAATTGAATGGCTCAACAGATTTCTTGTCATCATTTTTAATAAGATTGTCGAACATAAATTTTCAACAGGTCCGGAATACTTTTTTGGTTGCCCAGCGGGGCAAATATTCAGCTGGCCGACACGTTGCCCACCTTTTAAGAACGCGCTTTGTTCCAGTCCGGTTTATTGGCTGGCTTGCCTTACACCTCCGATCAGATTCACTGAAGGTTATTGGCGGCATAACGAATACCCCAGCCTGCACCAGCAACCAAGACAATTACGACTGCGAATATGCACTGGGCTGATATCAAATAAATGGCCGTTATAGGTTTGCTTCACCGTGGCAACTTTGACGAGAATCTTGCTCGTTGAGAATAGCTTGGCAAGGTCTTCAATCTTTACGCGGATGAAGGCTCTTTTGCCAAGGGGTGTTGTCGGTTTAAATTCCCAATCAACCCCGACCTCGTCTAGCGAGGGGATATCATCCCAACTGGGTTTGTTCTTTTTCATGGTTTTGGTCTGGCAAACTCGCTATTTTGGTTCACCTGGTTCAAAAAAGAGGAGCTTGAGTCAAGATAATTCAAGGTATCTTGACTAACGCCCCCAAAAAAAACGGCCACGCCAATAAACTGACAGAAAACTGCTGAGCCTCTCCTGAAAACTAGACAGCCTATTTTAGAGATTTCTGGCTTGAGCCGGAGATCAGGTGCAATTCCATCTTGATTTTGACCTGGTGGCGGACTTGCCGGCGACCGCAGTAGTAAAGAAAGGCCCTTTAAATTGATTTTGGCGCAACGTGGCCGGTGGCAACGAACTCGCAGCGAAGAGGGCCCTGGTGGATGTAGAACGGCAAGGACTTCTCCTGCTTGGCGGTATACATGGCCTGGTCAGCGGCTTGCAGCATTTCCTCTTCATGGAGGAAATTAGGCGCACTAATCGCGATGCCGATGCTGGTTGAGGTCTGGACGCTGATGCCTTTCAAGAGATAGGGGGCGCGGCATTTTGCGCGGATGCGATTGGCCGCCATTTCCACATCGCCGATGGAATTAATCCTGTTTAGTATAATGGTGAACTCATCACCGCCGAGCCGTGAGACGATATCCTCACTGCGTACAGATTCTTTGAGGGTGCCGGCAAAGGCCTTGAGCAACTCATCACCGATGTCGTGACCGAGGGTGTCGTTGATCATTTTGAATTTGTTGAGATCAAGGAAGAACAGAGCAAAACGGCTATCCGTATTATTCTTGTATCTTAAAAAGGCGGCATTGAGGAACTCCATAAATTCGGCCCGGTTTTTCAAGCCGGTAAGCGAGTCATGCCCTGCCTGGTAGGCCAGCTTCTGTTCAAAAAGAACACTTTCTGTGATGTCGCGAGCGACGATGTAATAGATCATCTGGCCGGGGTAAACGGCAATGCTGCATGAAAACCAGCGGTAAAATCCTGATTTTTCGATAATCCTTGTTTTGAAAAGCTGTTTACCCCCTTTGCCGCGCAATAGGCTGAGATGGGAGAAAAACGCCTCCTTTTCGTTAGGGTGAATAAGGTCGAAAATAGTGTTTGCTGTACCTGCATTCCCTGCAAAACTGTCGTGCCAGCCCCGGTTATGTTGGATGATGGAGCCGGCCTCCGTGAAAATTGCCATGGCATCCAGAGAGAGCTGATAAAACCTGTCCCGTTCAATAAGGGCTTTCCGCAACTCCAAGGTGAGCAGCGCTTGGGCAGCTAGGGGCGAAAAACGCATAGCCTTCTTCACATGATTGGGGCCGAAGTGTTTAGCGTGGGAGTGGGTCACTACCAGGATTGTCGGCCAGACGCTGCCTTGCAGACCGACGTGCAGGGCAGAACGGTTTTCTGCAACAACAACTTCAGGCTGGTCTTTCCACTCGGGGACTTGGGAAACATCAAATGAAGCTACTGGTTTGCCGGTAAGAACTTTTTTGAAAACCGGTCCGATCTGCCAGATGCAGGCCTTGATGGCTGCGCAGGTTGCCGCCAGCACCGTCATCTTCTCCGAATTTCTTGCCTGGAGAATAAAGGCCTGTTCAAAATCGATCACATTTCGCAGGGCAAGCACCAAGGCCTGAAACAGATCCTCTTGTTCCTGGGCACCACTCATCCCTCGCAGCCCCTCGAGTAGCGCTTCGGCCTCGAGTCGAATTTCACGTTCACGTTGTCGTGAACGTTCCAGATCCAGAACTGTCTCAAGCAGTTGTTCCGATTGAATGATCATGATCTCTCAAACAGGTTTTTCGATAGCCGATCCAGTTGGATTGCACAAATAGGGTCAGTTCTTGGTAAACAGCAAAACCGAGATCATTAGATTGCCATGCCTATTGCCGCCGTTGAGAAAACAACCCTGTTCTCCATAGGTAAAGGTACCGAGAAATGGGATGCCAGGCAGGGCCTCGCGTATGCTGTCCACCACTTCCCCTAAACGGTCCTGCACGGTCAGCATGCAGCCAGCGCAGTAGACCACAAGGGCGCCAGCCACGTCCTCCGGACCGGCCAGATGGGTTTCCATGGCCGAAATGGCCACCCGCCCCGCCCGGGTAATAAGGCTGTCGACCGTGCCCCGCATGAGGGCAATCTCATCCCCGACGGCAATGTCGGCAAAGAGGGTAAGTCCGTTTTCTGTTGTGACTGAATCCGGATGGCAAAGTTGGAAATAAGGCACTTCTCCAATGTGACCGGCCACTCGTCCCAAGGGGCGCAGCGTTGTCAACTCAAGGATAATGCCACCTTTTCCGAGCATGTCGTTGATTAGGCCATCTGTCCACTCATTATACACTTCAGCCGCTGGCCGCCCGTCAATCTCCAGTAGGGTCCTCTGGCTGGTTGCGGTGGCAATACCCTTGTTTCCGGTAGCCTCGTAGCCTCCGGCCTTGGTGATCAGCCCTTTGGCGGCGGTCGGCTCATAGCCGCTATGAAAAGCGAACATGACCTCGGTGGATGGAAATAGGGTCGTCACCACCACCGCATCATTGTACACCTCTTCTCCGGTGAACTGTTTCCAGGATCCATCGAGTACATTATCGGCAGAGCTCCCTCCGGAAACCGGCACATCCTCGCCGAGTGCGGAGGCAATTCCGGCAAGGATGGCCTCCTCCTGACCAGGAACTGCTGTCAACCAAACCATGGCCGGAACCTCGCCTGGGCAGCCAGCATTGGCGAGAGCGTCGTTGATCGCTGCTTCTGCCGCAGCTTTTGCGTCGCCACCGGTGACCGCCGCTCCCACTCCATAATTCCCCTCCGGATCTGCGATTGCCAAAATGGCAAGGCCAACATTGTCCTCAGAGGCGACACCCAACTGGGTCATGACCCCTTTGCAAGAGGTGCCGCCATGGATGGCAACCTTTGGCGTCCTGGTGCGGATGCCCCGTACTACCGCCTCAATGTCGTACTCGATTGAACAATGCAGGACGAGCAGGTCCGGATCCTGTCCCAGATCAGTGAGAAGTTGCTCGTACATCTCGACAACTGCATTCAGATGCACCAACGTGGTGGCGGTTGAGACGATTTTCATAGAGATCTCCTGTTCACTCATCGCAATTATCGGGCAGTCATGAGTACCGAACACCACGGGCCAAGGCGTCCTCACAATTAATGGTGAACAACGCCTTAGAGGTAATCGGGGTTCTTTGAGAGCGCTATATTTATTAGCGTTAATTCTAGAGAAAAGTCAAATGGATGCCTGGTCAACATTGTTGACAATACATTTTGACCATTGATGGTGTCTCGTTATATTGGTCCAGGTTGCTCTCGCGTGGCAAGCCAGATGGAAGCTTCTGAAAGGGCGTCGCCATAGGCCTTTTGGGCGGCAAGGTCGGTGTTGCCCTCTTCTATATCTTCAATTGGCGGGAATATACCACACCGCCCACTTCCATGTCATTCTCAAGCAACCGTAGCCGCCAACCCCCGCCAAGCTCAGAGGGGCGAGGTTCGATTTCGTAGCTGTAAATCACGCCCATTTCATTCTCGCTATTTTGGTTCAAGTTGCTGCTATGTTTAGTAGCTTATCGCCGCCGATAAGCGGAATAAGGCGATAAAGCACATCATTCATAACCTGAGATTCAGCCGTTGTTATCTTCTTGGCTGCTCGATCCCGCCAGGACAAAGTTTGAATGAGGCTGGCTGCGACCACTGAAGGCTTATCGAGGTTATTGATTGGCACCTCAGTTATTCCACCTCTAATACTGGTGCTTATAGGACAACAGATCAGTAAACCGGTTTGCTGGTTATAGGCTTTGCTTGATAAAACAAGGGCGGGCCGATATTTACCAATCTCACGGCCTTTTGTTGGTTCAAAATCCAGCCAAATTATGTCGTTCCGTTCTGGAATGTACCGAGCCACTATTCACCCCATTCTTTAGGTGATATGCTAGCCAGCTCATCAGCATGAGCAGTCTGAGCAGTCAGCCCTTTAAGCAAATCCTTTTCTGAATACGGAAATCGCTTCTTCCCTGTGATTGGCTCAATAATGATATTGCCGTCCTTAATCGAGATGTTGATTTCACTTCCTTCCCCAATACCTATATCTCTGGCAAAGGCAGCAGGTATAGTGTTCCCCAAGCTGTTACCAATCTTTCTAACTGTTGTTTTCATAAAATCAGCCTCTTTTTAGTAGAAACAATGTTATTACACAAACAACTTTACCGTTATTTATAAAGCGTGTCAACATTGTTATTACGTTATGCCGCCACCTCGCTATTTTGTCTCATGTTAGTGTGATAAGCAGCCAGGCAGGGGTAGGGTGCGCCTTCCTCGGCCTGGCTTTGGACTCTCTAACTGTGTCGAGTTTAATTTACTATTACTTCCAAAGTTTTCACCCCTGCACTGAAGTGCCGCCTTTTATGTGGCCGAGATGATATTTTTTTGTACACAGGAATCAAAGTGATAATGTTGACACCAGAATGCAATTCTACATCGCTTTCCACAGTTACGTTATTAACCGGGATCGCAATCGTTAATTTATGTTTGCCTGGAGCAATAGCAATTCGTTTATTGAACTGATATCTCCAACCGGTTCCGCTTTCTGGTAAAGTTGATCCTGCTGGCGCTTGTTTTTCCAAGACCGGATCGGTATCAAGAATCGTTGTCTGCCCGTCGATATTCAAATATACGCGTAAAGGTGGGTCGCTATACTTGGCGTAATATTCAAAAAAACGCAACGAGATGCTTTTCACGGAAAACTCGATGTCCGTTGTTGCTTCACTCGCCCTGGCTTCCGAACTTGATATCTCGGAAAAGATATCATTTCTGGTTGCAAGAGGCGGCGTTGGGGTTAATTCTCGATTGTTTGCACATCCACTAATTACAAGAGCAATCAAAAAAAACCCGGAGATTATTGATTTTCTGTTCAATGTTCCCCCCGTTTAGCTGGGTGCATGAGGGAAGGTTCAGCCTTTCTTTCAACCAACCATGTAAACGCCATCACCACCACAAGGGCACAGACGATGATGGGACCGGTCGGCAAATCAAACAGAGCCGAGAACAATAGACCCACGGCATAACCCAATGCGCCTATGGCGTAGCCCATCGGCAGCTGTATTGCCTCACGCATCCCTCGCACCGCAAGCGCTGGTACGATCAGGCTAGCAAAAACGAGATACACGCCGACCAACTGCACCGAGGCTGTGACCGTCACGGCAAACAAAAGATAAAAGCCGAGATCGCCCAGCCGTTGCCGGAAGCCAAACCATATAGCCAATACGGCAGCGTAGAGCACCGCAATAGGTATCAAGTCGCGTGGCGAAGTCCAGAGAATCTGCCCTCCCAACAGGTCTTGCAGATGCTCGCCGCCGTGCGGGTTGTGGGCAAGAAGCAAAAGCCCCGTGCACGCCGCTGCGACAAAGAGCGTACCCACCAATGCTTCCTGCACTTCAGCCCAACGTTTTTGTGTCCAGGTCAAGAGTAAGGCTCCGAGGAGCGCCGCCGCGCAAGCAGCGGCTTGCGCACTCCACCCATGCGGTTCATATCCTAGAGTATCCATCAGGATAACTCCCAGCCCCGCCACTTGGGCAAGAGCAAGGTCGATGAACACGATGCCACGAGTCAACACCTGCCGACCTAACGGCACATGCGTGGACAGAACCAATAACCCTGCCAGCAACGCTGGCAGGAGAATGGTAAAATCAAAAGTTCCCATGCTCATTGATGTACCCCTTTCACCAAATGATCGATGGTGTCGTCAAACAGACCAAACAGGTCTTTTGCTTTGTCGCTGCCCCCAACCGTGAAAGGTAGCTCGACGGCAGGCACACCAGCATTTTGCTGCAACCATTGTGACGAGCGTTCATCCTCATAGGCTGCGCGGATGGTCATCTTCACAGGGGTTGCTTTGATCTTGGCGAGCACTTCAGACAGATAACCGCTTGACGGCGGCACACCAGGCTTGGGTTCAAGCGCGACAATCTCCTTCAACTGCAGCCAGTCGAGAAGGTAAGCCCAGCTCTTGTGCTCCGTGGCTATGGGTGTACCTTTTAGTGGCGCAGCTTCGGTTTCCCATTTCTGGATCGCCGCTTTCCATTTGGTTATAAATGTATCGTGACGGGTTTTGAATACAGCGGCATTGGCCGGATCAATTTCAGCCAACCGCGCTGCCAAAAGATCAGCAACCGGCAGGAAGTTGCGCGGATCGGTTTGGATATGAGGATTGCCTGCCGCGTGCACGTCGCCTTCCGCTCGATCAAGATGCTGAGGGACTTCCTTCATGGTCACTACACTGGCCGCTTCCAAATAACCTGGAGAGCCGGGCTGTATCTTGCCGTTAGCGGCTTGACGCAAAACAACCGGCATCCAGCCAACTTCAAGTTCCGCGCCCGTACAAAATACGAGATCGGCACTGCGGGCGCGGGCTATTAAGCTGGGTCTGGCCTGTATCTGGTGAGGGTCTTGGCGGCCAGTTGACGCAACATAGACGGATACGGAATCGCCGCCGATTTCATTTGCCAACGCGCCCCATTCTGGTTCGCAAGCAAATATATTAACGGCTGCCTTTGCCGGAGCCGCCGTGAAAAATAATACACTGGCTAAGACAGCGCAGATGAGAAGTTTATTCATGGGGTGTTTCTCCTTTGCTTAATACTGATGTGCGCCATGAGCGCCGAGGCTGACGGTGTAGTTAAACATCACACCTTGGTTCGCTTGCGGTGCGGAGTCGTCATAGTTGTATTGAATACGAAAACGCCCAAACTCACTCGTATCGTACATTAGGACACTGCTATAGCGACGCGGTGTATGGCCGAGACTATCCAATGGCATACCTGTGAAATCAGACACACCATCACTGGCCGAGACTTGATCATAACGAGCACCTACGCTCCAACGTGGCATAAATTGATAAACCGCCTGCCCGTAAAAACCTGTCTGGTCGCCACGATAGGCAAGATCGTCAAAGGTTCCGTCCTCGTGCCTGAAAAAGAACTCGCTTTGCAGTTTCAAATTGCGCTGAACAGGATTGCCGTTTGGTGCCCATTTCCAAACAAGGCCAGCAATTCCAAGATCGCTTGAACCGGTGAAGGTGTCGGTGAAGGTATCGCTGGTGGTCTGGCGGTCTTGGGCGTCGGCATGATAATAAGCAAGGCTTGCCAGCCACGAATTGCTTTCGTTAACATCGCCTCCCGCTTTAACAAAGACGCTTTGCGCGCCCACGCCGTCATGCGTAGGCGTGGCAGGAAACTTGTCGCCACGTAGCCCCTCAACGCCGAATTGCAGAAACATTTCGGTCGGGGCTGTCCAGCGAATTTGAACACCGTCGTCACCCAATTGATTGTTCAGCATAGCGCGATACGGTAACGGGGCATCCAAGAAATCCCAGGCATGCGCGTGCTGTTCGTTGAGGTAACCGATGCCGGAGAAGAAGCGACCGGCTTTAACTGTAAACCCCAGTGGCAAACTGGTTGTCTGGATAAAGCCTTCTTCTACATCGACACCACCTTCGCTCGGGTGACTGAGAACCAGTTGGCCGTACAGTGCTTGATCGATATTGGCGCTGAGACTCACTTCGGACTCGCCAATCGAAAAACCTTGAGTTCCTAGATTATTGGCATCTTTGCCAAACGCAAAGCCAGGGACAGGTGCTTTATTGGGATCGTGGTTGAAATGAGCATAGGTGCCCATCAATGTGACGCCAATTGCCGGATTGAAGGCACCGGCAGACGCAGGAGCACCAGTTTGTGTTGGTGTTGACACCGACGACGACGATGTGCTTGCGGTTGTTGTTGGGATATCAGATTTCGGAGATGGTGGAACAGTTGCGGACTCGCTTGTTGGTGATTGGCTGGCAAGAGCCTTGGAGTCCGAACTTTTCAGACGCTGTTCGAGTTCCTTGATGCGTTTTTTGTCTTCGGCGTGTTGCGCCTCAAGTTGTTTGATGGATAGCCGAATTTGGGCCAGATCTTCATCGGTTACGACAGCATGAGCTTGAACCGGTGACAGTACTCGTAACGCCACGCCAAATGCGCAGACGCCAAGTGTTCTTTTTAACTTCATGGAATTTTCCTTCCGTCGAAAGTTGCATAGTAGAAACACGTCCATCCTTTTTATGGATGGTGTAGCCTTTCAGGATGTTAAGCAACGGACAGAAGAGGTGGCCCCCGAGCTCCAAGCGTTTGAGGGCAATGTGTTGTGAAGAACTGTGCAGGAGAGAGAAGCAGCGCTACCCGTGCCCAGATCAAAGACGGCATGGGTAAGGGGGGAGGCGGTGCATTCGAGGCCATATGGCCACCGATTGCGCAGAAGCAGCAAACGCCATCATTCTCATGATGGGCGGTTGCATGTTCGAGACCATGCTGGACAACATGATGCAACAATGCCGCCTGCCCAAGCATGAGCAGCAGCACTAAGCAGACTGTGCGCCAGCGTATTCTCATAAAGCGGTCATTTCCCGTGTCACACGGTGGGAATGATTGAGTCTAATTTTCATTAATCCAAGATAGGCTTCTTCAGCATCTTTGGCATCAAAAAACAGAACCCGCTCTCACCATCGGTCTCATTAGACAAAATAATTTATTTTGTCTAATGATCGGAGCAGAGAAAAAGGGAACGGATTTGAGTAATATACTTCCAATAAATGTTGACGTTGCCGGTGCTCGCTATTTTGATTCATTCCCGCCTTTCAATTCGGCTATCGCCTCCCCATGTCAGCCAAGACCAGAGAGCGTGTCGCTAAAAATTAATAAATCCGCATGCAAGACAATGGAACAAAGGCTTAAGGGGATCGAAACGGAACCACAACGCTCGGCCACAGTTTTGACAGTGCGCTCCCTTGTAAGCACGACAAGCATTGCAATGTAAGATGACGATAGTGGAATTTCTGCGAAAATAGCGTTGCTTGTTGCATTGGCAAAGATGAGGTTCATCTTTCGACCAGAGCCAGCTATATTCTTCTGCCCTGAGTTCTAATTGTTCAGCTCCACATGTTGAGCAATAGAAAAGTGTTTCAGCCGTCAAATCATTTGAACCACAAATCCCGCAATGATTGCGGGACCTGATTTTGTCACGACATTCTGTCTCTCGTCGGTTACGGCGAGTCTTTTGTCTCCTTGGTGTTTCTGACGTATCGCCTGTTTTTTTATTTGGATTTCTCTGCATAATTTCGGTTATTTTGATTCATTTTCAGGTTGAGTCCAATCTTCAAAATTAAATCGCCCTTCGTCTGAGATTACGTCTTTGCGCTTGGTCATGAAATCATCAGTAACCTTATCTGTGCTTTGAAAGAAATCGCTCCAAGTATTGCAGGCTGGAGAGATATTGCAATCCAGTAGATAATCGTCAATGGCCGTTTCAAACTCGTTGTGAAGTTCAGCTACCGTCTCGCCGTGAAAACTAATGATATCACGCACGCCAAGCACCCTCCCTGTAAAAATATTTTCGCGGCCATCAAATTCAATTCGGGCCGTATAGCCCTTGTAGTTCATTGTATTAACTTGACCGTCAAGCCATTCTCGATCTTCGTCGTCCAATGCCAAAGAATCCGAAGGACATTGATTCAATAGTTCATTCAATGAATATTTTTTATTAGTCATATCTACCACCGTTGTTAAGTCCTCAGCGGTTATTTTGATACCAATCTTAATTCTGTTTTGACCAGTGCCGATCAGATCGGGAATCAGCAGACGCGATGGATGGTTCCGTTTCAGTTTAACCGTCAGGTGGCGAATACGACAGCAACACGTCCGGTTGGCGTGGAACGCTGAGCAGGGCCGATAACAATTCGCACGTCACGGCCTAATCGTGCCAGACAATCAAACATCTTCGCTTCGCTAATTCCGCGAAATTTGCCATTCAGCATCTTTGATAGTTTCGGTTGAGTTATGCCGAGAACTTCAGCGGCTTGTTGCTGGGTCCATTTGCGGCTTTTAACAATTTCACCAATTTTGGTTGCAAGCTGTGCTTTAACTATCATCTCGTCGGCGTCAGCCATTCCAAGATCGGCATAGACGTTGCCGGAACTTTCTTCAATTTCGATCATTTCAGTTCTCCTTTGGCATGCGTTTCCGCTGCCTTCAATCGTTCCCGAATTAAGTCCATATCAGGTTTAGAAGTTGCGATGCCGTGCACGGATTTTTTTTGAAAGCAATGCAATACATAAACCGCGTTGCCGAATTTTACCGTATATACAGCACGGAAAGTGCCACTACCCGAGACTTCAACCACTTCAAGAACACCCGCCGAACCAAAGCCCTTCAACGGCTTTGCCTGTTCGTGCTTTTTGCCAGATTGCGCTTGATGTAGCGCATACCCGAAAGCGTCCTGCACTTCACCGGGCATGGCAGCCAAGTCCTTCTTGCTTGACCCAATCCAGAATAAATTTTTTATTTTCTTTTTCATTATTAATTATACCCATAGAGGTATAAATGCACAAGGGGTAGGAGTTATTTTTGATCGATCATGGATTTGGCTCCACAGTTGCCACACACATACTGCCCTGAGTTCAATTCCAGAAGCGCACCGGCTTTATTATGATCGTCCGAATATTGGGAGAGAAGGGGGCAAGGATACCAGGACGGAGATGAGACTTTTTTACAAATGGCCCCTCACTGTACGAATGTTGGGATTAACCCATGTATTAGGGGCCGCTTCAGGAAACGGATTGCAGAGTACGTTAAGGTGCAACTCGCACAAGCCGTGTCCCGTACCCGCAAGATAGTTTGCCGGGTCGTCCCAAAATCACGCGCGGTCTTGGCAACACTATTGGGTGAATTTAAACAAACGACACTAAAGTCCCATAGGATTTGGAACCGAATTTCCGATTTCCCGACAAGACCTTTCCTCTTTTGTTGCTGATAGTTTTAGAGCTGCTTCCCGTACCCGCATGATAGTTTGTCTGGTCGTCTTGAATTCTCGTGCAACTTTGGCAACATTATCACCAGCATCCAGTCTCTCTAAAACAACGGCTTTTTGCTCTACATTAAGAGATGGCCGTCTACCGAACCGTTTTCCAGCTGCCTTAGCCCGAATTATTCCCGATTGTGTTCGTTCAATCAGCAGATCCCTCTCGAATTCGGCTACAGATGCGATAACCTGCATCGTCATTTTTCCTGCCGGACTGGTGAGATCAACCCCGCCGAGTGCGAGGCAATGCACTCGTATGCCTGAACTTGCAAGTTGTTCGACGGTTGCCCGAACATCCATCGCATTACGCCCCAGTCGGTCAAGCTTGGTTACGACAAGTACATCCCCCTTTTCCATCCGGTCAATGAGTTTAATAAAACCTGGCCGCTGATTTGCCGCCACCGATCCACTGATAATTTCTTCCACAAACCGGTGCTTCTCGATGGCGAATCCGGCCGTTTTAATTTCCATGCTCTGATTCTGGGTGTTCTGGTCGGAAGTAGAAACCCGACAGTAGGCAAAAACACGTGACATGAGTCCAACCCCGTCCGAAATTTATGTACGAAATAAAGCTTGCATCCGAAACTAATTTACCTTACTTTCGTACACATGTAAACATGCATGTCCGAAACCGAACGTTTTCGGACAGGGGGGGGGACACGCGAAGGAATTTTAAGGATTACAAATTTTGCAAGGTGCGTACCCGGCAGCAACTGAGTCAAGATAATTCAGAGATATGTTAACTTTGGAAATGGAACGATTTTTATTACCTGAAGAACTCAGGCTTGAGGATCAAGCCTAGAACCGCTTGTTCTATTTCGCCTGGGCAAGGGGTTATTGACTCTCGTTCGGCCCAAACTTTAAGTTCTCTCAAATCTGTAATCCAAGAATCAACACAACCACTAATCATAGGATTATGCCCCCATGGTAATGCAAAACGAGTGTCGGATTTATAACCAATAATTGTTAGACCAAGTGCCTTTGCATAACCCACCTCGATGCATACACCTTCATCCGGTTCGTTACCCTCGAACACAGCGACCAATAAATTGGCTGTCCGAATCGCAGCAATATCATCTTCATATGCCTGGCGACATGCAGCCTCTGCCGAAGAGGAATTCCTGGAGATACTATCAGAAACGAGAATGCTGTCTCGCTGGGGAAGATATACATCAAAAAAATGTTCCAAAACGCTACACAGTCGTTCATTGAACGCCCTTTCTGCAGGACTAAACAGTGGGGATGCTAAATAAACTTTTTTCATGTAGCACTATTTTGTATCGCTTCGCAAATTGTTTGAAAATTGAGCCCATCGTATTTCTCAAATATCACATGTGCTAAAATACGTCCCACAACCTGTTGGACTGACAGGTTAGTCGTATCAATCACTGTCGGCTCTTGATGGGACCAAAATGTTTGGACCCTGCCCTGGTGTTCAACAATTTGTTCATGTGTATATTCTTTCTTTCGATTAGCTAATCGTGTTTTAAGTACGGATTCATTGCACTTTAGTACAAAAAGATGCCCTGGGGCAATTTCCTTTATTGGGCTCTGCGAAGGAACCATCACTGCAAGTAATTCCTTTGCCCTATCTCTCTGTGCTTCGTCGTCAGAAACAAAATAGAGAGGATCTAATGGGCTTCGATCGATTATGCTGATCCCTTGATTTGCCCTTGTGACGCGCCGGTTTTTCTTTCGAAATTGTTGATTAATCCAACTATCAATTTCTTTACGCTCAACTGCTGTAAGTTTTCCCTGGGGTATAGGCAACAAAGGATGTTTTCTATCAATCCATTCATCGAAACAGTCTATGCTCCGAATTTGCTCGATTGCCGTTGTCTTTCCTGAACCAACAGGTCCAGTCACATAATAACGAAAAACCGTATTGACTCCTTCCGGTTCCGCATCGCACGCTGACTCAAAAGCGTCTTGATCCATCATGACGAAATCAACAAGCGACTTGATCTCTTCCGTTTTCAGGAAAAGAGTGACTAGGTTGTAAACGGAGAAATTTGCTCGTCGAATTGCTGTCTGCTCATCTTCAGAAGGCTTTTCACTGTGACACCAATGAATATGATAGTGAAAACTCCCTGGACTGTTTCGTGCAGACACTCGAAGTAAGTGTTTTAAAGTTGTGTCGTTCAGGGATAATCCAAGAAACAAAAGTGTTTGCTTTGAGAGGTGGTTTAAGAGACACGCAAAGTGCCCCCCTCCTACATCTATCAACTGGTCAGCAAATTCTCGCTCCATGAAAATAATATGATCGCTAAGGCCATCAGTCTTTCTGAATGGCAAAAAACCGTTTGGGTGGTAGATCACCCCTCTGTTTCGCCGGAATTGTGTTGAGGATTGCCATACAACTTCAAATCCTTTATCATCTATTTCTCCTGATGTTTCCTCATTGTAAAGATAAAGCATTCGTTCAACGGTGTCGTCGAAATTATAGTTTACTGTCATTGTAGATTGCTTTATTAAAGGAATTAAATTCCATAAATATGGGTGTGATTTAATCTCAGCATCATCGACAACCGCTCCGCTGTAAAGACATTTGTGTATAATGTCTAACCATCCTACGGTAGCACGGCGATTGTCGATAACTTCATCACCAGTTATTTCTCCTTTAATTTCTAGAGATTGTTTGTATTTCTGAAACAAGAATTGCGATTGTGAGGTTAAACTTTCGGATATTTCCAACAGGCTGACCCCTTGAATGTCTTCATGTTCCGCTATTCGTTGGATTAGTTGAGGCCATGTTGGGAATTGAAAATTCGAACTCACGCCAGCGCCGAGACACAGGCCAAGCATATTGTCTCGATGAAGTCGCTGCCGCAAATGTAGTATCAATTTGATATTTTCAGTCAGAAAGGACAAAAGAAACCTCCATTAAATGGTGGTAGGTAGCGACACTACAAAAAGCATTAGGTAGTTATTGTTTATCACATTTAACTTGTTGATATTAATCCGGTCATTAATCGGCGAAAATATCCGTGTATACCTTTTAGGCGATGGGTCCGGGTCGGTTAACTTCAATAATTTCTGACCAGCCGCAATAGGAGCAGCTTAAAATTGTCTCTTTCGGTTTATCCGCCGCGATTTGCCTATCAATCAGGACAATCTGGCGGCTCTTACAAGATGGACAGGTCGGTACCCCTTCCGCTTGATCCGCCTTCTCAAGAAGCTGCTCAAACAGTGACACTACGGCGGCGGTCAAAGTGATACACACGATAGCCTCCTGCCGTGTTGAATTTGGCGAATGTGTAACATGGCTAGCGAATGCCCATGCTCCGTCAGCCGTACGTCTTGCAGCATCCCGTAGCTCAGCGTTTTCACGACCTGGAACCAGACGCTCGATGCTTAGACGAGCGCGATTCTTGAAGTCCGAATTTTTTGGTGGTTCCTCATTAGTTGGCACTTCGCTGATAAGCAGAATCTCTCTCCCTAATTGAATCAAAACCTCACGACAAGTGAGCCCTATTCCTTGAGCGTGTTCTGGTTCTGATATAGTCGCTAATGCTGCCGAAGCAACGTGAAGCTTCCGCCGCACCCCAATAAACCTCGTGGCCCCGAAGGAAATAGACTGAAGAACCTGTTCCGGATCATGCGCCTCGTTCGTTAAGAGCCGAGACATAAGGCCCATATGGAATGAGTACGCCTCATCAGCCGAGAAAAAATATGCACTTTGGGGATAAAGGTTCATTGGAACACCTACCCCTTCGACAACCCACCACGCCCCTTTTTGGGTTTTCACGTTCCAGACAGTAACCTTGGGCCCAAGATCGATGAAATTCTGTTCGGGTTTCGCGCTTGCCACTTTCTCTTCTCCATCGCCCTCTACGTATGAAATCACCTCAAACCGTGTCGCCATTCCGCCTCCAAATTATGAATCAGGCAATTCGACCACGATGCGCTGACCCGGTCCTCAGTCAATGTACTTCCTGACGAGAGCGACCACGTAAACACCCCACACTGTGATGCCAAGAACCGATTCGATAACAGCAAGGAATCGAGCTATTCCAAGCGGTACAATATCTCCATACCCGACTGTCATCATTGTTACCCCAGAGAAGTAGCATGCTGTTGGGAAGTCTAAATGAATTGTCGCCTGTCCTTGTGCAAACTGAAGCGGAAGGAATCGGTAGATTAATGCCATGAATAAGAAGATACCTGCTGCTGCAAATAGGACTCGTGAAGGGCTCTGAACTGCGCCAAGCAGCCTGACTGTGAGTTCACCCAAGAAGGATCTTTGGGACCGGCTACTTGCAATCAACCGCACGGTGTTAAGTGATCGGCGATCTGACTCAAGAGCCGTATGCTTCCGCAAGAAAGATAGTGTCTGAAAGAGTTTTTCTCTATCTTCATCGCCAAAAGAGAGCTCGCGGATTATCTCGAAGAATCCTTCTGGTAGATGACGTGCATCATGCCGCGGTGGGGTCTTCCAGGCTATTTGCCTGAGGTCAAATTGCTCGTGATCAACCCTCGGTGTGCTTGTCAATACCCGGCACAGCCGGGCGTAGGCGATCTGATTCCCGACAATAGATAGATCACCAACAATCAAGTTGTCCAGGTACAGGGCTGGAACCTTACATGTCAAGATGTTCAAAGATTTGACTTCGGAAGACCGCACATCGAGTGCAAAGCAGTTGCTGTCTCCGATTTCCAGTTTACAGTCCGGCGATTGGACGTTGTAGATAAGGATACGACCCAATACCAGACATCTATCCAAGTAAACTTTGCGCAACGTTTTGTCGCTCATGCTGACGTTCAAATCTCCGATAATGATACAGTTGGTTATCTCTACCGTTTCAGAGTTTCGGAGTCTCAAGCCAGAGAGTTCGAGAATGGAATCCCGAACTGTTATATTGTCTTCATGTAGCCTGTGTTCCGAATCATTATCGAAGCCTAGGTCCTCTGCCGTCACAACTCTAAATTTGCAATCCGAGGCTGGCTGGCTGACGTCCGGCGGCTCGCCAGCAACTTCTTGCCCCGCACGCCGAAGGTAGCAGTGCAGACTTTCCAAAGAGTTAATGCCGCACGTTTGAAGCATTGTCAATTGCAGCCGCCCGATTTTAGGAGCTACGCGGGTGCCTGGGGTCTCGATAGTTGGCGGGACAGTTAGTCCTGGAATGTGCCTGGGGGACATTGCTGGCATCACCTAACCTTGAATTGTTTTTAACGGAATCATTGATCGCCTCAAAATCACAGACTGATTACCGTTGCATCGCAGGCAAGATGTATCAACTCAACAGCCGTTCCCATTCTTGCACCGTCAATCAAATCACTCGCACTGACCCCACGAGCCTTGGCGCAAGGAGTACAAGCAAGCACAGGTACCTCATTAGCCTGCAGATATGTCATAAGATCATCCGCCACATCCCCGGTAGCAGCCCGAAGGTTGCCCAACAGCCCCTTCTTTGCCAGATAGATTGCTTCATCAAGAAGAAACAAGGTGACATTTTTCCCCTCTCTGTGGGCAACCGTTGCCAGATGAATAGCCCTTGTTGCACGATTACCCGGGCGAGTTCATTTATCAACCTATCCCATTTGTACAGTCAGGGGTTGGGCTCTGGTTTATGTGTTGCATCATGGCCACTGTTACTTTCAAAGGCTTACTGGCCATCCCGATGCAAAAATTGCCGCGAAACAATAATCCTCTCACTACACCGTGACGACGAATGAAGCCTCTTTGTTGAAGGGGTTACTTACTGGAATGGGCGAACGTCTAAAGGACAGCTTTTTTCAAATCCTCGAGGCCGATGCGGTCGACAAAGGCGCCGGTACGTTCACGGGGTTTGGCATTGGCGACATAATACTCGATGCATTTTCTGGCCAAGGCGATGGTTTCCTTTTCGTCCATGTCCTCGGCCAAAACGTCAGCCTGACGCACCCTGCGCCCGGAGTTGCCGCCGAAAACCAGGGTCCAACCGCTCTTCTTGCCGATCAGTCCGAGATCCCGTACCAGACTTTCCGCGCAGAGAAATGGACAGCCGGAAACTCCGACCTTGAATTTTGCCGGCATTTGAATGCTGGAAAAGATTTCTTCGAGGCGGATGCCGAAGCCGAGCGAATCCTGGACGCCGAACTTGCAGACCTCGGTTCCAGGGCAGGCCTGGACGTAATGAAGACAGAGTTCGACTGCCTTGCCTTCGCTCATGCCGAGATCTTCGTAGATCGGCAGGATCTGCTCTTCCGGCATGCCGACCAAGGCGATCCGTTGGCCGGAAGTGATCTTGACGATGGGAATATCATATTTCTCAACTACCTCGGCGAGTGCCTTCAGTTGATCGCGGCTGATCACGCCCGCAGGGATCCGTGGCACGATGGCATAGGTTTTCTTGTCGCGCTGGAGTATGGCTCCCTTGGGTCCGTCAGCTTTTGTCATGACTTTTCTCCTTGATACTAATTTGATGTATTTAACTGCAGATATGGTTGAGGATCAAATTCCTTTCAAAAAGAGTGGCGGAGTAAATTTACCAGAAGACTATAAATGGGGTGAGTCTTACTTGGCAATTTCAAGGAGAAAGATTGGATAGAAATACATGTCCTGCCCTGCGGGGAATCAGTGGTCAAATTCCGCTGTTAAATTTTGACCAGTTCGCATCCGACTTTTTGATGTTACCAGGAATATCTTTGCTCCATTTTTCATACGCTGCCATGCTGCAATTAAGGTAAAGCTTCCCGTCAACGATCTTCCACACTTCCGGATCGGTTACGGCCTTCCGCTCCTCCGTCAAGGCCCATGCACAATAACCGTCATATTGAGGGGCGTATTTTTTTGGATTGGTCGCAAATAGATCCCTGTTCTCTCTGGTCAGGAAAAACCAGGTCATGTTATGCCACTGGAAGGCGAACGACTCGTTACCCTTTACAGCCTTACCGGCCTGGAAATATGAGACGGAATCATATCCCTTTATAGCTAAAGCTAAATTACCCGATGGTGACTCTGCAGCGGCTATGCCATCAAATCCACTCAGTATTAATAATGCAAACAATAAACTGAGGAGAATTCTATCGGTTGAGTTTGGTGAATTCATATCTCACTACCTCCCGGTATCAATAATTCCAAAAAGTTTTTAACCAGTTTATGACTGCCACTTTTTAACAAAGGAAATGCAGAAAGATATTCATCTTTGAATCGATGATCAGTACCCTTCGATTGTCAACATACTTCCAATCTATCCTAACAACAAAGCCTCCTGCTCCAGTCCAACACCATGTCGATCCATCAGTGTCACTACCCGACGGACCTCATAGTCTTCAGTTTTCCTAAGTCGAGCCAAAACCGCAGCACTATCGGCAAGGAGCTCTCTTTTTCCGTATCTGCTTAAAATGTGTTCCAAATTCGTCGGTAGATAAAGCTCCGTGCGTTCAGGAAGCGCGGCCTTGATTCGCAGGTATTCATCAAGCCCGACCGGATCATAATCCCCGCAATGTATTATTCGGGTATGTGCCATTGCTGGAGAAGACAACCAGTCCAAAACCCTACCACTCAATCGCCCTTGAGCATAGAGTGCCAGTTGCGCTTCCGTTTCGAGCTTTTCGAAATTCCAGAAGACCTCCAAATTTTCTACGATAGCCAAGACCCCGGAAAACTGCCACTGTCTGTCATCGAGACGCAGAGCGGCAACACCAGCCAATTTGGTCCAATGCGCGACCGGCAACACCTCCTCACCAGCACGCAATGCACAGTTACCGAAGCCCCGCAGCAAGACCATGAGCGGGCCGATTTCGCGAGCTCTCTTTGAGTCTCGAAGTTCTGCAACCGCCCTGCTCCGTGGCGTAAGCACCTCCTGTCTCCCTTCCAAGCCGGAAGGATAGTTTTTCATAACAAACGCACTAAGGGCTTCCTGGTTTTTCACCACCACCTTTTTGCCTGCACCGCTTCGTTCCATCTCCAACACCCCGGCATCAAAAAGGCTCTGCAGGCGGATACGGTCGCTCTCAGCTAGTCGACTCGATGGAAAATTACCCAATTCAAGCAGCAATCTAAGTTTTGCAGCCAGTGCGTCAACCGCCATCACTGGTCCTCCGTTCAATGCGTAATAGGGAGGTCTTCGGATCGAGCATGATTCGGCCGTTATGTTCGCGTAAAAAATAGAGGGAATCAGCTGCCTCCATCGCTTCGGGACTAGCCAGGACTGCCACGAACCCCATTTTACGGGCCTCCTGGACAATAGCGGCTAGGTTCTCTCGATCAAGGCTTGAAGCCTCATCGAGATAAAAAGGAATGGAAACTTCTTTGTCTCCAAGCAGTCCTTTGAGCAAGAGGAGATTGATCAGTACCTTAATTGTAATAGTCGTACCATTGGACTCGATGGAATCAAGGTGCGGGTAGCGCCTGGTCTGGCCGTCGGCGCTGGTGACTTCGAAATGGAGATCAAACAAATCGCTGAGCTCCACCCGCCGGTGTTGATTAAGCAATTCACCCAACTGGTTCTGTGCCTCGCTGATGACACTACTGTCGAAAAAAAGTGGCATGGCTTCCACTTCGACAACCGTTTTGATCCTTCGTGTCCATTCGGCATGTTCCCGCAGGATCAGCCGCAACCTCGTCAGGTTGGAAATAGATACACGCCCCAAGCGACGATTAAGCTCGTCAATGCGCGATGCCAGGGTTTGCAGATCCCGATTCAGCCCCTTGAAGGCACTCTGCAAGCCGGCAGCCAGGCTCTTCCAGAGTTCCTGCACCGCTTTTTCTCTTTCGTCCAAAGCCTCCACCTCGGCCTGCAGATTACCCAGAGTTGCGGCTTCATCCTCACCTAAATATTTCCCGTAGGTACGCTGCTCAATCCGCCGGAACTCCTCCGCGAATTGACGAGCGATATCGACCTGTTCCGCATGTTTCCGTTCATAGAGTTCCAACAGGGTATCCAAATCCCGACTCTCCAGCTCAAACGGTACAACCAACCAGGAAGGATCGGGTCGGGTAAGCTTTTGCAGCCGCCTCAGCAGCTTGTCCCGGCGGACGTCCAACTCACGGCAACGTTCTTCGAGCCCCCGTTTCTCTTCGGCCATCGCTAGGCGCTGGCTGGTTAGTTCTTCAAGCTGTCTCTCCAGTTGCTCCTTCCGCTTCTCAAAATCGTTCTTCTCTTTGATTCGCTGCCGAATGGAAGGCAAACGCTCCTGGTATACTTGATAACGACTCAGGTGGTCGCTGATCCGCCGCCACTCCTGCAACAGCTGTTCTTTTTCACGTCGAATCTGTTCGCTGTTCTCTGCGGCTTCCAGAATCCGTTGCTCTCTCTTGAGCGCCTCTTCCAGTTCAACAATACGCTGATCCAGGGTCGAGGCGTCACGATAAGCGGCCACGTCCGGTGTACTTAAAGCACTCAACAGTACCCTCACTACATCATCTTCATAAACCCCTTCCCGTATCCGGCCAATAAATCGGGCCAAAACGAAGGCAAGTTGCTGTTCATCCCTTATAGCAAGCCCCTCTTCGCCATGAATGAGCCCAAGGACTTCCGGGTTGATCAATCGGAAAACAGAGTCAACATCGGTATCCGACAGCAAGGGAAGCAACTTGGCAGCAACATTGCGCGAAAACTGATCGAGTCGACGCTGCAACCCCTCAAGTTCGCGTGCCATTCTCCCTACCCGTCCGCGAACCTGTTCGACGGTAACGTCCACTGCCTGGCCAAGTGATGCGCCAAGCCGGTCAATCCGCATCTCCAGATCATTCTTGCGACTCTGTTCAAAATCAACCAGGAAACCATGGAACAAATCGCTCTCCTGTTCGTGGCGCTCAAGCTCCCCGCTGATCTTGCCAAGATCCTGCAAGACGCTGTCCCGCTCTCTCTTGCACTTCTTGTCACCCTCGGCAAGACGGCTGCCCTCTTCGCCCAGGCGCGCAAGCCGTTCTTCAAACTGTTGCTTGCGTTGCAATATTTCTGTCTCGGCCCGGCCGTAACCGGCCCGAACTTCTTCCCAGAGTCCGGGAAGCAACCGCCGCAGGTTATCACGGTCGGCAGCTAGACTCAGAAGACGGCGTACATCATCGACAATGGCACGAAGTTCGCGTAAAGCCTCGGCCTCTCCGCAAACCTTACGGTACTGGCTCGAATAGCCGACCTCTAAGTCAATGGTGCGTTGCTGGAATTCACCCCGGTGAATTTCGAGCAGAAACTGTTTGAGTTCATCCTGACGCAGATGCGCCAAACGCAACAGGTTGCCGAACACCGCTCGAAAACGTTCATAATGGTCTCGCTGACGGATCGGCACAAGTCCCAGATTTACGCCACGATTGTCGCCCAACCCTGTGAGGGCTGCCCGCAACTGGCGCGGTTCAAGCAGGCAAAAACCCTTGGGGGCCAAGCGGCTACGCACCTCATCCGAGGCACGAACGCAGCGCTCTGCATCAAGGTAATCGTCAAGATCATATTGCCCCTGGTAGGCGAAACGTTGAAACTCGTAGCTGCGAATAGGACCAAGGCCCTGCACGCCGACCACTTGATATCCGGTTGGGGTCAGGCACTCGAACAGGAGATAACTGTTCTGATCGGGGAAGTAGTATTTCCTGGTTTCGGCCATCTCTCGCGAAAAATGCATATTGCGCTGGTCGTCGATATAGAGAAATTGCAGCACGGCAATCAGCGAGGTCTTGCCGATATTGTTGGGACCGACCAGATGCAGAGGGTTGACCAGTTCAACCTCGCCGTAGTCATATTTTCCTGCACGCAGCAGCACCAAACGCGATGGACCAACGATGTTCATGGCGCCTGCTCCTGTGTCGGGGGCGCTTCATCCCGGTTCAGGATATCAATGCAGACATCGAAAAAACGATAAGCAGGGGTCCGAAAGCTGAAGCTATCGTCGGTCTGGCGCTGTACGAATCCGAACCGTTCGAGGTGACCAACGATCTTGCGCAGATCATCGTCGCTTGTGGCACTGGCTTCTTTGAGATAAGCGCGATAACGAGCACTTTTGAAATGAGGCAGATCTGGAACGGAAAACGTCCGGGTCATAAGGGTGTCAACCACCGGTTCGCCCTGATCAGACAGAGATTCAATAAGGATGAAAACGAAAACCGCCATGCGCGAGGCCTGGGGACTGAGGCTGTCTTTGCCGCGAAAGTAGAAGAAATCCCGCTGATGAACCTGCAGGCGAAAGCCGAGATGATGAAATAGATCCTGGTAGGCCTCCAAGTTTTCCCGCAGAGCCCAGTAGGGTTTTCCGTCGGCGGCACACAGGTGGCGACCGCGTCGGAGGGCATCGAAGATCTCTTCGAGCAGAGGCAGGTCAAAAGGGCTGGATGCACTCATTGGACTTTCTCCAGTCGCATGGGGCGGGCAATCAAGGTGACGCCAGGTAAGGGATATCGTCGTTCCTCCTCGGCAAAGTGCATGGTTCCCAATTCATGCAAAAATATTCGGCCATATGCCCGCACCAGCTCACCTACCCCGACCTCAGGGTAGTGTTCCAACAGCCAGGCCATCAGGTCGTCAACCGGCAAGTCCGCTTCCAATTGAGTGTACAATTCGGACGGAAGGATAAATTTCGGTCTCGAAATTTCCCCGGACTCGACAAGGGGTTGAGGAATGCCCGGTTCGTAGCCTTTAATTCCGTGAAGAAAAGACTCAAGAGAAGTATCTGAAAAGGTGCCTTTGATTTGCCAGACAGGTATCGCTATTATTTCATCGAGTTGCAAGCTTACCATTCCCGATCTGTCCATCTTTTCCAGGGCAAGAGAAGCCCCGCGTACCAACTCACTCTCTCGCTTGAGCGAAATGTACAGTGGTTCCACCTCTCGTATCGACTCGTAAAAATCTTCGGTCATCTCGCGGCGGAGACGAAGCAGCCGGGCTCGACAACGTGAAAATTCACGGGCCAGCGCTCCATCAAGGGCAAACGTCCGGCCGTTTGTGACCATACTCCGCTCCAGGTCGTCCAGGCTGGCATCCATCGCTTTTTTCACATCGATCAGGTCACGCAGCGGCTCCAGGTACTTACTCCAGAGATGATTGATGACCTCGAATCGTGCCTTGGTGCTACGGCGTTCGCGGTTGGATTTCAGCTTTATTACTTCACCGATAATCGCTTCACGGTTGCCATGAGAATCCTGCCTAATCCGTTCAATCAGCTGCGAAATGTCATTTAACGCCCGCGCGGCCTGATGCCCCAGGTTTTGACGGGTAGCATTATCAAGCTCATCGCGCAGTTCCCCCAGATCAGTGAGATAAACCTGCAGGACTTTAGCGGAAGTAAGTCGGTGCTCACGCAGTAAAAAGGAAAGCAAGTTTTGAACCGGTGCGGTCAGCTCAAACGATGCAGTAGCATCAGGAATCGGCTCGATAATGCTAAAGGACAGCAGCTGATCAATCACAGTAGCCGGACTAGGATCGCCCTCGTTGCAAAGAGCTTCGATCCGGTTGCGTAGATCGGCCTCGGTAAATCCCTCGCGACGATAAAACAGATCAAGCAATAGGGGGTAATACCGGGCTGCAAAACGGAAAAAACTTTGGGGATTGGCAGCCATTATCTGTTCATCCCACAGAGGAATTTCAACATTCTCTTAGCTCACCATGCGTCTGGGGCAAACCATCCACGGTCATGTTGGTGGCAATCCCGTCTTGGGAGGCTGGTTTTGACTTATCACTCTTGCTTCAGACAGGAGCTTATCTACATCTCTTTTGCTTTGCTCTGAAAGAAGAAGTTGGCGAAGACACTCCTTGTCCAACTTGAGCTTTGAATCTTGAATGCCTGAAAGGAGCCGCACAGTCATTGCTCGATCAATGGCCCAGAGCATCTCCGACTTGGTCACAGGTGTTGGTCCCCAGAGTATTTCCCCTTCTGTATTCGTACCCGATCTTTGCATGAGACCTGCTTTCATCAATAGCTCCGTGGCTTTTCTAACATCCGTTGTTGTGACTTGACCGTCGGATTTTCTGACAACCGCTTCCCTGGTCTCAGACCGAGGAACAGCGCCAATAGATTGAAATGCGGTGAAGCATGTGGTCATTACACTCACCGGTATTGCTCGCCAATTCTTCTTGCGTAGGATCGTGCGGTATTGCTCTATTGGCCCACCTTCATTGGGAAACGCGCTTTTTATCGGTTGTTTGACCGTGCCTGTAGAGGGTTTTGAATCCTCAAAGAATGCCAACCAGGTTTTATCCTCCTGATTGAGCCCAATGCCATCAACGGCTCGGATGAAATCCGTGAAACTCTTGTACCCAAGGATTCTCTCGTCAAATGCGCTATCGATATTGAGCATGCTGTTTTTCAGCGCTGAGCAGTTAGCTGGACCGTCGAATGTCTTAAGAGCGGCCTCGAGCAAATCTACGGCGTCATCGAACACGGATGCACGGATGGCGTCGTCCTGGATCTCATCTGTATGTATCGTATCAGTGTAGAAAAAACGTGAACAGGAACTTTTGACAGATTCGCTCAGAGCGGACCTTGGGCCAGCACCAAGAACTTGTTTTCCCTTCTCCCGCAATCTACGAAATAGAGGGCTGAAATCCGAATCGCCGGTAGCTAACACGATGGATTGTAGATCCTCGCGACCGGCATATTCCATGACATCTACAGCCATTTGAATGTCTGCCGAGTTCTTGCCATTGACCGGATGAAACGTATGGATGAGTTCAAACCCGAGGCGATTTAGCGTGCCTTGGTGAGCCGCGACATTCATATTTGTCCATCGGGCATATGCTTTTCGGACTACAACGGTGCCGATCGAGCTGAGTTCCTCAAGAAGCGTCTCCAATCCGTCCAGCTTTATCCATTGAGTGAGGTTTTCAGCGTCCACGAAGATGGCGACTCGGTTCTCGCTATTCATATCTTGGCATATCCTATTCCTGATTTCGCTATTTGGATTCAGGAGAGAGTGGGTTGACTGTCCTGCGTGGAAAAAAGCGACAAGTGATTATCTAGCATTTCCAGTAGAAAAGCATCATGCTCGCCACCGGTAATAAAAGCAGTACCACAATACCGAAGCAGCCACCCCGGCCTCCTTTCTGCTTTCGATCATTTTTAGTCATTTCCTCGTACAGAATGAAATCAAGGGCCGGATCATCATCAACGATCAGGCCTCTGCCGTCATCATCATGATCTTGAGTCATTGGATGCTTACTCCTTATTTTTCAGATACGTTACCTCAAAGGCCTTGCATGGCCTGTACTGCTGCAGACGGTTGGCGAAGGTGAAGGCATCATTCATTTCATAGTGCTGAAAAATATCCAAGCCTCGATCCAGAAGGATCTTCCAGCCATGGTCGGTGACGATATGACGGGCATGAATGGTACCGGTGTCATCGAACTCCCAGGTAAAGTCTATGCCTACCGCTCCGGAGGATTCCTTGATTTTTTCGAGGTGATTTTTTTGGAGTTCTCCCTTGAATTCGTCTTCTGTCGTTATCAGGTGTACCGCCACTTCTTCTTCTTTCGGTTTATGTTTCACCACCGTTTCCAGGAATTCCATGAAGTTTCGCGCCTGATAAAATAGACGGATATACGGGTCGGTGATGGTGATTTTACTCGCCCCTCGCAGATAAGCACCAAACAGGGTGTCGAAGGAGATACCGCGCTGGTTTTCCTGAAAGGTTAGGTGTTGTTCCTTGGGGGATTGCTCAGTAACCGGAGGTTCTTCCTGCGTGGCATCCGGGTCTGCTGATTGGCCCTCATCCCCCTTGGACTCCTCTGTGCCACTGCCATCAGCAACCGTTTTGTGATAGTAATGAAAATACTCCTCTTCTTCGAGTGTCCTCACTTGCTTGGCCTCGCCTGAGGCATCCTGGTAGGTGAAGCATACTGTTGGGTAGGTGGAATCAATACGCATCAATTGGTCTTTGACGCGCTTGCGACCTTCAATGGCAAACTTGAGCAACTCCTCGATCTCTTCTTTTGATGCTCCGTCATGGGGAAAGAGGATCTTCATCAGCCCGGAGAAGGTCTTGTTGATGCCATCCCGGTCTCGGGTAGAAATATCGGACGAGAGAGAAAAGTGCGCTTTGTAGCGATCTGAATAGTCGTGGTTTCGCGTTGAGCGAAGGATCTCGGCCAGGTAATCCACCACGAATCCATAGCCATCGGAGAACATCTCTCCACGGATAATGTCCACTTCCCAACCAGGGATGTAGAAATGGAGCCGGTCGAGGAAGGCGGAATCGTAAAACTTGTCGGGCAGTTCCTCGAACAGATTTGAGTGTTTGAGCATATAGGGAACGGTATGCTGGGTGTTGCCAACAAAGACCATCGACGCCTCTGCTCCAAGGGTTTCGACACCACGGGAAAAAGATTTGTTGGCCATGTAGTTCTTCATGATGTCGACCAACGCCTTGTCAACCCGCTTGTTCTTTCCAGCGAATTCATCAAAGGCGACCGCGTCCCAGTAACCGACTAGGCCTATCTTGCCGTTGGCATTATTGACGAAAAGCTTAGGGACGCTGACTTCTCCACCGGAAATCAAAATGCCATGGGGCGAAAACTCGGAATAAATATGTGATTTCCCAGTTCCTTTAGGTCCTAGCTCAATCAGGTTGTAGTTCCGTTCACAGTAAGGAATCAGACGAACCAGCTGCAGCAGCTTGCTCCGCTTGCCAAACATCTCCGGATTGAAGCCGATGCTCTGGATCAGCAGGTCGATCCACTCATCGGTAGTGAATTTTTTCCTCGCCTCAATATAACTGTCAAAATCAAACTGAGATAATTGGATAGGCTTCAAAGAGGACAATATCCAGGGTGAGGATCTCTTGTCCTCGGTGAACTCGTATTCGATATCTGCAATGCACCATACGCCGCTCACCAGCAGTTTGGGGTGAGCCTTGACCGTGCCGGAGTCGACCAGCACCTTCTTGATACCGAGGTTAGAAAACTCCGCCTCGTAGACATCGTCTTTATCGTTCAGAGACACACCGATTTTGTCGATGACCTTATAGCGTCCTTTTTCCTTGATATTGGAGCGTACCAAGCCAGCTTCGTTACGGTGCACGTAGTGCAACCGCAGGATCTCTTTGACCGTCTCGATGCCGGTCAGAATGGTGGCGTCGTCGCTGGTCGCGCAGTATTGCCCCAAAAGGTATTCAAGCACATAGGAAGGAACAATCGCGTTGCCCTTGACGGTCTTGACCAGATCTTTACGAACGACAAGCCCCGAGAAATGCGTGTTAATTTTTTGGTCAAGTTCGTTCATGGCTCTCTAATCCCTTAAAAATCAAAATCGCTGGTAAAAGACCGGCGCATCAGATACCGAAGTGATTTGTATTCCTTGTAATGGGTTGTCCCCGCCAGTTTTTCATCCAGAAGCAGAATGACCTCTTGGTTATTGGCGTCATCCGCCTTGCGGGTCAGCACAAAACGTATCTGCAGCTCCCGTTCCCTGGGGTTCTCCGAAGTCAGGTCAAAGGTCAGTTCATGACAATCAGAAATCAACACTCCCGCTTGGGTATATATACCTGCCCGGAGTTTTCTCGGTTGGACCTTGTCGGTCACCGGTTGTGCCTGGTAGAAGGCCACCGCCAATTGCCCGGAGGTAATCACCATGCTGGAACCGCGTAGGATATCGACCTCAACCGCCGAGATGTCGCTTTGCCGCTTTTTATTGATCTTGATGATGGGGATGATCACTTCCTGCAACGACGCACCCCCATGGACAAAACGGCTCCCCGAGCCCTTGAGACGAAGACGGTTGATCGATTTGGGGATCTGCACCTCCATCTCGCCGGAAAGCCTCAGTTCGGAGGATTGAAATTTCCGCAGGCTCGACACCTCCTGGAGGCCCTTGCCCAGCACAAAGCGTCGGTCGCGGAACAAGATTTGATCGCCAACCGCGTCACTACCGGCGAAATCGCTCTCTTCAATGGCGCGGTTCTGATAAATAAAGCCATGATCCGCAGTCACCAGCAGATTGCTGGCGTTAGCCCCGGTCAGCTTCTTCACCAATCGGATCAGCTCCTGGAGCGTTTCCTCGACCGCTTCAAAAACCCGTTCTTCCGATTCCCGCTTGTCACCGGTGATGTCGATGCGGTTGTGGTAGATATAGATGACGTCGTGATCCCGCAAAAATGCCCGGCAATCCTCTTTATTCAGTGCCATAAATTCCTCTGCCTTCAGAGCGGTCGCCCGTTGGGAAATGGCCTGTTCGAGAATTTTACGGCGGTTGACAGTGCCCTGCGAGCTTTGGCCGTTGACCTGAACCGCTCCCGAATCATTCTCCTGCAACGCCAATTCCGTGTTCGGCAGCAATGCCGCCATGCCCAGCTGGGTATAACTTGGCAGCATGGCCAACGCGGGCTCCAAAGTCGCCTCGTAGCGGTCTTCCTGGCGGATGAGACTCAAGAATTCGTCGCCGATCTCGTAGCGGAAGGCATCAGAAATGATCACGTAAATCTTTTTATCCTTCTGCAGAAAGGGCCGCACATGACGGTCGAAGAAATACTTCTGCAGCATGATGGGTGTTGCGTCCCACTTGCTGGCGTCATCCACAAAGGATTGCCAGTGATTGTTGACCTTCAGGAGATAATTATTGGAGTAAAGATTCTCGACCTGATCCGCCAGAGTCCCCATTAAGGAGATCTCGCCGGAACAGCGAACATGATAGATGAATTTCCGGTACATTTGGTCCAGGCGAAACCAGAAATGGCAATACCGCTGGACCCCGTCCGTCATGGACTCCATGGTCAGCGTCGCTTCGTCCAGGGCATGAAAGAACTGGGCCGCATAATCGACCGCTTCGTACAGGTGGTGGTATTCGCGATACCAGTGGCCTTGCCGTCGCTGGCGGACCCAAAGTGCCACATCGCCGCTCGAAACCGTGCGCGAAACGACTACGCCCACCAAGTCGCTGATGATCTTCTGGTCGATCAGGCGAAAGTAATCCAGTTCGATCAACTCCCGAAAATCGCGCTTGGCCAGATCCTGCTCAATACCTAGAACTTCGGTGCATTCTCCCGAGAGGGTTTCAAAGCCGCCTTCGAACTGACGGCTGTCTTTCCAGCGCTTGAGGAACACCAGCGCATCGCCGGTCAGCTTTACCTGGCCGTCGGTGCCCATGGCGTAACATGACTTAAACAGTTCGATGGAAAAATCGCGGATGCCCGGCTCGTCGGACTTGTAGCCATAGCAGCGGGTCATCTGCTCCCAGAGAAAGCCGTCCAGACCACATCGGCCGACCAGCTTGATCTTCTCATCGCGGCCATCGGCCAGCTCCTGCAGCAGGTTTTCCACCACGGAATCCATGCGCGGCTCGCTGCCTGCGCATACCGCCAGCATCTTCAGGCGAATCTGTCCGGCGGTGTCGTCCGTTTTTAGCAGTTTTTTGAGAAAATCCTTGCGTTTGATCGCCTGAAAAAATTCCGCATGAGCCTGCACCACGTCGGTAAATTCCAGCCCCAATTCCAGTTCAGAGAGCCAGATGGCCCCCTGATCGGTGCGGAACTCGCCGTGAGCCAGTTGCACATCCAGCAGCCAGTTATCTAGATAGGCTGGCTGTGGTCCTTCGCGATAGAGCAGGAATTTCTGTTCCGGATGCTCTCGGAGCAGCTTGTATTTGATACCGTACTCGTTGTTGGTGAGCTCCAGCTTTTCAATACCAGCCAACTGCAGCGCCTCAAAATCAGCACGCAGTTCTTTTTTAGCGTCATACCAAAAGACGATCCGGTTTCGGTCGAAGAGCTTGTTCAGGGCCTGGGCAATACGGTTTTCCAACAGTGTCACTCCTTTTCCATCTGTTCCGTGGCTAAAACTTATCTGCCCTTAAAGGTCAGCCGGTATTTCTGCAATCGGCTATTGGGTTTGTCGGGAAGGGTGTATTCGATGAGTTCATTTTCTAACAATCCCTTGATGACTCGTTTGAACGCACCGGTTTTCGTATCCAGGCCAAAAATTTTCATTAGCTCCGCTGCTGATAAAGGGGTATCGGCACATGCTTGCAAGATCGCATCTGACTGGGCCTTTGACTGGGCCCCTGACTGGGCCCCTGACTGGGCCTTTATCCCATCCGGTGTTGACTCAGAAAACATTTTAGGGGTTTTCCTGGACTGGGCAGGGGCCAACATCATCGGTTCTCGCAAGTAGACGGTAAATAGAAGCTGCATGTGCGTCATTCATGCGACAGCAAGACTTCCGAACAAATAGCGGATGGTTGTCCAGAATTCTCCGAACTGACCCGATGTATCTCTAATCAGATAACCGGTAACAAAGGCCCTCATCTCTTCGGGCGATAACCCTTCAGCCAGAAACGGTTCGATGGCCTTGGCTCGCAGGTCATTGAGCTTTGGGATATCCAGGCCCAGCCTTGTGATGGTTACAGACGCCACCTGATCATGGTCTGCCGCCGGTTTGATCACGCCGTCTCCCGTAAAGGCAAATCGATCTTCACAGTTTGGCTTCAAGGGTGACATCAATAAATCAGAATCGAACCAGTTATCTTTTAGGTTTCCGCAATGCCGTGGTTCACCTTTTTTAATCTGGTTCTGGCAGGAACATAGCAAGTTGCTGAAATCAAGAGGATCGACACCTGGATCGTTTTGCGGCTGAAAATGTTCTATATGGGAATCTGGCTCTGTAAGCCTTCTTTCGCAATAGCAGCAAAGGTACCCTTGTTCTGCCATCAAGGCATCTTTAACCGCTTTTTTGGGATCGCCACTTAAATCATCATACGTTGGCTGCCAATCCTCATTGGCCAACGCCTTCCAGTCTGTAAATTCCTGGGGCTCTAAAGTTTTTCCTATATACTTCATTTGCCGATCAACTCCTTGCGTCTGATCAGCACGGAGGCCTTTACCAACTCTGGATCTTCACCGATCCGGTCTTTCAGCTCGAAAATGGTTCGCTTTGCAACCTCAAGATCTCCATGATCAATCTGCTCATAAATTCGATGAATGTTTTCTGCGACTTCGGTAGGTCTGGTAGTTTCCAACCCCATTAGGTCTTCTAGGATACGTTCAACAGTTTTCCCGTAGGACTCAGATGGGCGAAGTAACGTCAAGCCATTATCAGACATCTTGAGGAGGAACAAGTTTTCTGGCTGAACTTGGGTAATGACATGTGGCGAATGAGTGGAAACCAGAAACTGACAGTTAGGAAAGACCTCGATTAATTTAGGAACTACTATCCGCTGCCACTTGGGATGAAGATGCAGGTCAATTTCGTCGATCAATATTATCCCGTTGCCCTCCAATGGGTTGCTGCGCATGGGGTTGGCAATCGCCAAACGGCGAGCCAGGTCACCAATCATGGCCATCAGGCACTTCTCGCCATCCGAAAGCTGATTGACCGTCAGAATTTTGCCATTTTTCTCCACTTCCATGCGCAGTGGATTGCGGCGAACGGCAAGGTTGGCGAACTCCGGCATAAACTGCACCAATGCGGTACGCACAGCTTCCAGTTGGGAGTCAGGAAACTGATACCCTTCAGGCCTTATAAGTTGGTTGAAATATTTACGGTTCTCATTTTCCAGGTCTTCCCGCTCACGAAACCACTCGAAAAAGGTCCGAAAGTTAGCGCCACTAGTTAATGATTCATCGTACGCGGAGAGAAGGTCAAAGCTGTGTCTCTCTCTTATGCGAAGAGGAATATCCACCACCGATCTGTTTACAGGGTAGTAGGCAAGTAGTGGCAAATTAAGCTGCCCATTATTTTCTGTAATCTTTAGCTGTATTTCCTTTGCTGCTTCAGTCAACGCTGTCAGGTTTGAAGCGGTATATTTAGGTTTTCTATTACCTTTTCGGACCTTTATCAGATTCCAACCCCAATGATTTCCATTGTCCATGCAGGTTATGTTGAGATTTGCCCATGATTCACCATTACAGATATCCGATTCGGAGATGGGTCTACCCGAGGCATTTACATGCTTAATGCGATTGACCATCCAGGAGAGCAGGATTGCGGTTGCATCTAAAATGGTGGATTTGCCGGTACCATTCATGCCAACAAAGACATTTAACTTATCATGAAACTCAAGCGGTAAACGCTGGGCACCGCGGAATCGATCCAATGATAGTTTTTGAATATGCATTTTAATCCTCCTTTGCGTCTAGGCCTGGGATCTTTTTTAACGCTGCGCCAAACTTCAGGTAATTCACCTTCACGCCATCATCAAGATCGATTGGTAGCTGTTTGGTGGCTAGGGGGTAGAGTACTTCACGCTCGTAGTCTTCCAGCTCTGCGATCATTTTCTTCAATTGCTCAATTTCCTTGATCGCCTTGGTCTTTTCCCCTGGAGAGGCCGAGGTGCTGATGCCGACCTGTTCCAGGTTTTCCCGGCGGGATGTGAGCTTGGTGCGGAATTCCCGCAGATACCCGTTTAAGACTACGCTGACCGTATCTGGGCGATAACGGTGCATGTAGATCAAGGCGTTGAAACTGCCCTTGGGGCTGGAGAAGAGCCAGTAGATGGGCCGCTTTTTGTAGCGGCGTACATGGTCGTTGTAAAAATCTTTGAGGAAATATTTGCGGATATCCTTGCCCAAAGCCTTTTCGACGAACTTGAGGTTGACCTCGTAGTGCTCCTCGCCGAAAGTGATCCGTAAGAACTTGCGGAAGCGCTCGGCGATGTCGTCAATGAACCAGTCGCCGTCGAGCATGGGGATGACGTTATCGTCATCGGACGGGAAAATTGGCTCTGGAATCTGCGTCAGGTAGTCCTCGATGGTCTCGCCCTGGTTGGCCAGAATCAGCCCCGATTTGTCCAGCGCATAGCGGCCGAACATGCAGCCCACGGCATAGGAGATGAATTCCTTCATGGTGTCGGTTAGCAGCAGCGCTTCCAGCTCTTCTTCGTTCTTGTTGTTGCCGTAGCGATAGTGCGGGTTGCAGGTCAGGGTGATTTCGTTAAGTCGAACATCGGGCGTCAGCTCATCCTGCAGACCGTAGGCATCGATGAAAATGCGGTTGTTCTTTTCCTCCAACCGCTGCATCTCCAGCGTCATCTCTCGCCAGTGGGCGCGGAGCTTCTGGTAGGTGATTTTCAGGGTCGGCTGCCCATATTCGGTTTGCAGCAATGGTAGGATGGTAAAGTCCCAGGAGGTTTCGTAGGAGTCCCAATCACTCTGTGAGAGCTGAATTGAGTTATTTGCAATCTCGGCTATTTGGTCGGAGGTCAGAATCCCCTTTTTAAGTGGAATTCTATTGTAGTCCTCAATTTGGAAACTCATTGTCGGGTTGAGAAGAGGCACCAGCTTTTCAATAAATTTTGTATTTAACAACGAAATTACATTTTTGAAACCATTGTGCTCGTAAAATGATGTAGGACTTTTAGCATCGAACAAAATCGATTTTGGCTGATACCTAAAGGATGGTTTACCTGCGGCAATATCAGACCATGTGAGACCATCCTTAAAGAAGTGTTGTCTATTTTCTGTTCGTCCTCTTGTTAGGTCGTCACCGAAACCATTCCATCGTAAAACGTGTTCATTGTTTCCATACCATTTTCTAAAATACCCGCCTTTACTATACGGGACCCACGTTTTTACACTTTCAGCCTCTGCATATGACGTAAAGTTCGTAGATATTTCCGCAAATGATATTTCATGCCAGCATCTCAGGAAAAAGTCATTGTTGCCGGTAATAATTCCCTGAAATGTATGGCTGAACTTGTTGATACTTGGATTATCAGAGAAAGCTCGAATCAAGCTATCGCTTACCCAATATGCAATCGGATAACCAGGCAATTTCATCAAGTCTGAAGCTGAGGCAAGGAACGGCCCATCACAGCTTGGGTTCTTTACAGCCTCCCGGATGGCTGATTCTTTTTCAGATTCAGATTTCCCATCCAGCAACCTCAAATAACTTCCTTTGAAGTCAAGTTGGCAGGATTTCCCTAAAACAAAGGAGGTAGTAGAGACCACGGCTCCTCCGATGCTGTCAAAAGCTCTTGTACCAAGGTGTGCCATTGTAAGGAGCGTGTCTTGTCGGAGAATTCTTGCTCGCAGCGACTCGTACGATGACAGAAACATCCAGCTCTGCATGGTTATCATCGCAATCATTCCATGCTTCTGGGCAAGATCAAGGTTGCGCTCAATGAACACGGCAAATAGATCCGACTTGCTATTTGGGTAGTTATCTTTTGCCCAAGACCCCAGCCGTCCATTCATCCCTTTGCCACCCATATACGGCGGATTGGCGATCACTACATGATATTTGGGGCTCAGGTAATCGGCCTGCAGCAGCGCTTGCAGTACCTTCTGGTGCGTCATGCTGAGAAACAGATGCCCAGAGACGTTCTTTGACTCCAGTATCCTGAGCATGCCGTCCACATTTGTGACATCCGGACGGATCAGGGAACCAAAGTTGTCTGCCTCTTCGAACTGGCGCAGGGTAGTTTGCAGTTGGAAAGTGAAGAGATCGCGCCCGACGAAATCCATGTAATTTTTTAGCTCGCCCTCATCGAAGTGGACATTCTCCAGCACGCAGATGTTCGGCTTGACCTCTTTGTTGAAGAATCGCCGTTGCTTGGCACGGGCCTTCATGGTCAGGGCGAAGGCGGCCAACTCCCCGGCGCGTTCGTCAATCTCGACGCCGTAGAGGTTGTGGGTGAGGATCTTCTCCGGGATCTCGGCGGACTCATAGCCTTCTTCCTCATAGATGGCGTAGAGCAGGTCGAAGGCATAGGTGAGCATGTGGCCGGAACCGCAGGCCGGATCGCAAATCTTAATTTCTTCCGGCTTGGAAATGCGCAGGAAATCCGTCTCGGCTTGTTCGGGCTTGATGTAGTAGTCCATCTGTACAGCCAGCTTCGAACTGGGGCGATTGAGCAGCCACAGGCGGCCGAGGGAATTTTCCACCAGGTAGCGGACAATCCAATGCGGGGTGAACAACTGGGTGGCGGCGGGGATGTTTTCGGGCGTGATCTTCTTATTTTTCTTTAGGCCGTCGAACACCTCGTCTTTCTTCTCGGAGATGTAAAACTGGTAGAGCCAGCCGATCACCTCGACATCTTCGCAGGCATCCGGAGTCATCGCCTCGCGGGTATAGGCGAGGATGGAGTTGCCCGACAACAGGTCTTCGGGCATCAACAGTTCGGTGTAATCGTCGATGCGCTGGAACAGAAACGGCATAGCATGATGAAAGTCGTTGCATACGGCGACCACCAGCAGACGATAAGCCTCGCCCTGCGGATCTCGGCTGGGCGCTTTGCCGTCAAGCATAGCGAAGATCTGCTGCCGGACCTTGTCGTGCACCATCTCTTCGTCGATGTGCCCCATCTTGGCCTCGGCCAGTATCTCGGGCTGGAACTGTCCTTCGGCGGGAGAAACCACGCTGATGCGGGTGTAGCGGTTGACGTCCATGAATCGCAGGGCACAGAAGCGGTTGAACCAGATGTAGGCGACTTTCTCGACAACTTGGGCTTCGCCAGTCTCCGAGACCTGTTTCTCCAACTGCCTGACCGCTTCAGCGTTCTCACGTCGGGCCTCGCTTTCTTCGGCCAGCACCAATTTCAGTTTATTCGAGACCTGGTCAATCAGGCTGCGCCGGGCGAACTGGGCAAATTTTTTGAGTTTGGCTGTGTCCATTTATTGGTCCTTGGGCTCGGGCAAACAAGCGTAATGGGTGAGCATGAAGTCATCAATTGCTCGTTCAGCCCCACTCCCTAGCTTGACCATTTTCGTGACGCCACGAAAATGGTTGCTTGGATCGTAACCTGTTGTTTCGCAGGACTCTATCGCGTGGGCCAGTTTATCAAACTGGTTCTGCATTTTCTGAACGAGATCGCTATTCATGGTTACTCTCCCCAATCAACTTCCTGGTATCAGGAAATTGATATTCTTTTCAACATTTCATGCCCAGGTGTGGTTGCTAAATCTGAATCCTTTTGCCTTTCTTAATTTCCACGAGCAATGCGTTATACAAGGCCTGCTCATAATCCGCCCTTTGCCAGCAGGTCTTTCCCTTTCTCGGTCAGCCGGTACTTTTGCGCAGGACTCTTGGGCGATTGGGGTTGGGTCATTTCAATTAAGCCCTCTGCAAGGGCCGGGTCTAAATAGTTGCGAGAAAAGCTCACTCTGTCCCGAATGTTTACGGCCTTCATGAGTTCCGCCCGGCTCATCTCCATGGTACAAATGGTTAGAACCCTGGCCACTTGCTGGGTTACTTGCTGGGTTACTTGCTGGGTTACTTGCTGGGTCGGATGCGTTGTGGATACAATCTGCTGAACTTCTGCCGGATTGGCACCGAATTCCGGAACGCTAATTACCATGCGGAAGATATCGCCTTCGATCAACTCGGGGTCTGCACCGCCGTAGGCCTTGCCATAGAGCATCAACTTGCGCATGCCCGATCCCAGTTCATCGGCCCGGTCGATCTGCCGGAAGAACGCACCGATGACTGGGTTCTTTTGAAAGGGTACTGTTGTTGCCGGGTCTAAACGGCCAAAACCATGGGGTCGGCTGGGATTGTCCGTGACCACGCGGCCATATTCGATGATCAGACGTGTGGTGGCGCCACTGGTGTATTCACGGTGGATGAGCAGATTGGATGCAACCTCACGGAAGATCACATCCCGCAGGCTGCGCCGTTCAATTCCCTCCAGATAGAAGGGGTCGGGCAGATGTTTTTTGATGAAGGCGAGGATGCGATCGTAACTTTCGATGAGGTTGGTACAAACCAGGTCGCGGTCGTCGTAACGATCCAGATTCATCTTGCGAAGTATGAGGTCGGTTCGATGCGGTGGACAGACCTTGAGAATCAGCTCATCAGGGGCCAGTAGCATCGCTCCTGCCAGGGTAACTCCCATTTCACCGGTTTCGGGATGCCGTTGGTACAGTTGGGCGCTTTTGATCAGGTCGATGTCGTCCATGCCGCCCCAAGGATGCTGGGGTTTGTTGATACGCACATAGCGACGGCAGCGTTCGATCAGGTCCGCACGAAGGTCACTCGGTTGTATCCAGGGGAAAATTCGGTTTTCGCTGTAGTTGGCCTGCTTGCGTTGGTAAAGCCGGGCAACTTGCACGGTATGGTCGGTAATGTCGATGTCACCGTCTTCATTACGGTCGTAGATGCGACTATTGCAACGATGCACCTGCGAGCTTTCCGGAACATAGATGCGGAGCAGCTTTTTACCGCCAAGGTTGATCTCGTCGAGGGCAAGATATGTTGGTGGTGATAATTTCTGAGGATTGTTGATGGCGGTAACGAAATCCTTGCGTATCTGATCAAGAACATCGGGATCAATGCCCTGAACGGTGCCATCATCCTGAACCCCAAGAAGTATTGTCCCCCCGTGGCGATTCAGGAAGGCGCAAACGGTTTCATACACATCGCGGTTTAGTTGATTGCGACAGGTCTTGAATTCGAGATCGAGCCCTTCGCCTTTGGCAATCAATGCTTTTATCTGGTGCGTGCTGGTCTGCATTTGTGGTCCTTAAATCTGAATCCTTTTTCCGCTACGAATTTCAGTGAGCAGTGCTTTCCGCATGGACTCCAGATAACGCTCCACATCCGATTCATCGGCAAGCCAAGGCTTATCGAAGGAGACTCGGACAGACCGGCTGGTGACATACTCAATGCGAGGTTCTGCCGTGGTTGTTGCCGTTTTGGGGGTGGTGGAGGATTTGTAATCGTCAGGACCGGGAGCGGCTGGCTTGACTCGTGTCTGCGACCAGGCGGATATCCGTGATAACAGCTGGGGGTATTCTGTCTCTTCAAAACGCCGCAAAGTATCTCGAATCACGGCGATCAGGGTTTGCTTTTCCACCTGGCCTATACAATCGGCAAAGGACTTGGCGATCTGTCCCTGTTGCGCCTCGGAAAGATCCGTGAATTCGGACCTGGCGTACAAGCGGCTTTGCAGACCCGCAAACGCATCTTTGGCTGTGGCAATCTCCAGCTCGATTTGCGTCGCTACTTTGCTCTGCAGAGCGTCCATCAGGGTCTTTACCTTCTGCATCCGGTTGCCTTTGAAGCACTCCGGATCAGTCAGGGCGGTGATGATCTGCGTGCTTTCATCGCCCGTAAGGTAGGAAAAATTGGGGTCTTGCACCTGGACAAATTTTCGGGCCTCATTGAAGATCTCCTTCAACGGACCACCCATGAATTTGCGGATAGGGTCAATGATCTTTTCTTTCAGGTCAAGGAGGGCATCCTCCTGGCGCAGCAACTCGGTCAGGTACCAGGTGTATGGTTTGCCGATGATCTCCTTCAGCGTATCGATCACCGGGTTCAAGGCGATCAAAAAGGGATATTGCGTTGCCTGGGCAGCCAGAGGAGTAAGTTGATGCAAGAGTTCCTGTAAGGCCACGCCGGTCTCCTTGCCAAGCGCCTTGGCTTCATTGGCGCGGGGCGGAGAATCGAAAAAGTCCGCATAAAATTCCTTGAGACTGCGCACCTGCGAGGCGGTGAAATCAACCTGCGGTTCGAGAACGACGTTGCCCTGGGCGTGGGTATTGCGCAAAGCACGTTCAAGATCGTCATCTTCCAGGATGTTGCCGTCAGTTCGTACCTCAACTTTACCACGGGCACAGAGTTTGGCCAGAATGCAGAGGATGGCGGCGTAATACCAGCCGTATGGCTTGCGCTCCATCTTTTCGAGCAAGGTCTTCAGGGTGGTTCGGACGCCACCACGGTTATTGCTTTGGATGAAGGCGAGCATCTCCTGTTCGGACTCCATGAGGGAAGTAACTCCCGTGCCTTCGAGTGTCCCTTGCCGGTCGCGGAGGATGTTTTTGATCTGGTCTTCCTTGTAGGTGATCCCCTGCAGCATCCGCAGGTTGGGATAGACCCGCATGACCAGTTCGGAGAAACCGCGATTGATGCGGCTTTGAGGATCGTCGCCACCAATCTCTATTTCTGTGCCCGAGACATAGAGCCTGGCTTTGCTCAGCAAACGATGGACAAGCAGTTGCAGGTCGGCGTAACGTTCCCGATTCTGAAATCCTTTATCGGTCAGTATCCGTTTGACGGTCTCTTGCTGGGTCGTGGAAATGTTCTGGCGGATATATTTCTCTGTCCGTTTGTACATGAGGATATCGCGCATGAGGCGATCATCCGGGGGCATCACCACCAATAATTCATCGCGTCCGAAGGTATGCATGAGAAGCGAAGCCTGATTATCCGCAAACTCATGAAAAGGGGTGATGGCATGGATCGTCAGCTCATATTCCCGCCCATGGAGCCGATCATCGAGTTTTCGTGAGTAGGAAAAGTCCTGACCGTTTTCGTCATAACGAATCTTCCGGTTCTTGATGACATGATCGAAAACGAGCTTTTCCAGCTCACTCGCCACATCGGTTGATTCGACCTCAGTGTTCTTAATCTCCTGCTCGACATCCTTTTCCTCGTCGGTCAGGTATTCGTACAGATCGCCATTGCGCTGGATGAAGGTCTGCTGTTCGAGAAGATTCAGGGCCTCTTCAATCTTCTTCTTAAGCCCTGGCAGATCCTGCCCGAAGCTTTCCAGCATGAGGACACAGAGGTTGCGGATCGTCGGCTTGAATTCTTTGACATACTTGGCGAGAAAAAGGGCCTTGAGCAGCTTGATGGCAAAGGTGTTGCTCAGTTGCCGCTCGGCAGCCAGGATGGCTTTTTGGGTCTGCGCCTTCAAGGCCGTCTGAATTCCTTCAAACATCAGATCAAAAGTCGCCAATTGGCCGAGCTCATAATCGCTGATCTGAATAGCAACCTGCTGGAACACACCCAGCATGGAACGCTCACCCACCGAGCTATGCTTGCCTTCAAAGGCGTTGTGCCGCGATAAATTTTCAATGACAGATTGGAACAGCTCGAATTGATAGGGGACAAAGGGATAACTGCGGATAAATTCATCTCGGTCCCGGTAGACCTTGTAGGCGCGGGAGCCATCGGTAAAGCTGAACAAAGTCCCGAAGTTGTTTTCCTGGAGGTGGTAGAGATCGGAAACCAACTCGGCCCCATCCTCTGTCTTGGCCAGGAGCCTCTTCTGGATCACTTCCGCCACATTGGTACTGGTCAGGAGCATCTTATTAGCAAAGCGAGCCATTATTTTAGAGAAATCGTTGCTTTGCTGGGCGCTCATCTCTCCCAGGACGGTGGACATATCGTTCTGTGAAGTCACAATCACCCAGGCCCGGCCTCGGCATTTGGTGGCCAGGCTTTCGGCAATGGTTTGCAGATTGGTCATCAGCTTCACATTCTCGGCGATATACTGTCCGACTTCATCCACAAAGAAATTCAAACGAAAAGTTGGTGATTGCCTGTCGATATAGGCCATGACCTGATGGGCGAAGTCTTCGATGGAAACCTTGTATTGGTTTCGATATTTGTCGAGAATTCCCTGTGCCTCTGATTCGGGGCTGTTGGTCACCTTGGCGTAGGCTTGAGCGATGTTTTGTGATTCCAGCAGGGCCTGTTCTCTGCCCTTGGACCACTCTCGTCCAGACAGGGTCTGGTAAGCAACTTTGAACTGATCGTAGATGCCTCGGCTGTCGAGATCGCGCTCAAAGTGGGCAATGTGTCCTTGCTTGCCGTAGTAGCCGCACATTTCGTCGAATACTTTGACGAAGACGGCGAGAAGCGCATCGATTTGCGTCTTACTGATGACATCGGCCTTCTGATCGATATTGAACAGGATGCTTTTTGAAGGGATGGCGACGGCCCGTTTGAGATCGGCTCTTAGAATTTCATTGTCGCTACACTTTGGCAAAAATAGGTCAAGGGTCGGAATCCCGTCGATCTCACGATTTTCAAGCAAGAGGGCCATGATTTTCAGAAGATGCGATTTCCCGGATCCGAAGAAACCGGAAATCCAGACGCCGTTTGCGTTTGCTGAGTTGTTGTAGGCGTCGAGAAAGGATTCGAGGCGTTTGGCGACCTCGTTGGTCAGGACATACTCTTCAAGCTCAAGGCGCAAGCTTGCTTCATCATCGGCTTTGATGACTCCCTCAATCGGGCGATCAACTTGTTTATTGAAAATGCTCTTGAGAGTCATCGTGTATCCTCGTTTACGCTTCGCAGTGAAAAATGTTGAAGGCCCGGTAGTATTTGTCGTCTTGTAACCTGTTGAACAGATCAAGCGATGCGCCGGATTCGAGGGAGTGCGAGTAGGCCCCCGGAAAGAATAAAACGGTTGGTTGTTCCTTGGCCGTGCTTTGGAGATTATTCAGCACGTTGTGAGAACGGATATAAGGGAAGACCTCTCCGACGCCTGCCAGAAAAAGTACGTCAAAGTCATTGTCCGCGAGCTTGGTGGCGATGGCGGGTACCAAGTGCGCCTCCGGATCTAAAACCCCCTGGAGCAATTCCTTGAACTGATCTTTGGATACGGAGCTTTCCATTTCAAGGATTTGTTCCCAGATGCCCCGGTCCTTGAGAATCTCAATGGAGAGATCGTAGAGGTTGATTTCCAATATCCGGACACCTGTTTGCTCAAGTCGGTTAACGAGCTGTCGTTGAAGTCGCTCCACATCTACTGAGGCCTCAGCATCGAAGGGGCAAATAAAGAAGGGGACTTCGTTGCCGAGTCCTTGTTTTTGTAGAAATCGTTGCCCGGAAAGCACCGCCAGCAGATGGCCAAAGCTTTCTTTGATATTTGACTTGGTAATAGAGGATGTCATTCTTTTCACCCTTCCAATGCAGACTCAGACATTGGAAAAAACAGAATATCCCGACGGTTGCCCGGAGGAATAGCTTCCAAGAGCCGGGGACTCAACATGGCCGCATTGATTGTGTTGCTGGCTGTCAGGAGTTCGGCTTCTCGCAGAATTTTGAACAACACCTGCCGGAGCTTATTTCTAGTCGCTGGTTGGATGTTATCAAGTTCCGGATGCCACTCTGATTTTTTATTAAAGAAGGAATCAAAATCTTCGTAGTGAAGATCGATTTTCAGGCCGAGGTAGCGTTCCCGCAAAATCTCGACGGCAAAATCGGCAATAAATTTGTAGCAACGGCAAGCCGCGATCCACAAGAGATAGCCTTGCTCCTGAGCAGTACCACGTACAAGTAAATCCAGCTCGCTTGGATTGAGGGTTTTCAGCCTGGAAATAACCTCGCGACAGACACGCTGTGAGCTTGTGAGTGTTCTTGTCTGCAACAGGTTTTCAGTAAGAACTTTGTTACGAACGGTGTCCCAATTGCCTGTCTCTGAAAATAACACAGCCAGTGCCGCCGATTCGCGGCTGAATACCCCCCCTGTTGTGAATGACATTTTATATTTTTCCACTGCTTCCCCAAAAAAGAACAGCCATGAACTTTTAGCTTTTATGATCTATCGACAACCGTTGGCGGATCATTTCTCGCTAGTTTGATTCACCCGTAACGGGCTTTTTCTTGGCTCGGGCGACTATCTGCGAAATCGGGGAGTCCATTGTTCTTCCGAATCGTCAACATCTTCCTGTTCATCCGGCGACACCATACCGGTAAGCACTGTAAGAGTTTTGCCGTAGGCACCTAGACCGATCACCTCTTCGATAATTTCTTGCCGATGAGGTCCATTGAACCAGTCTTGAAGGGTCGACGTTCCATCAGCGCGTTCTGCATTTTCGACATTGCCCCTTTCGGAGTTGAATTCGGAAGTAACGCTTTCTGGGGGTAATGGCGTGCCCTTGCAAATCCAGTCGAGGTCGGAAAATTCCTTGAGTGACTCGGACATAAATGCGTAGTCGACTGTTTGGCCTTGGCTTAAAACCACCACTACTGGATCGTGGCTGGTCACGGCAAAGCGAATTGCTGTAGCCTCAAGAGATGTCCTGCAAATATCTGAGAGTGTTTCAATAGCCTTAAGTCCATCGCCAGCCCGTTTTGCCGCTTCCATAAACAGCTTGGTCGGCATTAATAATACAGCTGCAAAATGATCAGCTTCCCTTTCATAACTATCCGTACTTCGAAAGCCAGCATGGGAGGTGTGCCTTCCCGTATCATCAAAAATTGCATCCGGATGACCCGGCAGCCGGTAGTGACCGATCTCGTGACCGACCGAAAAATTCTTAAAGCCTTCGTTGTCGACGTAAGTGGGATAGCAGATGCCAAATATGCCATTAATATGCAGCAACATGCCAGAAGCTCCCCCCTCACAGGCCGGTAATGGGCGCAACTCAATGTCGAGACTGCGAGCGATCATGAATGGGTCAATAGGAAGCGAGTCGATTTCCAGTTCTCGAAGAAGTTTCTCCGCTTCTCGCTGCACGGAATCTGACGGTAAAGCCATCTATTCACCTTTAGATTTTTTTGCATTTGCCTTGTCGGCCAGCATCTTGACGAAATCATCGGCCATCTCTTGGTACTCAGTAGAGAGTCCAGAGTATCGCCGATGAAGCATGTCGGCACTTGTCGCCGAGCCCTCCATATCATCAGAACGACCGAGAAGGTAGTCCGTCGTAACCCGCAGAGCGTCCGCAAGTCGTTTCAGATTATCGAATGATGGTTTGCGGGTTCCGGTCTCAAAGTGCGAGACCGCCGATGCCTGAAGGCCAGAACGTTGGGCAAGCTCTCCCTGGCTGAGTTCCCTGGACTCGCGAGCAGTGCGTAGTCGCTCTTGAAAAATTTCTGATGGTTTGCTTGACAAGCTCATGACTAAACCGTATATTATAAAATGACGAAATGGTATTGGGCATGGGCTATTTTTTTACCCAGCAGCATGACGAATTCGTCAAAATGTACAATACGATCAATAAAAGCACAAGGAGATTCACATGAGTAAAGGACCAAAAAGTCACCATGTAGTGCCAAGTCCTGATGGAGGCTGGAACGTCAAGCGCGGTGACGCAAGTCGAGCCAGTGGCCGCTTTGACACGAAACAAGAAGCCATTAATCGCGGCCGGGAAATCAGCCGCAATCAAGGTACTGAACTCCGTATTCACAACCTTGACGGCAGGATTGCCAGCAGTGACAGCCACGGCAATGATCCATGTCCACCAAAAGATAAAAATTAAAAGGAGACTCCCCATGCAACAAGAACACGAGCAAAGCAACTCTGGAAATGGCAACCCTGAAAAACCCTCTAAGATCTTTCACATTTTGATAGATCACAAACCTCATGACTGGACAAAACCGGTAATTACTGGAGCAGAGATCAAGCAATTGGCAGGTGTCGATTCACAGACGTTCGATGCTTGGCAGGATGTTCCTGGACCTGAAGACAAGTTCATTGGCGACACTTACGAAGTGGATTTGACAGAAAATGGTACTGAGAAATTCTTTACCATAAAAAAGAACACTACTGAGGGTTGAGCGTATGAGTTTTCTGCCATCCAGAGACTGTGAATACCTTGAATCGAAGGGAATAGAATATGAGGAACATGAAGAGAACGGACAAAAAGGGGTTATCCTCAAGGCTCGTCTGTTACCTGACGGACGTTTCGACGTGCTGCAGGCCGATGTGCTGATTTTGCTGCCATCAGGTTACCCGGATGCGGCCCCGGACATGTTCTACCTCTTGCCTTGGGTGAAGTTAGTCAACGGCGGCAGATATCCAAGCTGCGCTGATCAGCCATTTCAGTTCAGGTGCCAATCCTGGCAACGCTGGTCGCGCCACAATAATGAATGGCGTCCAGGTTCCGACGGCATTTGGACGATGCTCAAACGAGTTGAATTTGCTCTCCAGGAAGCAGCATGACGATCTATAGCTTGACTATGCGAGAGGAGAATTTCGAGACTCTTAAATCTAGCCTAAACCACGAAGATGGTTGCGAGCACGCGGCGTATCTCTTGTGCAATAAGGTTCGCGCTGAATTTGACCCGTGGGAACGTCAGGTCCATGAAAAATTTCTGGTTACGAACGTTATCCCCGTTCCCGACTATGATATTATCGAATCGACACCTGACTGTGTGTCGTGGCGAACACGCTCATTCATTCGAACTCTCAAGGAAGCTGCTGGTAACAATCAAATTGTTGCCGTCGTCCATAATCATCCTACGGGCCTACTCGGATTTTCAGAACAAGATGATGCCAATGAGCCTGATTTGCTGCAAGGTGCACTGAACCGCAACGGTCCCGGCACGCGCATCCTAAGCCTCGTACTTACTCGCGACAATCAACTGTCTGGGCGTATCTGGTTGCACCCCTCCAAAACTGGCCACGTACCGCTTTCGATTATTCGGATTATTGGAAAGCGTATTGAGCTGCACTGTCCTGCGGATGCAGTTGCAACAGACTTACGCGTGCTTCACAGGCAAGCGCTCGCCTTCGGCGAGGCCCTTAACCGGGATCTACGCAAGTCGCGAATCGGCATCGTGGGCTGTGGCGGTACCGGAAGCGCGGTAGCCATGTTGCTCGCACGACTGGGTGTTGGTCAGATTGTATTATTTGACAATGACATTGTTGACCAGACGAATCTCAACCGGCTTCATGGCGCGTGTCAAGCTGATGCCGACGCTATGCGGCCGAAAGTGGAGGTTGTTGCCCGTGAAATCGTCGAGCTTGGACTTGGCGTGCGCGCAGTGCCGGTTAACGCCTGGGTAGGTGCCAAAGTTTGTCGCGATGCGCTGAAGTCATGTGATGTTCTCTTCGGGTGTACTGATGACCACGACGGCCGGATATTCCTTAACCGCTTCGCCTATTACTACCTGATACCAGTTATCGATATCGGCCTTGCAATCGATGTCGGAGACGAGGACGTACCGGAAATCAAGGCTCTGGATGGCCGCGTAACCGTCATCGGACCGGGAAATACCTGCCTATTGTGCCGCGAAGTCATCGTGCCTTCCATTGCAGCCGATCAAGCCCTGAAACGCTTGAACCCGGCAGAATACGAAAGGCGCAAAGCAGAGGCTTATGTGCATGGCGAGGGTAACCCGAGTCCTGCCGTTGTCACATTTACAACAGAATTGGCATGCATGGCCGTCAATGAGCTCATTCATCGCTTGCAGGGCTTTCGTGGACCTGACGGACATGCACCCAACAGGGTCAGACGTTTCCATAAAAATGAGGACCGCCGCCTAAACCGATCACCCCAACCTTATTGCCAACTCTGCGCATCGGAAGCTGTATGGGGCGTTGGTGATGTAGAACCGTTTATGGATAGGATTGATTAATTATGGAGCTGCTTAAAGTTTTACTACGCACTGTCACTGTAGGCATCGGTATTGTCCGAAAGCCTACTTTGGTCGCAAAATTTTTAACGGAACATCCCGTTCAAGAAAATATTCAAGCCGGGGTGGTCTACATTATACACAGTTCCGGTCATCAAAAGTGGGCTATGTTTCGATGCCCAGGGCACGAAGATGAGCTCATACAATTATGCCTGATTAGAACGCGACGCCCACGTTGGACCGTGGAAACAGATTGGCTCGGACGACCGACCATCAACCCGTCTGTTCGCCAATTGGATGGTTCCTTTGCTCATTTTTGGGTCAAGGATGGTAATGTAGAATGGTGTGTCGATAGCGGGAGAAGGTTGCAAAAGTACCCTTGAGGTTGAATCAAAACATCGAATTGTGATACCTAAAGAAAAACCCTCTCGCCTTGAAGGGGGGGACCTCCCCGACAAGAGGGGCCGAACATCTTTAACGCGAAGCCGATTCGTTTATGCGCACATCACCGTCGATGCCATACACCGTCCAAATGGCGGAAGCTCGATTGGCCAGCTTGCTGAAATATTCACGCTGACTGTGGGTGCAGGACTTGAAATCTTCAAATTTACCATTCTTCACCAGCAAGCGGTCATATCTCAAAGCAGCATCTCGGTAATAGACGGCTCGCGAACCGATCCCGCCGACGATATGATCGAGGCAGCGGATTACATTATCAGCGTCATGATAGACAGATCGACCAATAGCCATATCCGTCAGGACGATGAACATATCGTTGACGACCACGATCTCAAAGCTACTGTGGAGCTCCATCAACTTTTCTTTTTTTGACATACCCATGTGATAACCTCTTTTGAAGTATTCGCTGGATGCACTGGTGCATCTCTTCCAAATTGACGAATCTTTCCTGGTGCCGAGGACGCTCTTTGGTCCCGATCCGGCCCCAGGTGCGGATCAACTTGAGTCCGAACAAGTCCCGACCAGCTATAAGCCGGTAGTAGGCTTGCTTGTTCTTTTCAGGAAGCACGCATTCCAGATAGATTTGTTCAACGTCGATCATCGGCCACCGATTGCTCAAATGACAAAAATTACCACCGGGCTACAACCAAGTCCGGGCTCATGTAGAAACAATATTGAGCGATCTTCTGAGCCTCGCCCAAAGAATCGGCCTGGATCGTCAGCGTCTCTCCTTGAGATTCCGGCTTCAGAACCACCTCCAGCCAGTTACGGCAGCGGACTACCTTGCTTCTGAAATCATGGTTGGGTTCAGTGAAATAGTTGTTGTAAAGTGCACTCATCGTTGTTTCTCGCTATTTTCGAAATTAGCTGGGCAGAGGTGCTTTCGTTTCTTCGTTTCTTTGGCAGTGCTAACCTAAAATTGACCAGCAAAGAGGGTTAGTGATCACCTAAAATTGACCACCTTGAGCAAAGCACTTTCGGTTAGAATGTTGATTTTATTTCAACATTCAAAGTGGAGGT